>Ga0070737_10002847_pt1 | contig 19799 bp, 15 predicted proteins | sample Coa_R1_10_FD_66438 | JGI IMG/M metagenome (GOLD analysis project Ga0070737, IMG submission 66438) | Surface soil microbial communities from Centralia Pennsylvania, which are recovering from an underground coalmine fire - Coalmine... | ecosystem: Environmental > Terrestrial > Soil > Unclassified...
GAATACCAGCGCTATCGCGAGGCGGCGTTTAAGCTGGCCGAGCGCCCGCTGCTCGGACGCGACGTGTTTGTCGCGCCCGGCGAGAAGCTGGAGGGGGCGGCCGAGGAAGTGCCGATTTACGACGTGTCGATCTTCGACCTGATCGAAGCGCTGCGCGGCGTGCTCGCGCGCATGAGCGAACAGGGACCGCGCGAACTCAATCTGCGCGACATCCCGGTCGCGCAGTGCATCCCGGTAATCCTGGAGCGGCTGGAGCACGCCGCGCGGCTGGAATTCATATCGCTGTTCGACGACGCCCGCGACCGGCCCACGGTGGTGGCATTCTTTCTGGCGCTGCTGGAATTGATTCGCCGCGGCCGCGTGCGCGCCTGGCAGGAGGCCGCCTTCGGCCCCATCTGGCTCGCCCCGCGCGCCGAAGCCGCGGCCAGTGCCTGAGCGGTGGCCTGTCAGTTCTGCGTTGGGAGTAAGAGGTGGATGAGGAACGATTGAAGGCGGTGCTGGAAAGCCTGCTGTTCGCGTCGGGCGAGCCGGTCTCGCTGGCGCGCCTGGCGGCGGTGCTGGAGCCGGTCACGAAGGAGGCGATCCGCAAGGCGATTGCCGAGTTGAAAGCGGACTTCCATCGCCAGGGCCGCGGCCTGACGTTGGAGGAAGTCGCGGGTGGCTATCAACTGCGCACCCCCAGGGAGCACGCCCTGTACGTGCGCAAGCTGCTGGCGGCGCGCCCGCCGCGCCTGTCGCGCCCGATGATGGAGACGCTGGCGATCATCGCCTATCGCCAGCCCATCACGCGGCCGGAAATCGAACAGTTGCGCGGCGTCGACAGCGGCGCGGTACTGGAGACGCTGACCGAGCGGCACCTGGTGAAAATCGCCGGACGCAAGGAAGCTCCCGGCCGCCCGCTGATGTACGCCACCACGGCAGAGTTCCTCCAGACCTTCGGCCTGAAGGACCTCGACAGCTTGCCCGACCTGACCGAGCTGCGCGAAGTCGAGCGCCGAATCGAAGAAGCCGAACAGCAGCGCCGTGCCGAGCAGGGCGAAGAGGCAGCGCCCGAGCAACTGGAGCTGATGGCGGCCGACGCCGAGCATCCCTCCGAGCAGGCGCCGCCCGGCCCGACCCCTCCTGCACAATCCGCATCGCCCGCCGACAAACCCGACCAGCAGGCCGCGCAAGACTCACCACAGTCCTCCGCCGCCGACACCGGCCCTTCGGAGGAAGGCGAAGGTTCCTCCTGAGCTGTGTGACCCAACCCACGGCTCGGTGGAGAAGATGACAGGCAGAGTCGCCCGCCCCATGGCTTGGACTTGATGTCGTACTTTGACGGGGAGATTGCTGCAGCCGGCGTACGCCGGAAAACTTGCGCAAAATGGCCGGTTTTGATGTAAAAAACGCTGGCGTTTGGGAGCCCAAGTTCCGTGAAAGGTAACTGAATGGCCCGTTTTCGTCTCCTGTCTCTGACACTGTTTGCGCTGAGCATGTTTGGAATTGCCGCAGCCGCCGATCATGGCCGGTTGGCGCGCCCCCATAACTGGACTTTCGTGGGTCCGGCGCCGATCTTTGACAAGGCCACCAGATTTTCGGGCCGAGTCGATGTGGCGGTGCGCGACCCGCTGGATCCCAACGTCATGTACGTCGCCGGCAGCGGTGGCGGCGGCACGGCCGGCAGCGGAATCTGGAAGACCACCGACTGGCTCGACACCAATCCGACCTGGCAGCCGTTGATCGACGCTCAGCCCAGCCTTTCCATCTTCGGCAAGAGCCTGGCGCTGTTTGCCGGACCACGCGGCGGCATCCTGTATGCCGCTGCGCAGGGACCCAACGGCGGCATCCTGCGCTCCGCCGACGGGGGTCGGCACTGGAAATTTCTGGCCGGCAACCTGTTCGCTAACGCGCTGTTCGGCGCTATTGCAGTCAGCCCCGCCAATTCCAAGGTTGTCTTCGCCGCGGTGGGCGGAAACACTGTCCATGGCCTGTTCAGATCGAGTGATGGCGGCATGAGCTGGGCCAATGTTACGGACCCCACCATTGGCCTGGGCGCCGCCTCCGACGTGGTGATTAACCCGCTCAACCCAGCGGTCATCTACACGGGCATCGTCAATGGAGCGGCCGGCTCCGGAGCAACCCACGGCGGCATCTACCAAAGCACCGACGGCGGCAATAGTTGGAGCGCGATGGCGCTGCCGCTGCCGGCGAACTTCGCAATCGGCGATTTCATCGCGCTGCGCATGGCGCCCAGTAATCCCAACTACGTCTACAGCACAATCTTCGGCAGCAATAACGGTCCCAAGAATCCCCAATTGCAGCGCTTTCGCACCGTCGACGGCGGTGCGAACTGGGAGCTGCTGACGCTGCCCAACGCCCGCGTGCCGAGCATGTGCGGCACCAGTCCGAACACCTCTCAGGACTTCCGCTTCTGGCACGTCGTGCTGGGAGTTGATCCCGCCAACCCCGACGTGGTTTACGCCAACGCCTGCGAGCCGACTTTTGTGGCCAGCACCGACGGCGGCCACAGTTGGACGCAACTGCCCACCGTCGACGACGTGGTCAACGTGTTCTTCGACGATTCGGGCAACCTGATGCTGGTCGGCGACCGCGGCATCCACCTCAGCACCAATGCCCTGAGCATGTCGCCCACCTTTGTCTCCAAGCAGGGCAACCTGGGCAATTTCCTGATCCACACCCTGGCACTCGATCCGTTAAACCCTTCGATCATTGACGCCGTGGCCCAGGATCAACTCTCGGGCATTCAATTCACCGGCAGCACGACGTGGAATTATCTGCCGGCCGGCTCCGAGGTCGGCAGATTCCGCATCAATCCCGTCAACGACAACCTGGTCTATACCTGGGGCTTCGAGCAAAGCGGCATCTTTCTCAAGCGCTCGGAGGATGGTGGTCAGAGCTGGCAGACGGAGATGACCGGCCTGGCGACCGCCGACTTCCAGGCTGAAGACGAGCAGCTTCCTTATAACGCTTTCGCGCTGGACCCCGACGACCCCGCCCATCTGGTGCTGGGCGGTCAGCACGTGTGGGAAGCGGTCGATCAGGGGCCCTCGCAGCCGCTGGTGTGGAACATGCTCAGCACCGCCCCATCGCCAGGCAACCAGATCACAGCCGTAGCGGTGGCGCCCGGCAGCAACGGCCAGACCATCTACGCCGGCACCGTCGGCGGCACGTTGTTTGTCAGCACCAACGGCGGCAGCACCTGGAGCAATGTCTCGCCCCAGCCGGCGATTACCGAGGATGTCACGACCGCCATCGTCATCGATCCCAAAAATCCGGCGCGGCTGTTCGTCAACACTGTCAGTTCAGAGCCGCCCGGCTGGGAGCTGAGCACCGCCAATCCGCCCGCCGGGGGACGCATCTGGATGACGGCGAACGGCGGCACGTCGTGGACCAATATCGACGGCGACCTGCCGGCCGGTCTGGGCGTTCACGCGCTGGCGGCCGATTTCGCCTTTCGCACGCCGGCGCTTTTCGCCGGAACGGATCGAAGTGTGTTCTGGTCGCGCAACCTGGGCAAGCACTGGACGATTTTGAAAAACGGCCTGCCCAACGTGACCATCGACGACATGGAATTCCTGCCACAGACCGCAGTGCTCGCCGTGGGCACGTTTGGGCGGGGCGTGTGGGAGACCGTGATTCCCGGCGGCGATTGACACGTCGCCCGGAGGCACCCTTTTCGCGGCAGGGATAAAGTGGTGGTTTACGCACCGGCAGGGACACGGCTGAATCACTTCAGTGGGATAGGCATCGCTGCCCTTCAGCGACGCACGAGCCGGCTCGCGCCGCCCTTCGGTCGGCGGGTGGGCACAGACGCCCCGCTTCGGCCAGCCACTACGCTTTTGACCATCGGCTGATGGCTTTGGCTTCGAAGCCGCCGCCCGATTGACTTCTCAATCGGCCATCCGAATCGACTCCACTTGTGCCAAAGGGTGCACATTTTTGATGTGTAAAATGGCGATAACATCATGGTTTTCCAGTCCAGGAGGTGCTACTGCTATGGCTGATATTCGAGTCGCGGCCCGGGTGTTCGTGGTTGGAGCGCTGCTGGCGATGACGATCGGAGCGTGCGGCGGCAGCTCATCCGGACCACAGCCGCATTCGTGGACCTTCCTTGGCCCGGCGCCCGTTTTCGATTCGCTCTCCGGCACCCCAATCAGGTTCTCGGGCCGGATCGATGTCGCGGTGCCCGACCCCTCCAATCACAATGTCATGTACGTGGGCGGCAGCGGCGGCGGCGATACGGCAGGTAGCGGAGTCTGGAAGACCACCAACTGGGAAGACGCCAATCCGACCTGGCAACCGCTGACCGACAAGCTGCCGAGCCTGTCCATCTTCGGCAAGAGTCTCGCCCTTGGCGGCGGTGTATTGTACGGCGCCGCGCAGGGCCCCAATGGCGGCATTCTGCGCTCCACCGACGGGGGGATGAGTTGGGAGTACCTCGCCCAGGTTTTATTCGCCAACGCCTTGTTCGGCGCAATTGCGGTTAACCCTGCCGACCCTGACCTCGTGTACGCCGCAGTGGGCGGGAATACCGTCCATGGCCTGTTCAGGTCCAGCGACGGCGGCGTGAACTGGGTCAACATCACTGAGCACAGTATCGGGCTGGGTGCGGCTTCCGACGTCGTGATTGACCCCGATGCGCCAGCGGTGATCTACACCGGCGTCGTCAATGGGACACCTGAATCGGGAGCTACTCACGGCGGCATTTACAAGAGCACCGACGGCGGGGATAGCTGGACCCGGATGAGTCTGCCGGCAGTGGAGGGCTTCGAGATCGGCAGTTTCATCGCGCTGCGGATGGCGCCCTTTCATCCCGACTACGTTTATGCCGCGGTGTTCGGCAGTCAAAACTCCGCGCAAAGTCCTCAATTGCAGCGCTTCAGGACCGCCGACGCCGGGGCAAACTGGAGACGCCTGACACTGCCCGAGGCGCTGCCACCCAACTTCTGCAGCCAAACCGAAGCCACGCCTGCGCAGGACTTTCGCTACTGGCACGTCGTGCTCGGCGTCTCTCCCGCCGATCCCAACCTCATTTACGCCAACGCCTGCGAGCCGAACTTCGTGATGAGCACCGACGGCGGCGGCACCTGGACCCATCTCTCCCGCGACGTGGACGATGTCGTCAACGTGTTCTTTGATGACTCGGACAACCTGGTGCTGGTCGGCGACCGCGGCATCCATAGCAATAGCGATCCACCGAGCATGCCTTTCGCCTCCAAGCAGGGCAACCTGGGCAATTTCCTGATCCACACCCTGGCGCTGGACCCGCTCAACCCATCGATCATCGACGCCGTATCGCAGGACCAGTTGTCGGGTATTCAATACACCGGCAGCATGACGTGGAATTATCTGCCGGCCGGAGAGGAGGTCGGCAGATTCCGGATCAATCCCACGAATGACAGCCAGGTCTACGTATGGGGCTACGGCAGAAACGAGGTAAGCGGACCCACTCCTACCCCAAAGCCCGCAAACCAGACTTTTCTGGACCGGTCGGGAGACAAGGGTCAAACCTGGACGGATCAGACCGACGGACTTAATCAGGAGGACTTCGCCAACCGGGACGATCAGGAACCCTACAATGCCTTTATCCTCGACCCCGCCAACCCGGCCCATCTGGTGCTCGGCGGCCAGCATGTGTGGCAAGCAACCGACATCGGGCCCGGACAACCGTTGACCTGGAATGAAATCGGGACGGCCCCCTCGCCGGGCAGCCAGATTACCGCCATTGCCGTGGCGGGTACCGCCGCACAAACCATCTATGTTGCCACGGAGGACGGACGCGTCTTCGTCACGAGCGACGGCGCCGCGACGTGGGCCGACATTTCGCCGCAACCCGACTTTACCGGCGCCACTACCACCGCCATCGTGGTGGATCCCAACAATCCTTCGCAGGTGTTCATCAACACGGTCATCATTCCCGCCAACCCCTGGGAGTTGGACGGGTCCGGCCCTCCGCTATCCGGGCGAATCTGGATGACGACCTCGAGTGGCGTGTCGTGGACCAATATCGACGCCGGGCTACCGTCCAACTTCCGCGTCTACAGTCTGGCCGCGGACTTCACCGCTGCCACACCGAGGTTGTTTGCGGGAACCGATCGGGGGGTATTCTGGTCGGCCGATCTGGGAACGCATTGGACGACCCTGAACAGCGGCCTGCCCAACGTGATGGTCAACGACCTGGAGTTGCTGCCGGACAGCGGCATACTGGCGGCCGGCACCTTTGGCCGGGGTGTATGGAGGACCGTAATCCCCGGCCACTGAGCGCTGGCGATCGCGGACGAGCATTTCGCGCCGCGCCGTAGTATAGACGGATAGCGATTGGAAACAGGGCACGGAGGATTGGCTAATGGGCAGGCTGGCAGGAAAAGTCGCGATTATCGCCGGGGCGGCCTTCGGCATCGGACGCGCCACGGCAACCATTATGGCGCGCGAGGGCGCCAGGGTCATCGTCGCTGACTACGACGCCGACACCGCCGGCATCGCCGCCGAAGCGATCCGCCAAAGCGGCGGCGACGCTCACGCCGTTCACTTCGACGCGACCAGCGAGGAATCGGTGCGCGAGCTGATCGCCCGGGCCAAAGCGCGCTACGGCCGCATCGATATCATGCACAACAACGTGGGCGGCACCGAACCGGGCAAGGACGTCAACGTCGTCGAGCTGGATCTAGCGGCGTGGGACCGCATCCTCAAGCTGACGCTGCACAGCGCGCTGTACGGATGCCGGCACGTCATCCCGGTGATGCTGGAGGGCGGCGGCGGAGCGATCGTCAACACCGCCTCGATGTCGGGGGTGATCGGCGACGCCGGACTGACCGCGTACGGCGCCGCCAAGGCGGGCGTGATCAGCCTAACCCGCTATGTCGCCACCCAGTATGGGCGGCGCAACATCCGCTGCAACGCCGTGGCGCCCGGCCTGATTATCACCGAGCGCGCCAATGAGGTCGTCGCGCCGCCGGTCCAGAAAATCTTCGAGGAACACAACCTGGTGCCGCGCAACGGCCGCCCCGAGGACATCGGCCACGTGGTCGCATTTCTGGCCTCCGAGGAGGCGGCCTTCATCACCGGCCAGACCATTACGGTCGACGGCGGCGCCTTCACCCACGGCCCGACGCTGGTCGATATGATGAAGCTGGGCTTGAGGATCTGAGCAACGGCGCGAATCGGTTCAGAACTCACCTTCGACGTAGCCGGCTTCGGCGACGTAGTTCTCGAACCGGGTGTACTGGCTCAGGTAGGTGAGGATCGCGGTGTCGGTGGGGCCGTTGCGCTGTTTGGCGATAATCACTTCGGCGGTGCCGGCGGCCTTGGAATCCTTGTGATACATCTCGTCGCGGTAGATGAAGGCGATGACGTCGGCGTCCTGTTCGATGGCACCCGACTCGCGCAGGTCGGCCAGCAGCGGACGGCGGTCGGGCCGGGTTTCGACCTGACGGTTGAGCTGGGAGAGCGCGATGACCGGCACCTTGAGTTCCTTGGCTAGCGCCTTGAGCGAGCGCGAGATTTCCGAGATTTCCTTCTCGCGCGACTCGCCCTGGCGCGAGGCTCGCATCAACTGCAGGTAGTCGACGATGATCAGACCCAGATGGTTGCTGCGTTCGCGCGCCAGCCGGCGGCATTTGGCCTTGAGCACGATCGGCGAGGTATCGGAGCTGTCGTCGATAAAGATCTGCGCCTCCGACAGCCGGGCGGCGGCGCGCGCCAGTTTGGGAAAATCCTCGGCCTTGAGAAACCCGGCGCGTGCCTTGGCCATGTCCACGCGCGCCTCGGAGCACAGCAGGCGCAGCACCAGTTGCTCCTTGGACATCTCCAGCGAAAAGAACGCCACGCCGACCTTGGGTTCGGCGTCCATCGCGGCATAGGCGGCGATATTCAGCGCCAGGGCGGTTTTGCCCATGCTGGGGCGGGCCGCCAGGATGATCAGGTCGGAGGGCTGAAGGCCGGCGGTGATGCGGTCCAGATCGGAAAAGCCGGTGGGGACGCCGGTGACCAGTTCACGATTCTCATACAGCCGCTCGATCAGCTTGAGCGACTCGCGCGTCAGCTCCGGCATCGAATGGAACGAGGGGCGGATGCGGCGTTCGGAGATCTGGAAGATCTTGTGCTCGGCCTGATCGACGAACTCGTCGGCGTCGGTCTGCGCGTCGTAAGCCTGGCTGGCAATTTCGGTGGCGACCGAAGCCAGGCTGCGCAGGACCGATTTTTCGCGCACGATTCGCGCGTAGTAGGCGGCGTTGGCGGCAGTGGGCACGCGCGCGGCCAGCTCGGCGATATAAGCCGGACCGCCAACCTGTTCCAGCACGCCACGCCCGCGCAGGCTTTCGGTCAGCGTGATCGCGTCAACCGGCTGATTGCGGTCCGCCAGGTCCACCATCGCCTGGAAGATCAGCCGATGCGACTCGCGGTAAAAGTCGTCGACGCCCACTACCTCCAGGACCGCGTTGACGGCGTCGTTGTCGAGCAGGATCGCGCCGAGAACCGACTCTTCCGCTTCGATATTTTGGGGGGGAACGCGCCTTAATATATCGCCGCCCGCTGCCGCCACAGACCCACCTTACGCACCAGATGCAACGCCGACCGTTGAGCCAAAGGACTGTAGAAATTATAGCGACAGACGATACTGGCTGGCCACCGCTTGCCGCAAGCGGGTCGCCCCCAGAGTCGTCCACAGAAAGGATGGGTTTTGCACAACGGCGCGGCTCGCGCATCCACTTAGCGCGCGCTCCTGGTGAGGGTGCGGGCGCGGCGCGCCGGACCTGGCTGGCGCGCCAGCAGCGGCGCGGCAGCCAATCCGAACAGGAAGCCGCCGATATGCGCCCACCATGCCACGCCGCCGGCCATGCTGGAAAATGCGCGGGTCTGCAATCCCGCATACAGTTGCCATCCGAACCATAACAACAGGTAGACCAGGGCGGGGATTTCGACGAATTCGATGAAGATGAAGAAGGGCAGGATGGTCAGGATGCGCGCCCGCGGGTAGAGCACGAAGTAAGCGCCCAGCACGGCGGCGATCGCGCCGCTGGCGCCGATTACCGGGACCTGCGCGCGGGGATCGATAAAGACCATCGCCAGCCCGCCGGCGATCCCGGCCGCCAGGTAAAAGTAGAGGTATCGGCGATGGCCGAAGCGCGTCTCGACCGCCGGTCCGAAGATAAACAGGTACAGCATGTTGCCGGCCAGATGGAACACACCGCCGTGCAGGAAGAGCGAAGTCGCCAGGGTGAGCAGCGCGCGGCCGGCCACCGGTATCGGCACGGAGCCCAGCGCCGCGACGTGAGCCGGGGTCATTCCATAATGGACAATCAGGCGGTTGGCGGCTTCCGGTCCAAGGCGCACCTGGTAGATGAAAACGGCGATGTTGGCCGCGATCAGCAGCAGGTTGACCGGGCTCAGGCGGGGCGCGCCGGCGCTGTCGCGCAGAGGAATCATTCAGCCCACGCTATTCTTTGGACACGCCGGATAAAATAGCGGGGCCGAGCGAATCCGACGGCTTGAGCGCGGGCGCAAGTTATGCGAAGAATTTTTGCGGCCAACGCGTGGCTTCGTAAGCCCGCTTCCCCGAACTTTTGTCATCAACCCAGCCGGCAGGCTTGTCCAGGGAGGAACCCAAGCAATGGAAGTCGTTAAACAGGAAATCAAAATCGCCGACGGCAACCAGCAGATGCCCTGCCATCTGGCCAAACCGGCCAGCGGCGGCCCCTATCCGGGCCTGATCGTGATCATGGAGGCCTTTGGGCTCAACAACAACATCCGCAACATCACCGACCGCTTCGCCGCCGAAGGCTTCGTCGCCATCGCTCCCGACATCTATTTCCGCCAGCCCAACAACGTGGTCGGCTACGACGACCTGCCCAACGCGATGCGCCTGATGCAGAGCGTCAAGGACGACGAGGTCACGGGCGACGTGCAGGCCGCGATCAACTACCTCAAAACGCTCAAGGAAGTGAAGCCGCGCTTCGGTATCACCGGCTTCTGCATGGGCGGCAAGATCGCGTTCCTGACCGCCTGCCGCATCGCGGAAATCTCGGCCAGCGTGCCGTTCTACGGCGGCGGGATGGTGACGCCGGGGGCCAGCGGCAAGGCGCCGATCGACTACGTCGACGGGCTGCGCGCCCAGGTGCTGGCGTTTTTCGGCGGCAAGGACGCCTTCATCCCGATGGACCAGGTGGAGAAATTCAAATCCACCTTGCAAAAGGCGGGCAAGCAGGCCGAGGTGGTGGTGTACGAGGACGCCGACCACGGTTTCATGTGTGATGAGCGCCCGGTCTTCCATCCCGCACACGCCAAGGAGGCATGGGAGAAGACCGTCGCCTTTTTCAAGAAAACCCTGGCCTGAGCTTCGCCTTGATTGGACTTCAACCGGCCATGCGCGGCGGCGCGCGCCGCCTCGCATGGCTGGCTCTGTCTTGCTGCCTCGCCCTGCCGATTGGAGGCTGCTACTCGTCGGATTACGGGCGGCAGACCGCGGCCACCGCCGCGATGCTGCGTGACCTGGCGGCCAAGCTCGATGACTACTGCCGGGCGGATTTCAAAACCAACGGGCGAGAGATTTCCTCCGAGGAGATGGGCGAGTTCTACTACGGGCTTAAGAAGGCGCGCTCGTACGCGGCGCAGACGTCGGCTCATTCGGCCCGTCAATCCTACCGTGACCTGCTGCGGCTGATCGACGGCTATGCGCAGATGGTAAACGACGCCGACCGCTACCGGCTGTCGCGCAGGCCCGATCCCGGGCGGCTTGAGGAGATCCTCGCGCGCGGGCGCCAGGTCGCTGTTCAGGCGCAGGCGGTGCTGGACGATTTGGCCAGGGAGAAATGATTTAACATCCCCGCTCTCCCAGGCCGACGAGTTTCTATCACTGAAAGCTCGGCGCCGAATTCGCGGTCAAGGAGCACGAGGGTGTGCCTTCGCCCAAACTAATGCACGACGGCGCCGCTCAGGTCGGTGCCGCCGGAGGTAACCGAGCCCAGCAGCGACTTGGAATACGCGCCCATCGCCGCGTTGTTCGCGACAATCCCCAGGTCGCGCTCGGCGTCGCTGAAGCGGAGCATCGCCTGGTCGGCCTGGTTGGCAGCAAGCGCTGCTTCGCCCTTGTGCCGAGCGGCCTCGGCGGCTGATACATTCCGGCCGGCCCGGCGCGCCTGCTCGATCTCGGCGGCGACCTGCGCGTCACGTTGACGGGCTTCCATCGCGGCCACCGCCGGGTTGGTGGCAGCCGGACTGCCGTGCGCATAGGAGGCGTTGCCGCCGTTGGCCATGCTTCCCGAATTGGACATGGACAGGCCGACGCCTGCGCCGGGGGCACCGCCCATCGCGAATGCAGCCGCCTGCGCCGCCGGCAGCACGGCCGAAATCACGCCCGCCAGGACGATTTTGCCGATGTGCATGATGCTCCCCCGTTTGAGCGCACGCCGGCGCCTATCGCGGCTGCGACTGCGCCAGGTTGGCAATCGTGCGCCAGTCGAAAATTCCCGCGTAGCCTCCGTTTTTGCCGTGGAACGCGACCGGTCCGTAGGAGTTGGCCAGGTAGATGGTGTCCATCGGGTGGGTGGTCGCCTCGTGCACGGCGCCGGCGGGTTCGTACACCCAATCGCCCTCGCGCGCCGACCCGCCGCGATAATCGAAGCCGCCCGAGATGACGTAAAAGTCCGCCGGACCGATATGGGTGTGCGGCGCGTTGACCTGTCCGGCGGGCGCCTTGATCAGGATGCTGAAGAAGCCGGTCTCCTTGCTCACCCGCAGCACGATTACCTGGTTGCCGCCGCCCATGTCGATCCAGGGCCGCTCGCGGGTGCGCACCAGCGCCGCGTCCAGCGGGTCGAACGCCATCGGCGCGCCGGCGCGCGGAGTTCCGGCGCTGGCCGCGTTGCGCTCCCGGCGTGGCGTGCGCTGCGCGCCCTCGGGCCGGGGCTGTCCCGCCCGTTCCTGCATCGCCTTGATCGCGCGCCAGTCGGTGATATGCGAATAACCGCCATCCTTGCCGTGGAACGCGATCGGTCCGTAGGAGTTGGCCAGATAGATGGTGTCCATCGGATGGGTGGTTGCGTCGTGCACCGCGCCCGCGGGTTCATAGACCCAATCGCCGGCCCGCGCCGACCCGCCGCGGTAATCGAATCCTCCCTCGATGACGTAGAAATCGGCGGCGCCGATATGCGTGTGCGGCGCATTGACCTGTCCGGCGGGCGCCTTGAGCAGCATACTGAAGAAGCCGGTCTCCTTGCTTACGCGCAGCACGATTGCCTGGTTGCCGCCGCCCATGTCGATCCAGGGCTGTTCGCGGGTGCGAATCAGCGCCGCGCCCAGGGAGTCGAAATAGGGGCTGCGCTCCTGAATCTGAACACTGACCGGCGATGCTTTGGCGGTTTGCTGCTGCTGGGACATGAGACGCCCCTCCTCGTTGATGGCGCGCGCTGCGGGCTGGATGATTCTGTCTTAGGCGCGATGGCGCGCGATGTCAAATTCGGTGCGCAAGCCGGCCGATGCGGAGCGATGGCTGGACAACCAATGGCGGTGCGCGCAACTCTACTGCGGACGAGGAGGAATGCCATGTTGCCGCTTGCATTCGAGATCACATCCGCCGGTCAGCCCCATCTCATCAAGGCGCCGCAGGAGGTGGCCGCCATCGCGCGCGAGGCCGAAGACGCCGGGTTCAGCGCCGTGCTGGTGCCCGAGGGCGGCAACGACAGTTTGCTGGCCTGCTACGCGATTGCGCAGGCCACGCGGCGGATTCGAATCGGCACTTCGATCGCGATTATCTACAATCGCCAGCCCACGCTGTGCGCGTCGGCGGCGGTGATGGTGCAGGAAGTGTCGGGCGGGCGCTTCGTACTGGGGTTGGGCGTCGGCCATCGCCCGGTGCTCGAAGCGATGGGGATCCAGCCCGCGCCCAATTCCCGCGTGCGCCTGCGCGAGTACGCGCTGAGCCTCAAGCAGATCTTCGCCGGCCAATTCAAGCCCATGCGCGTGCCCATGCCCAGTTGGCCGATTCCGGTCCAACTCGGCGCACTGACAGTTGAAACGGCGCGCCTGGCGGGCGAAATCGCCGACGGCGTGCAGCTTTTCATGTGCACTCCCGAGCGGCTGAGGAAATTGGTCAGGACGGTACGCGAGGCCGCCGCGGCCAGCGGGCGCAAGCCGTCGGAGGTCGCCATCACCTTCGGGATGCCGACGTTTGCCGGCGATAATCTGTCCGAGGCCTATGCGCGTGCGCGCCGCTATCTGAAGCTGTACACGACGCTGCCGTTCCATCGGCGCCAGATCATCCGCAATGGCTTTGAGCGCGAGGCCGAGGCTGCGCGCGCAGCCGGCGAGCGCGGCGACAAGGCCGCACAGGAAGCGGCGCTGACCGAGCGGCTGCTCGATTCGCTGGCCCTGGTCGGCCCGGTTTCGCGCTGCATCGAGCGCATCGAGCAATACCGCGAAGCGGGCGCTGAGATGCTCAACATCGTGCCCGGTACCACGGAGAGCAGCGAGGAACTGCGCCAACTCATCAGGGCATTCGGCAAGTATCTGTAGTTCAGACAAGCGCCGCGCCCGAAGATTGAGTTGGCGGCGCGTTACCATGGCGTCGAGCGGACTGTCAAGGGCCGGAGGAGGGAAATCTCCGAATGGAACTTTCCGACCGGCCGCCGCAGCCGCCACCTTCCCTCCACATGGAGGCACGCCAATCCTTGACAACTGCTCAGTTTCTTTCCTATGCCTGCAAAGGCCAATGTTGCGCAGCTTTCTTTCCGGGATGCTTATTGAAGGAATTCGGTGTTCGGCCTGATTGCTGCTACGGAGCCTGTGGCAAAGGGCTGCCGCTTTTCCTCGCTGCTTTCCTTGCGAAAAAAAGCCTGTGAAACCATTAACATCGCGCCGCAACGGCGCGGCGAGAGGGGATAGTACAGGTATGAAGAAGTATCTTGCGAGTGTGGGGACCGGCGTGGGGTTGCTGTGGCTGTTGTGTTCAGCATCGTTCGCGGCGCAAGCCGGGTTCGCCTGGGACCAGAAGAATTATACCGGCATGGTCGATGCCACCGCCTCGGACACGATTCCGATCGGGACCGAGATCACGGTCGCGAACTGGCAGCAGTACAAGCGCTTCCTGCCGATCTCGATTCAGGCGGCATTGAGCGGCGTGTACACGTTTCATGCCACCTCTGATCCGGTTTATACGCTCAAGGTCGGTCCGACCACCAATCTGACTCCGTTTCGCAAATGGCTGGAGGACGGCGAGAAGTACGGCAGCCAGGTGTCGCTGGTACCGGCGCCCACCGGCGGGTTGACGATGAAGGGATGGGTTGCCGGACCGCCCTTCCCCAATCCCAGCGGACCCCATCGCGGCGAACAGATCATGTACAATGCCTGGACTCCCTTCCGTCCCTTTATCCTGTTTTCTGTCGACCAGGGGTTTGCCGTTGACCGCTTCGGCAACAAGACCCAAAACGACGTCGAAGCCGATTTCTTCCAGCTCTCCCATCTGAGCGAACCCGGTCTGCCGATCAATCAGCCCTACGCCAACGGCATGTTCTACGTGAGCCGGTTCGGGGTCACCGCGCCCGAGCAATCCAAGTACACCACCCAGTTGCAGTCGCAGCCCGATGACCCGATGAAGCATCCCGAGACCTTCGTCTTTCTGCCCTCGCTGCGCCGCTCGCTGCGGCTGTCAAGCGCGGCGCGCTGCTCGCCGATCAGCGGCTCGGACTGGGTACAGGACGATAACGCGTGGAACCCGCCGTTCTTTCATGTCGATTTTCTGGGCGAGAAAAAGGTGCTGACGCTGATCATGGACCCGGCCAAGGCCTTCGACGGGCATGCCTATGTCGGGATCTTCGACTCCACCGGCGGTTCGCTGCCCGGATGGCCCAAAGCCGACCGCGGCCATTACGAACTGCGCACCACGGACATCATCGACCTGAAGTGGATCCCCGAGTTGGGCAGCTACTGTTTCGCCCATCGGGTCTTTTACGTCGATCGCGCCACCTGGGTGCCGATCCTCATCGAGGAGTACGACAACCAGAACAAATTCTGGAAGAGCGGCTGGAACAAGTACGCGCCGCTTAAGGTCCATGGCCAGGAGACGCTGCTGCTCGACGGCTATTGCAGCTCGGTCAATGTCGATTGGCAAAATGCCCACACCAGCATCTCTTACACCAACGGTATTCCGCGCATCGACGACGACGTTCCGGGCGAATACAGGGACGTGGCCAACCTGTCGCAGCCCGGCAGCCTGTCGCGCATCATGAAGTGAGCGAGCCGAACCGGGCTGGCGCGTGCGGTCGTGAACGTGCCGGCCCGGTATTGGCGCCGTCTCAGGCACCGGCCATCGCGCGTACCATCTCGCCGAAGCGCTTGGCGCTGGTGTCGCCCAACGCCCACACGATCGGATGGGTGACGCCGGCGGCGCGGCATCGCTTGATCCACTCACGCCCCGCATCCAGCGAGCCGAAGGCCGACAGGCGATAGGCGGAGGCGTCGCTGATCGCCTGGTGGGCGGTGTCGCGCTTGCCCGCTTTGACCAGCCTGCGCACCTCCTCCAACTCGTCACCGAAGCCGAAGGTCGCGAACATGCGGCTGTAGTTGGGCAGGAATGCGTAGTTGGCCAAAAAGCGCTTCATGTTTTCCAGTGCCGCCGCCCGATCGTCCATCACGTACATGAAAGCGTACATCGCGATATCGACGTCGGCGGGGTTGCGGCCCGCGCCGGCGGCGGCCGCGCGCACCAGGGCGATGCGCTCGGCGACCATCTCGGGCGGACAGAAGTTGAACAGCACGCCGTCACCCAGCTCGCCCGCCAGCTTGACCATCGGCGGATTGAGCGCGGCCATGTAGATGCGCGGGCGCTGCGCTTGCGTCAGGTGCATCTGCAAACGCAAATTGCAGCGGTACACCTGGCCCTCGAACTTGGCGCGCCCCTCGTTGAAGAACTGCCGCAGGATTTGCACGTACTCGCGCATCGCGGTCAGCGGCTTGCGGTAGACGGCGCCGTGGGAGGTCTCGACCAGACCGGGACTGGAGACGCCGATGCCCGCCACCGCGCGCCCGCCGCTGATCTCGTTGAGCGTCAGAAACGCCATTCCCATCACGCCCGGAGTGCGAATCTGGATCGGCAGCACGCCCGTCCCCAGCATCACGCGGCGGGTGTGCAGAGCATGGTAGGTCAGGGTCACGATCGCGTCGGGACCGGCGAACTCCGCCACCCACAGCGAGCTGTAGCCAAGGTCCTCAGCCTCCCTGGCGAGCGCCGCGGCGGCGGGCGTCGGCTCACTGAACGGGCCGGTCATTGCGAGTCCGAGCTTTAAGTCGGCCATGATGCACCAGCCTCCTTTGAAGAGCAAATGCTACGACTGCAAGAGCGCTAGCATATTGGCCGGCCGGTTAGAAACCCCGTCCCGAGCGCGGGCCAGGGAACTTTCTTGGCCGGACGCCGGTTGGGTCTAGCAACAGTTGCCGATTTGACATTTCGCCTCCGGCGCGGAAAGAATTAGCGGCGGGCCGGATGGGGATGGCCGCTCGGGGCGGGCCGGTCCGTGCGATCGTAACCTAAATAGGAGAGCTCGATATGAAACGGCTGGGGACGGTTCTGGGATCAGCTCTTTTGTTGTTGGGGCTGATGGCTGTAAGCAGCACATCTGCGCGCGGCGAGGGCATCAGTTTCGATCCCAACAACTACAAACAAATGGTGGATGCCGATTCTTCGGCGACGATTCCGCCCGGCACCAAGATCACCTTGGCGAACTGGCAGCAGTACAAGCAGTTCATGACCGTGGCACTGCAGGCGGCCTTCAGCGGCAAGTACACCTTCCACGTCACCGACGACCCGATGTACACGCTGGTAGTAGCGCCCACCACCCACGTCGGCGCGCCGCGCCAATTCCTGGCCGACGGCGAGAAATACGGCAGCCAGGTCCGGCTGGTGCCGGCCAAGACCGGCGGCCACACCATTGAGGGATGGGTTGCGGGGCCGCCCTTCCCCAATCCCAGCGAACCCAACATCGGCGAGAAGATCCTGTTCGATAGCTGGGCGCCATGGCGGCCTTATCTCTTTCACTATATGACCTACGGCATCAACATCGTGGATCGGTTCGGCAATCGCTCCGAAGGCAGCACCGACGCCACCTTCATGAACCTTTCGCACCTGAGCGAGCCCGACATGCCCAAGGATCTGCCCTTCGCCAACGGCATGTTTTACGTGGCGCGCTTCGAGGTGCTGGTACCTGAACAATCCAAGTACACCACCGAGCTGCAACAACAGCCGGTGGACCCGATGCGCTATCCCGAAACCTATGTCTTCCTGCCTTCCCTGCGGCGGTCATTGCGGTTGTCGAGCGCGGCCAAGTGCGCGCCGATCAATGGCACTGACTGGGTGCAGGACGATAACGCGTGGAATCCCCCGATGTTTACCGTTACCTACCTGGGGCGCAAAAAACTTCTCATGAACCTGCAGGATTTGGGCGTCGGCTCCGAAGGCAAGTCCTACGTCGGGACCACTTACGATCAGCCACCGGGAGCATTCCCGGGCTGGCCCAAGCCGGGCACCGGCCATTGGGAGTTGCGCGACACCTACGTCGTCGACGCCAAGTGGATTCCCACTTTGGGCAGCTACTGCTTCTCCCATCGCATCTTTTACCTCGATCGCGAAGCGTACTTCACCATGACTTCGGAGGAATACGACAACGAGAGCAAGCTGTGGAAGTCGGCCTGGCTGCGGGTCACGCCGATGGATGTCCATGGACAGCCGGTCATTTTCATATACGGCACGCCTGAAACCCAACTGGTGGATTGGGAAAACGGTCACATGACTATCGGCCTGACCCATGAATTCACCTTCTACAACAATGTCCCGCCCCAATACCGGGATGTTTCTTCCGTGTCCCAGCCCAGCAGCCTGGCGAAAATCATGCAGTGACGCCGACCGCTGCTGCGCACATAAAGAGCCGACCAACGAAAGCCTCCTTCGTGCTGACACGAAGGAGGCTTTCGCCTGGAGTTGATACATCGTGCACGTCGAGCGGCTGATACAACCGGGTTCGCGCCGCAGCACGTGCCATTTTAGCGCTGCGGCTGAACCGAATTCGCGCCCGCCGACGCGCCGGTCTTCCTTAACTGGCTTGCGCTTCCTTGACGATCTGCACCGCGCGCTCGCGCAGCAAGGCGCGGTCGGCGCTGATGGTCAGCAGACGGAAGCCGGCGGTGGTGGCGCGTTTGACGTCGCCGACTGACGCAGCGGGGCGTCCGCAGACAATTGCGGCGGCCTGGGTTGCCTTCACTACTTTAGCGATCGCATCGGACAGAGCCGGCGGCGGATTTTCGCTGAACGCCGAGCCGGCGGGAAGCCCCATATCCACCGCCAGGTCCGCGGGGCCGATAAAAATCCCCGCCAGGCCCGGCACGGCGCAGATTTCGGCGGCGCGCTCCACCGCCTTGCTGGTCTCGATCATTACGAAGCAACTGACCCGCTCCTCCAGCGCCTTGACGTCGAAGCCGAGTCCCGCGCGAAAGGGGCCGAAACTGCGCACCCCGCGCGGCGAATAGCGGCAGGCAGCGATCGCCTCCGCGGCTTCCTGGGCGCTGTTGACCAGCGGCACGATCACACCGTCGGCGCCCGCGTCGAGCACACGGCCGATGCGCGCGGGCTCGTTGCGCGACACGCGCACGATTGCGGCGGAGGATGCGCCGGCAAGTCCCTTGAGCAGACGGCTGGCCGTAACCTCGTCCAGCAGGCTGTGCTGGCAGTCGATCACGACGAAGTCAAAACCGCAGTTGGCCAGCGTTTCGATTGACCATTCCGAGTCGGTCGTGATCCACGGCCCCAATGCAGGGCGGCTTTCGCTCCACGCCTTGGTCAGTGCGCTGTGAGGCATGCTCAACTTCCTCCGTGATTCGTGTTATTGCTCAGCATCCGGTTTTTTTCAAACCCGGCGCCGCTTGCATCCGGGCGGCGGGATGTGAAAGCCGGAGGCGTGCCGATAGCGAAATTTCATCGTGGAGAAAGCAATCAATGGCCGAGCGCAAAATAGTTTTTGTACCTTCCAGTTTTCTCCATCCAGACGGCGCCGCGGTTTTTGAGCCGTACCCGGAGATCGAGATCGTCTATGCCCTGAGCGAGCAGGAGCGCCAGGAGATGCGCCGCTCGCCGGAGCTGCGCCGCAAGCTGCAGGCCAAGGCCAACGAGGTGCTCGACGCGCATCTGCCGCGCATCCACGCGCTGTTCGCGATGGGCCTGATGGGGCATCTGCCGGTGACCGCGGAGATGATCGGGCGCGCCAGCTCCCTGGAAGTGATTTTCATCCCGGCCGCCGGCACCGATCGAATCGACGTCGGCGCAGCCACCGAGCACGGCGTGGTGGTGGTAAACGCTCCCAACGGCAACGCCAACTCGGTGGCTGAGCATTCGGTGGGCCTGATGCTGGGGCTATGCCGGCGCATCGCTGAGCGCGACCGCGCCATCCACAGCCAGAAGCGGATGGACATGATGGCCGTGATGCAGCGCGGCCCGCCGCTGTCCAACCTCAACGGCAAGACGCTGGGAATCGTCGGCTACGGCTTTGTCGGCCGCACCCTGGCCGACATGTGCCGGCGCGCCTTTGCGATGAAGGTGATTTCCTTCGATCCGTTCTTCGATCCCATCGAGGCCGAGCGGCAGGGAACCACGATGGTCGAGGACCTCAACGAACTGCTGGCGCAGGCCGATTTTGTCTCCATCAACACGCCGCTGCTGGAATCCACGCGCGGCATGATCGGCAAGGAGCAGCTTGCCCGGATGAAGAAGACCGCCTTTTTGATCAACACCGGCCGCGGACCGATTGTCGATACCGACG
>Ga0070737_10002849_pt1 | contig 19786 bp, 20 predicted proteins | sample Coa_R1_10_FD_66438 | JGI IMG/M metagenome (GOLD analysis project Ga0070737, IMG submission 66438) | Surface soil microbial communities from Centralia Pennsylvania, which are recovering from an underground coalmine fire - Coalmine... | ecosystem: Environmental > Terrestrial > Soil > Unclassified...
GAGATCTCGGTGATGGGCGCCGAGGGCGCGGTGGAGATCCTGTTCGGCCGCCGGCTGGCCGAGCAGGAGGACCCGGACGCCGCGCGCGCCGAGTTGATCGAGCGCTTCCGGGAGCAGATCGACGTCTACGCCGCCGCCGCAAACGCGATGATCGACGACGTGATCGACCCGCGTGAGACGCGCGCCACGATCTGCCGGGCGCTCGAGCGGGCGCAGGGCAAGCGCGTCCGGCGCCCGTTCAGGCGCAACGGGGTGGTGCCGGTGTGAGCGGGGTGGTGCCGGTGTGAGCGGGGTGGTGCGGGCGTGAGCGGGGTGGTGCGGGCGTGAGCGGGGTGGTGCGGGCGTGAGCGTCGAGGATCCGGCGATCATCACCTGCGCGATCTCAGGCGCGGTCGCCAACCGCGACCAGTGCCCCGCGATCCCGTACACGCCGGCCGAGTACGCGGCGGAGGCGCGCAGGATCGTCGACGAGGGCGGCGTGATGATCCACATCCACGCCCGCTCCCCGGACGGCAGGCCCAGTCACGAGGTGCACGACTACGCCGCGATCACGGGCGCGATCGCCGATGAGATCGGCGACGCGGCGATCATCAACCTCTCGACCGGCGCGCTGGGCGTCCCGGTGGCCAAGCGGGTCGCCTATCTGCGGGCTTGCCGGCCGGAGGTGGCGGCGCTGAACATGGGCTCGCTCAACTACGCCAAGTACTCTCGCCGGCGGGGCGAGCTCGTGTTCCAGTTCGTGTTCGCCAACCCGTTCGACGAGATCGTGCAGCTTGCGGGCGCGATGCGCGAGCTGCGCATCAAGCCCGAGCACGAGTGCTTCGACCTCGGCCACGTGGGTTCGCTGGAGCCGCTGGTCGACATGGGGCTGCTGGACGCCCCGCTGCACGCCGAGATGGTGATGGGCGTGCTGGGAGGCGCGCCGGCCACGGCCCCCAACCTGGCGGCGATGGTCGACAACCTCAGGCTGGCGTGGCCCGCGGAGCGCCACCATTGGGGGGTGATCGGGATCGGCCGTGCGCAGTGGCCGCTGGTCGCCGCCGCCCTCGCGCTCGGCGGCTCGGTCCGCGTCGGGCTCGAGGACAACTTCTACCTGCCCGACGGCACGATGGCGCGCTCAAACGGCGAGCTGGTCGCCCGCGCCAGGAGGCTGGTCGGCGACTGCGGCCGGCGTCCGGCGACCGTCGGCGAGGCTCGCGAGCTGCTCGGGATCGCGGGGCGCGGCCGATGACGCTGCCGCTTGAGGGCCTGACCGTGCTCGATCTCAGCCGCCTGCTGCCCGGGGGCTTCTGCTCGCTTCTGCTCTCCGACTTCGGCGCCGATGTGATCAAGGTCGAGGAACCGGGCTCCGGCGACTACATCCGCTGGGCGCCGCCGCGCTACGAGGGCGCGCAGGACAGCGCCGCGAGCGCGCTGTTCATGGCGCTCAACCGCGGCAAGCGCTCGGTGGGCATCAACCTGCGCTGCGAGGGCGGCCGGCGGGCACTGCTGGCGCTCGTGCGCCGCGCGGACGTGCTGCTCGAGTCGTTTCGCCCCGGGGTGATGGAGCGGCTCGGCGTCGGCTGGGAGGTGCTCAGCGATGCCAACCCGCGCCTGGTCTACTGCGCGATCACCGGCTACGGCCGCCACGGGCCCGACAGCCGGCGCTCCGGCCATGACCTGAACTATCTTGCCCGCAACGGCGTGCTGGCGCTCGCGGGAGAGGCGGGCGGCCCGCCCGTGGTGCCGGGGGTGCAGGTCGCCGACCTGGGCGGGGGGGCGCTGATGGCCGCGGTCGGCATCCTGGTGGCGCTGCGCGAGCGCGAGCGCTCCGGGCGGGGGCAGCTCGTGGACTGCTCGATGTTCGACGGCTCCCTGTCGTGGCTTGCGATGCTGGCCGCCGAGGTGCTGGCCGGCGGCCGCGCGCCGCGCCGCGGCGAGGTGGGGCTGGCGGGCCGCTACTGCTGCTATCGGCCTTATGAGTGCGCCGACGGGTGGGTGACGCTGGCTGCGCTTGAGCCGAAGTTCTGGCGCGCGTTCTGCGAGGGCGTCGGCCGCGAGGACCTGATCGGCGGCGCGTTTGAGCCGCCGGGCTCGCCGACGCACTCCCAGCTTGCGCAGATCATGCGCTCGCGGACGCGCGAGCAGTGGCAGCGCTTTTCCTCAGAGCACGACTGCTGCCTTGAGCCGGTGCTCGAGCTCGACGAGGCGCTGGAGTCAGAGCTCGTGGCCGCGCGCGAGATGGTGGTGGAGCTGGCCCAGCCGGGCGTGGCATCGCCGGTGCGCCTGCTCGGGGTGCCGATCAAGCTGAGCCGCACGCCGGGCGACCCGGCGCGCGGCCCCGCGCCGGCGCTCGGCGAGCACACCGACGAGGTGCTTGCGGCCGCGGGGCTGTCTTCGGCCGAGATCGCCGCGCTGCACGAGCAGCGCGCGATCGGCGGGCCGGGGGAGTGGGGGGAGGCGGCCGGCGAGGGCTCGCAGTCCCGGCCCGAGCCGTTCGTAAGCTCGTGAGGGGCTATCGTAAGGAGCTGACTGACCAGTCAATCAGGAGCGTGAGCAATGCGCGCAGCAGCGATTCAGTTGAACGCGACCGACGACCTCGATCGCAACCTGAGCACCGCGGACCGGCTCGTCCGAGACGCCGCCTCGCGCGGCGCGCAGCTCGTGGCGCTGCCGGAGAAGTGGACCGTGCTGGGCTCCCGCGAGCAGATGCTCGCCGGCGCCCAGACGCTCGAGGGGCCGGCGATCTCCTGGGCCAGGGCGACCGCCGCCGAGCTGGGGATCGACCTGCTGGCGGGGTCGATGTTCGAGCGCGAGGCCGGGGCGGAGAAGGGCTTCAACACGAGCGTCCACGTCGGGCCCGACGGCCAGGTGCGGGCCGTCTACCGCAAGATCCACCTGTTCGACGTCGAGGTTGACGGCGCCGTCTACGCGGAGTCGGCGACCGAGGACGCCGGCGAGGAGATCGTCGTCAGCGAGCTCTCAGGCGGCGCGCTGCTGGGCATGTCGATCTGCTTTGACCTTCGCTTCTGCGAGCTTTACCGGATCCTCGCCCTGCGCGGAGCGCAGCTGCTGGCCGTGCCGGCCGCCTTCACGCTGCCGACCACCCGGGACCACTGGGAGGTGCTCCTGCGCGCCCGCGCGATCGAGAACCAGTGCTTCGTGATCGCCCCCAACCAGGTCGGCGAGCATCCGGGCGGCCTGCGGTCCGGCGGTCGCTCGATGATCGTCGACCCCTGGGGGCTGGTGCTCGCGACCGCGTCCGACGCCGAGGTGGCGATCGTGGCCGATCTGGATCTTGAGGCGCAGCGGCGGATCCGCCGTCGCCTGCCCACGCTCGAGCGCCGCCGCCCTTCGGCCTACGTCTGGGACGAGGTCGGCGCGGGGGTCGCGTGACCGCCGCGAGGGTCGCGTGACCGCAGCCACAGGCGACAAGCGGCGGCTGATCCTTCAGGCTGCCGTGCGCGTGTTCGCGCGGCAGGGGTTTCACACCTGCCGCGTGTCGGACATCGCCGACGAGGCGCAGGTCGCCTACGGGCTGGTCTACCACTACTTCTCCTCCAAGGAGCAGATCCTCGACACGCTGTTCCTCGAGCGCTGGGACGCGATGCTCGAGGCGATCGCGCAGGCGGACGCCTCCCAGCTAACGCCGGAGGCCAAGCTCCAGGCGATCGCGTCCTTCATCGTCGACTCCTACCGCCACGACCCGGACCTGATGAAGGTGATCGTGGTGGAGGTCACGCGCGCGGCCAACACCTTCGGGCGCACGCACATCGAGCGCATCCGCGAGGCCTATGCGCGGATCGCGGCGATCGTGGAGGCCGCCCAGCGCGATGGCCACTTCAGGACCGAGATCACGCCGGAGTTCGCCGCCCAGGCCTTCTACGGCTGCATCGAGCAGGTGCTGACCGGCTGGATCTTCGAGCCCGAGCCGGTGCCGGCGGCGGCGCTCGAGCGCGCCAAGCGGATGATCGTGGACACGGTCTGCCACGGCCTCGCCGCGCCCGCGTCGGGGCGGCCCGCTCGCCCGGCGGCGGATCCTCCGCTCCCGACTCTGATTGAATGACCGGCGAGATGCTGGAGAGCCAACTGGTGAAGCGGCTGCTGTGGTCGGGCATGATGGCCGGCGTGAGTGCGCTTGCGACGCTCGTCTCCACGCGCGTCGCCGCGATGATCTGGACGCGCGTGTTCGGCGAAGAGCCGCCCGAGTGAGCTCGGAGCCCACCAGCCGGTTGGCGCCCGAGCCGCCGACCGAACCGCACTCGGCAACCGGGCCGGAGCCGCCGGCTGAGGCCGACGCGCCCACCGAGCGCCAGCCGCCGGTCGCGCCGGATGCGCCGATGCAGCCGCAGCCGCCGGTGGATCACGACGTGCCGACCGAGCGCCGGCCGCCGCTTGAGCCGCCGCCGGATTCTGGCCCGCAGGCGCAGGGCCTGGCCGCATCCGTGGCCCGGCTGCGCGAGCAGCGCCCCGAGGTGGCGGTCGGGGCAGCGTTCGCGGGCGGCCTGCTGCTGGCCACGATCCTCAGGCGCCTTGCCCGCTGAGCCCACCGATCGCGCCGACAGCCTCGCCGCCGCGCTTGCGGCGGTGTCCGAGCGCATGGCGGTGCTCGTGCGCGAGGAGATCGAGCTCGCGAAGGCCGAGATGGTCCAGAAGGCCTCCAGCCTGGCGCGCGGGGCCGCCGCCGTCGTGGCGGGGGCGGTGTTCGGCGTGTTCGCGCTGATCTTCGTGCTGCTGTCGATCGCCTGGGGGATCAACTCGCTCGCTGGCAGCGTCTGGCTCGGATTCGTGGTCGTGATGGTGGTGCTCGTGATCGCGACCGTCGGGGCGTTCCTGTTCGCGTGGCGCAAGCTGCGGGTTGGCGCGCCGGTGCCCAGGATGGCCATCGACGAGGCGCGCCGGATCGGCGGCACGATCAGGCCGGGGACCGAGCGCTGATGCCATCCCGCTCCCCCGAGCAGATCCGCGATTCGATCGAGGCCAACAGGCGGGAGCTGGGCACGGCGGTGCAGCGGCTGCAGGTCGAGGTCGTGCGCCTGACTGACTGGCGCGGTCAGCTGCGCCGCTACGAGCCGCAGCTGCTGATCGGCGCTGGCGTCGCGGGCTTCGTGCTGGGCGGCGGACTGGTCGCGCTCGGCGCGCTCGCGTTCGGCCGCCGGCGCCGGCGCGCCGCCGGCGGCTGAGGCGCGCCTTTGCGCTGGATGGCCCGGGCCGGCGCGGCGCCGGCGGCTGAGGCGCGCCTTTGCGCTGGATGGCCGGGGCCGGCGATCCGCGGATCACCCGCGTGCGGGCTCGGCGCGCTCCGCGGGCCGCCTGCGAGGGCCGCTGCCGGGCTCGGCCCGCCGCGGGGAACCCCGGCATGCTGCCGGGGGCTTTCGGTCAGTCCAAGAACGAGCTCGGAAGCGAGCCGACGCCCAGCAGCCCGGAGCCGACGTGAGCGCCGATCACCGGCCCGATCTCAGAGACGACGACCGGCGGGCGGCCGACCAGCTCGGTGCCCCGCGCCGCGAGCTCCTCCGCCGCCTGGGTAGAGCGGATGTGCTGCACGATCCAGGCATCCCCGCCCCGGGCTGCCCGCTCGCCCAGCAGCTGCAGGAGCCGCTCGAACGCGCGGGCGCCGCTTCGCACGCGCTCCACCGGCGCGATCTGGGAGTCGAGCGTGAGGATCGGCCTGATCCTGAGCGCGGAGCCCAGCCAGGCCTGTGCTCCGCCGATCCGGCCGCTGCGGCGCAGGTGCTCGAGGTTGTCGACCGTAAACCAGGTGCGGACCTCCAAGCGAGCCCGTCGCGCACGGTCGGCCACCGCTGCGGCGTCGGCTCCGGCCCGCGCCGCCGCCGCTGCCGCCAGCACCACCAGCCCCTCCCCGCAGCAGGCGCTGCGGGAGTCGACGATCTCGATCCGCGCCGCGCGCTCGCCGAGCTGCGCGCGCGCCTGCTCGGCCGCGTGCACGGTCCCGGAGATGCCCGCCGCCACGTGCACCGAGACGACCTCGTGCCCCTCGCCCAGCAGCGCCTGGTAAGCCGCCGTGAAGTCGCCGATCGCCGGCTGCGAGGTGGAGGGCGTCGACGGCTCGGAGCGCAGCCGCCGCCAGAAGGCGTCGTAGTCGGCGATCTCCGACTCCCGCTGGGCTCCCTGCGGCCAGTGCACGTAGAGGCTGACCTGGCGAAGCCCGGCATCGGCCACCAGCCCGGCGGGCAGGTAGTGGCAGGTGTCGGTGACGATCGCGACGGTCACGCCTCGGCGAACTGGCGATAGGCGTCCAGGGCGCGCGGGCCCCAGACGGTTCCCGGCCCGCCGTTCATCATCACCACCACGCCCATCGCCTCCGCCACCTCGGCCTCGGTCGCTCCGGCGCGCGCCGCCCCGCGCGCGTGCGCCGCGATGCAGCCGTCGCACTCGCGCGTGGCGGCAATCGCCAGCGCGATCAGCTCCTTGACCTTGGCGCTGAGCGCGCCGTCGGCCATCGCCGCCCGGTGAAGCGCCGCGTAGGCGCCGATCACCTCCCCAACCTGCGAACGCAGCCGCCGGGCGGGCTCGGCCAGCTCGCTGGCCACCTCACGCGCATCCATCTCTTCCTCCTGTTCGTCGGTCCGTGCCGGATGCTCCGGCGCTGGCTGGGTGTTTGCCGCGCGGCCGCAGGCCGTCGCTGCTCGGCACTGTCGCAGGCGATCCCGGGCCGGCGTCGTCCGGGTCGGCGTCGTCCTGTCCCAGCGTCGTCCTGCCCCGGCGTCCGATCCGGCCCGGCGCCGATCCGGCCCGGTGCGGTCCCGGCCCGGTGCGGTCCCGGCCCGGCGGGGCCGCCGCTCTACAGCCGGTTCTCGATCGTCAGGGGCGCCGGCTCTGCCGCCGCGCTCGGCGCGCGCTCGGCCGGCTCGCCGGCCGCCTGCACTCCGAGCACCTGCGCGAGCTCGCCGGACTCGTACATCTCGGTGACGATGTCGCACCCGCCGATCAGCTCGCCGTCGACGAACAGCTGCGGGATCGTCGGCCAGTTGGAGATCGCCGACAGCTCCTGGCGGATGCGCGGGTCCGGGAGCACGTCCACGGCGGCGAAGCTCGCCCCCACCGACTGCAGGATCGCGACGGTGCGCGCCGAGAACCCGCACATCGGCGCCTCCGGGGTGCCCTTCATGAACAGGATCACGGGGTTTGAGGCGATCGCCTCCTGGATCGCGTCGCGCAGCTGGTTGTCGCTCACTGGGTCTCCTCTCGCTGGTCGGGGGCGGTCCCGATCCGGGTCTGGATCGACAGCGCGTGGATCCGCGTGCCTATCTCCTCGCCGAACACGTCGTAGACGAGCCGGTGCTGGGCCAGGCGGCCCAGCCCCGCAAACGCGGGGGCGCTGACGACGGCGTTGAAGTGGTGCCCGTCGCCGGTGACCGTCGCCACGGCGCCCGGGATGCCCGCCTCGATCCTGGACTTCAGCTCCTCTGGGGTGACTGCCATCGATGCAAAGGCTAGCGGGCCGGGGCGAGTGCCCGATGGCGCTATATTCTCTGAAGCAATGATCACGCTCACCGACAGAGGAGCCGAGAAGGTTCGCGAGTTTCTCGCCGCGCAGGAGGCGGTCGCGCGGACCGCCGGGCTGCGGGTCGGGGTTCGGGGCGGCGGCTGCTCCGGGTTTCAGTACGCGCTCGCGTTCGATGAGCAGCGGGATGGCGACTCGGTGTTCGAGGACAAGGGCATCCGCCTGCTGGTCGACCGCTCAAGCCTGCCCTATGTGGACGGCTCGACGATCGACTTCGTCGACGGCCTGCAGGGGGCGGGGTTCAAGGTTGACAACCCCAACGTCATCGCCGCCTGCGGCTGCGGCTCGTCGTTCCGGGTCGCAGACGAGGAAGAGGTCTCGGCGGTCTGAAGGCCTTCTCCCCGGTCTGAGGGCCTGGACCCAGGGGCTCGGCGGGCTTGGAGCACGGGCCGCCGCGGCCGCGGCCCCGTGCAGCCGGCGCTTTGCAAGGCGCGGGGCGCTCGCGCGGGGGCCGCGGGGCGCTCGCGCGGGGGCGCGGGGCGCTCTGGAGGGCGCCGGCGCTCTGGGAGGCGCGGGGCGCTCTGGCAGGCGCGGGCGCTCAGGCGGGCGCGCCGTCGACAAGGTCCCAGAGAAACAGGCAGGCGAGCGTCCGGTGCGGCCTCCACGGCCGCGCGATCGCCTCAAGCTGCGCCGGACTCGGCAGCTGCCCCAGACCGTAGGCGATCGCGACAGCCCTGCGGATCCCCAGGTCGCCCACCGGCAGCACGTCCCCGCGGCGCAGGTGCAGCATCAGGAACATCTGCGCGCTCCAGACCCCGAGGCCGCGGACCGCCGTCAGCTCCCGGATGACGTCCTCGTCGCCGAGCGCCGCCAGGCGCTCGAGCGCCAGCTCGCCGCCGAGCAGCCGCTCCGCCAGCGAGCGCATGGCGCAGACCTTGGCGCGCGACAGGCCGCAGGCCGCGCGCAGCTCGTCGGGGTCGGCGGCGAGCACCTCCTCCGGGGTCGGCGACCGGCCGCCGAAGCGTGCCATCAGCCGCCCGTGGATCGCGCGGGCGGCGGCCGTGGAGATCTGCTGAGCGACGATCGTGCGCACGAGCGCGGCGTGGCCGTCGCCGTCCCAGCGCTGGGTGGCCGTCGGTCGCGCACGCTCGATCAGCCCTCCCTGCACCGGATCGGCCGCCCGCAGAGCGAGGATCGCCCGCCGGTCGTCCGCGCTGGCGCTCCGTCGGGCGCTCGGGCGCCCTGAAGCCTTGACGATGGCGCGGGCCGGTGAGCGATCCTGTCCGGGGTGGGGCAGGGCGCTAGAGGGCACCGGCCAGCGACAGCGCCACGCCGTCCAGCGCCCCCAGCGCGCGCTCCACCGAGCACGCGACGCACGTGAACGTGGGCGTGTCGCGCAGCGTGTAGGCGCTTGACTCGGTGCCGCGCAGCCGCTGCACGAGGTCCAGGAAGTCGGCCGGGTTGTCGGTCTCGAAGGCGACCACGAACTCCTGGTCGTCGAGCCCGAACGAGTAGGCGGTGTTGAGGTCCACCGACGGGAACTCGCGGCCCACCCGGATGTGCTCCTGCATGATCCTCCAGCGCTCCTCGGCCGGCAGCGCGTACCAGGCCCGCGTCTTTACGAACGGGTAGACGAACAGGTAGCGCCCGCGGCCGGGACGGATCTCCAGGCGCGACTCGTCGCTGTACTCCGACGGCTTGGTCATCGCCAGATACGAGTAGGGGATCGTGCACCACTTCATCAGCCCGCTCTGAGCGAGCACGACGTGGAACTCGTGGATGCGCTCCAGGTTCTGGGCCTGGCTGAGCAGCATCAGGTCGGCATCCCCGCGCGTGCCCACGAGCGAGAACGCCCGCAGCAGGTGCCCGTCGGCGAAGTCGGCGCAGGCGGCGGCGAACTCGCGCTTGTCGACCGCGCGCTGCTCGTCGTCCAGGCGCCGCCAGGCGGGATCCACCTTCAGGAACGTGTACTTGACGAAGTGGCGGACCGGCATCGCAGCCCCGATCATACGCGCCCGCCCGCCGCTGCCGGCGCCGGCCCCCCGGGCTCGCCGGTCCGCCCTTATCCGGGCCGGACACCGATGCGGATATGATCAATCCGATGCGGATCGCGCTGGTCTCGCCCTACTCGTGGAGCTATCCGGGGGGCGTCACCCGGCACATCCAGGCGCTCGCCGAGCAGTTCTTGGCAGACGGTCACGAGGTGCGCGTCCTGGCGCCGCTTGACCCCGACGACGCGATCGCAGCGCTCGCTCATCGCGGGGCTCGGCCTCAGCGGCTGCGCCCGCCGGACTACCTGCGTTCGCTTGGCCGGACCGTGGGCCTGAAGGCCAACGGGTCGGTGTCGAACCTGATGCTGTCGGGGCGCGGGGCCGCCGTCTTGGCGCGCGAGCTGCGCCGCGGCGGCTACGACGTGGTGCACGTGCACGAGCCGGTGGCGCCGCTGGCGGGCTGGGTGGCGGCGCTGTGCTCGCGCTCTGCGCTTGTGGGGACCTTTCACTCCTACTCGGTCAACCCCGTGTCCAACGGGCTCGGGGTCGCGTTCGGGGCGCGCCTTGTGCTCAACCGGCTGCATGTCCGCATCGCCGTGTCGGAGGCGGCCGCGTGGACGGGCCGGCGCTTCTTCGGCGGGCGCTACCGCGTGATCCCAAACGGCGTCGCGGTCGGCGAGGTGCCCCCGGCGCCCAAGGCGCCCGCCGACCGCCTGCGCCTGGTGTTCGTCGGCCAGGCCGTGGAGCGCAAGGGGCTGCCGCTGCTGCTGCGCGCGTTTGAGGCGCTGCGCGAGCACGTGCCCGCGGAGCTGACCGTGATCGGGCCCGACGCCGCGGAGCTTGAGCCGATGATGCTCGACGGGCGGGGGGTGCGCGTGCTGGGCAAGGTCGACGACCGGCGAAAGCGCCTCGAGCTTGAGGCCGCCGACCTGCTGTGCGCCCCGTCGCTGCGGGGCGAGAGCTTCGGGATGGTTCTGACCGAGGCCTTCGCCGCGGGGACGCCGGTCGTCGCCTCGGACATCGCCGGCTACCGCGACGTGGTTCGCGACGGCGTCGATGGAGTGCTCGTCTGCCCCGGCGACGCCCAGGCGCTGGCCGAGACGCTGCGCGATCTCTGGGAGGAGCCCGAGCGGCGGGCGCGGATGGCTCAGGCGGCCGTCGAGCGGGCGCGGCGGTTCTCGTGGCCGACGGTCGCCGCGCAGGTGATGGACGCCTACCGCGACGCGATCGCCGTGCCCGCGCCGCAGGGAGCGCGCCACCGCGCGGCCGTTCGCCTGGGCCTGCGGTCCGCCGGCCTCGAGCCGCACGCGCCCGCACAGCGGCTCCCAAGCCTGGAGCCGACGCTGCGCGAGCGCGCCCGCCCCGCGGTGCGCGCCGCGCGACGCGTGGCGGCGGCGACGGTGTCCGTCGCCGCGATCGCGCTCGCGGTCAAGGCGATGCTGGCGATCGGGATCGCCAGCATCGCGGCTGCCCTGGTGGCCTCCAGCCCATCGTTCGTGCTGCTGGGGCTGGGCGTGATGTGCTCGGCGATGGCGCTTCGGGCCGTCTCCTGGCACGCGATCCTGCGCGCGGCGCTGCCCGGCGTGCGCGTGCGGCTGGCGGATGCGCTGCGGGGGACCTTCATCGGCGTGCTGATGTCCTCGACGCTGCCCGCCCGGCTCGGCGAGCCGTCCCGGGCGCTGGTGGTCGCGCGGCGGACCGGCAGACCGCGCGAGCATCTGCCGATCGTGCTGGGCACGATCGTCTCGCAGACGCTGCTGAACATCGTCGCGCTGATCGTGCTCGGATCGGTGATGGTGTCCTCGATCGGGCTGTTCAGCGGACACCAGGACGCGCTGCTGGCGGTGGCCGTGGCGCCCGCTCTGCTTCTGGCGCTGATCCTGCTGGCGCCGCTGATGCTGCGCGAGCGGGGTCTGGCGAGGAGATTTCGCCGCCTGCAGGCGCTCGTGTCCCAGGCACGCCGCGCGATGGCGCGCGTGCGGACGGGGCTGATCGTGTTCCGAAGGCCGCGTCTGGGTGCGATCGCCGCCGCCGCCCAGCTCGGCGCCTGGGGACTTCAGATGCTGTCCTGCTACGTGCTGCTGGTCGCGCTGGGACTCAGCCACCGCGCGGGGCTGGCCGCCGCGGCCGCCGTGCTGTTTGCTGTCAACATCACCGCCGTGCTGCCGGCCACGCCCGCGAACCTGGGCGTCTTTCAGGCCGCATGCGCGACCGTCCTGCACGCCGGTTGGCACGTGGGCTTCGGGACCGGCGTCGCCTACGGCGTCATCCTCCAGGCCGTGGAGGTCGCGACCGCCATCCTGATGGGCGCGCCTGCGCTGCTCAAGGAGGGGATGTCCTGGCGCGAGGTGCGCCTGCGCGCGCTGCACGCGTCGCCCGTGAGCCTCCCCGCGCGTCCCCGGCGGCCCGCGCGGTCCCCGGCCGGGGCGCTTGAGAACGGTTAGCCGGCGGCGCCCTCGAACACCTCGATCGCGCGGATCAGCCCGTCCTCGACGCGCGCGATCCACACCACGTCGGCGGACACCGAGTCGGCGCCGGCGCGGCCGCCGCGCGGGCGCGCCTCCGTGCGCCCGAAGCCGATCACCGAGCTGCCGGTCTCCCGGAAGGTCGGCATCCGCAGCTCAAACTGCTCCCAGGCGCAGGCGACGTCCTGCAGGTAGGCGCGCAGCCCCGCGTGCCCCACGTAGGGCTCGGCGCGCGCCACCGCGCGGGCGGCCACCGACGGGCGCAGCACCACGTCGTCGTGGCAGCGCGAGAGCATCCCGGGCAGGTCGCGCGCGGCGAACGCCGCAAACGCGGCGCGCACCACCTCCGCGCGGGCGCCGGGGCGCGTGTGGGCGCGTCCGCCGCGGGCCTGGCTTCGCCGGCGCGAGCCTCCCGGGGGGCGCGACCGGTCGCCCGTCAAGGGTCCGGGCGCCGCATCGTCCGCCGGGGGCTGCGCGCGCGGCTCCGGATGGCCCAGCAGATAGCCCTGCGCCCGGTCGACCCCCAGCTCGCGAAGCAGGACCATCGTGCGAGCGTCCTCGACCCCCTCGGCGATCGTCGTCTGGCCGAACTCGCGCGCCAGCCAGACGACCCCGCGGATCACGCGCGCGTCGGTCTCGCTTGAGGCGAGCTCGCGCACGAACTCGGCATCGATCTTGAGATAGTCGGCCGGCAGGCGCTTGAGGTAGCTGAGGCTCGAGAAGCCGGTGCCGAAGTCGTCCAGGGCAAGCCCGCAGCCAAGCGCGTGCAGCGCACGCGCGAACCTGCTGCCGGCCTCGGTCTGGTCCATCAGCGCGGTCTCGGTGACCTCCACGACCACCAGCGAGGGGTCGGCGCCGGTGCGCTGAAGCTCGAACGCGAGCTCGTCGATCACGCTCGGGTCCGAGATCGAGCGCGCGGAGAGATTGAGCTCGGTGGGGATGCCGGCGGCGGCGCTGCGCACGGCCTGGCGCAGAACCCATCGGTCGATCTCGGCGATCAGGCCGTAGCGCTCGACCACGGGCAGGAACTCGCGCGGACCGACGATCGTGCCGTCGCGCTCGCGCAGGCGCAGCAGCAGCTCGTTCTGGACCGTCTCGCCCGTCTGCAGGTCCACGATCGGCTGTGAGTACAGCAGCAGACGATGCTCGTCCAGCGCGTCGCGCACACGACCCAGCCAGGTGGCGTCGGCGACGGTGCGCTCCAGCTGCGCCTCCCGCTCCTTGCGCTCGGTTATGTCGATCAGCTGCGAGTAGAACATGTGCACCGACCCGTCGGCGCGGAGCATCGGCGCGACGTGAAGCAGGCCCCAGGCGACGCTCCCGTCCGCGCGCAGGTAGCGATGCTCGCTGCGAAACGGCCTGCCGCCGCGAAGCATCCCGGCCCGGGCGCGTCGCAGCCGCGGGCGATCGGCGGGGTGGGTGGCCAGCTCCATCAGCGAGCGCCCCAGAAGCTCGTCCCTGCGGCGGCCGAGCAGCTCGCACATCGCGTCGTTGACGCGCAGGCAGCGGCCGCGCACCGCCGCTTCAGACAGCGCCATCCCGACCGGCGAGGAGTCGAACCCGTGGCGGAAGATCTCCTCGGCCGCAAGCCGCTCGCGGTCCGAGGCGCGCTCGTCCGTCACGTCCAGCGCGGCGCCGCGCACCAGCGTCGGCGACTCCCCGCGCGCCATCTCCAGTCGCAGCGACAGGATCCGCTGTGAGCCGTCGGCGCGCACCAGCCGCAGCTCGCACGCCCCGTGCCCGTCCCGCCGGCAGTCGTCGATCGCCTCGGACACGAGCGCGCGATCGGAGGGATGCACGAGCTCGAGCAGCTCGGCGAGCGAGAGCCGCCGACCGGCGACGCCCAGGACGCGGCCCAGCCCGGCCGAGATCCGCAGCGTGCCGCTCGGCAGCTGAAGCTCCAGCGCGCCCAAGCCGGCGAGGCGCTCGGCCGTGGCGAGCATCAGCTCCTCCGGCGCGTCGCCGGCTGGCGGCTGTGCGGGTGCGGGCAGGGCAACCGGCGCCGGCCGCTGAGCCTGGGGCGAGTGTCTGACGCGAGCCAGGTTCGCGCTCCCGTCAGCGAGCGCCAGCGGCCTGGTCGGCGGCGGGAATCGGGCTCTCACGCATGCTGTTATCGGGCGCCGGGGGCGGCGCGTAAAGCGCCGCCGCACGCGGCGGACGCTCGTGTCAGGCTAGCGGGGCGCTTGCGGGTGGGTGGGCGCGGCTCGCTGGGCTGGCTACGCCAGCGCCGGAGCCGGCTGCGGGTCGCCGCCGGGCGTCTCGTCGACGTCGTCCGGGCCGTCGGCGCCCGCGGGCTCGTCGTCGGGCAGCAGCGCAAGCCTCGTCGGGTCGCGCTCGGTGCCCGCGATCAGCTCGTCCGCCGCCTGCGCCGCGGTGCGCGGCAGCGTCCCCGATCGCATCCCGAAGTAGACCGCCTGCGGGTGGTGGGCGACGATCGCAAGCGTGGACTGCTCGGGCTCCACCGCAAAGCCGCCCGACAGCCGCAACCCGATCGAGGGCGCGTCCAGCAGCCGGAAGACCTTCTCCAGCTCCGACTGCTCGGGGCAGGCCGGGTAGCCCCAGGACCACCGCCGTCCCTGCGCGGGCGCGATCCCAAGCTGCCGGCGAACCGTGGCGTGCAGCCACTCCGCCATCCCCTCGGCCGCCTGCACGCCCAGCCCGTGCACGAACAGCTGCTCGGCGAACGAGCCGGCCGCCTCAAGCTCGCCGATCAGCTCGGTGACGCGCTCGCCGACCGTCACCGCCTGCAGCGCCACCACGTCGACCTCGGACCCGAGCGGGCGGTAGAAGTCAGCCAGGCAGATGCGGTCATGGCGGGGCTGGCGCGGGAACACGAGCCGCTCGAGCTCCCGCTTCCCCGGCGCCGCCGGATCCCAGACGATCAGCTGGTTGCCGTCGGAGTTGCACGGGAAGTAGCCGAGCAGCGCGCGCGGGCGCAGGTAGTCCTGCGTAGCCCACATGCGCTCCAGCCGCGGCTGGAAGTCCTCGCGCACCAGCCGCCGCCACGCCTCGCCCTTGACGCCGCGCCCGCCCCAGTGCAGCTTGAACAGCACGTGGGTGTCCAGGTGGCGGTAGACCTCCTCCAGCGGCACCTCAAGCTCGCGCACGCCCCACCACGGCGGCGTGGGGATCGGGTTGTCGGTCGCCGCGGGGCTTCTGACGGAGGAGTCGGTGACCGGTGGGCCGTCGTCCTCGCGCTGGGGACGCTCGCGCAGCGCTCTGGCGGCCGCGCGGACCCTGGCGACCAGCTCCGAGCGCGCCCGCGGGTCGATCAGCTGGTCCATGCGCTCAAGGCCCTCGAACGCGTCCTTGCAGTAGAACACGCCGGGCTCGTAGACCTCATCGGACTCGGCGCCGTGCGGGTAAAGCGCCCGCAGCCCGAAGTCGCGGTTGATCGCCGCGCCGCCGATCAGCACGGGGAACTGCAGGCCGCGCGCGTGAAGCTCCTGAACGGCGGCGGGCATCTGCTTGGAGGTGGAGACCAGCAGCGCCGAGAGCCCGATCGCGGTCGCACGGTGCTCGACGGCGGCATCGATGATCCTGGAGATCGGCACCTGCTTGCCGAGGTCCACGACCGTGTAGCCGTTGTTGGTGAGGATCGTGTTGACCAGGGACTTGCCGATGTCGTGCACGTCGCCGAACACGGTCGCCAGCACGACCGTGCCCTTGGTGTAGCCCTCCAGGCGGTCCAGGTAGCGCTCCAGGCGGGCGACGGCGCGCTTCATGACCTCCGCGGACTGCAGCACGAACGGGAGGATCAGCTCGCCGGCGCCGAAGCGGTCGCCCACCTCCTTCATGGCCGGCAGCAGCACGTCGTTGAGGGTCGGCACCGCGCCCAGCTTTCGCACGCTGCGGTCGATCCACTCCTCGACGCCCTCCTTGCGACGGCGAAGGATCAGAAGGTGGAGCGCCTGCTCGGGCTCCATGCCCTCGGTCGGGTCCGACGCGGCTGTGCCCTGGGCCTGATCGGCCGCGGGCCTTGACTCGAAGTGGGCGATGAACCGCTCGAGCGCGTCCTCGCGGCGGTCGAGCACGAGGTCGTCGGCCAGCGCCCGCTCGGTCTCGTCGATCTCGGCGTAGGGCGTGATGTGGTTGGGGTTGACCATCGCCAGGTCAAGGCCCGCCTCCACGCAGTGGTGCAGGAACACGCTGTTGAGCACCGCCCTGGCCGCCGCGCCGACGCCGAAGCTGACGTTGGACACCCCCAGGGAGGTGCTCACGCCCGGCAGCTCGCGCTTGATCGCGCGGATCCCCTCGATCGTCTCCACGGCGCTGTGGCGCCACTCCGCGTCGCCGGTGGTCAGCGTGAACGTCAGGCAGTCGAAGATCAGCGCGTCGGGATCAAGGCCGTGCTCGCCGCAGCAGATGTCGGCGATCCGCCTGGCGACCTCCAGCTTGCGCTGCGCGGTGCGGGCCATCCCGGCCTCGTCGATCGTCAGGGCGATCACGGCGGCGCCGTGCGCCACGGCCAGCGGCACGACCCGGTCCAGCTTTGCGCGGCCCGCCTCCAGGTTGACCGAGTTGACGATCGCCCGGCCGGGGATCTGCTCGAGCGCGGCCTGCACGACCTCCGGCTCGGTCGAGTCGATCTGGATCGGCGCCGGCTGGGTGAGCGAGATCCGCTTGATGAGCGTGCGCATCTGGTCGGCCTCGTCGTGGCGCTCGGTCAGCGCCACGCACACGTCGAGGATGTGCGCGCCGCCGCTTACCTGGTCCTCGGCGACCGCCAGCAGTCCGTCGTAGTCGTCGGCCAGCAGCATCTCCTTGGCGCGGCGCGAGCCCTGCGCGTTGACCCGCTCTCCGACCAGCGTCGGGCGCGGGTCCTGCACCAGCGCCGTGGCGGCGATCATCGAGCTCACGTGAGCGGGGCGGCGCGGCGGGCGCGCGCGCGCGGGTCGCCCGGCGACCCGCTGCGCGATCGCCTCGATGTGCGCGGGGGTGGTGCCGCAGCAGCCGCCGACGATCGACACCCCGTAGCGGTCGACGAACTCGCCCAGGACGTCGGCGAGCTGCGCCGGCCCCTCCGGGAAGACCGTCTCGCCGTTGGGCCCCTGGACCGGGATGCCCGCATTGGGCATGCAGTGCACCGGCACCGGGCACAGCTCGCCCAAAAAGCGGATCGCGTCGCGCATGTCCTGCGGACCGGTGGAGCAGTTGAGGCCGATTCCGTCGACGCGCAGCGCCTCCAGGGTGGTCAGCACGGCGTTGATGTCGGTCCCCAGCAGCATCTTGCCCCCCTGCGGAAGCAGCGACACGCTGCACTGGATCGGGACCGCGCGCGAGCGCCTGGCGGCGGCGCGGCGAACCCCGAACACCGCCGCCTTGAGCTCGAGGATGTCCTGCGCCGTCTCGATGATCACCACGTCGACGCCGCCCTCCAGCAGGCCGGCGGCCTGCTCGTCGAACACGTCGACCAGCTCGGCGAACGTGATCGCGCCCAGCGCCGGGTCGTCTGAGGCCGGCAGCCGGCCCGTGGGGCCGATCGCGCCGGCCACCATCCGCCGCTCGCCGGCGGCGCGGCGCGCTATCTGCGCCGCGCGCAGGTTGATCTCGTGCGTGTGCTCGCCGAGGCCCCACTCCTCGAGCTTGAGGCGACTGGCCTGGAAGGTGTCGGTCTCGACCACGTCCGCGCCGGCAGCGAGCATCGACTCGTGCACGCCCTCGATCACGTCCGGCCGGTTGAGCACCAGCGCCTCGTGGCAGCGGCCGGGGAGGCGGTAGTCGCGCTCGAGGCTCAGGTCCAGCTGCTCGAGCGTGGCGCCCATCCCGCCGTCGTAGACGAGCGTACGCTCCCGGGCTGCGGCGACGAAGTCACGCATTCGCGGCAGGCTAGCAACCTTGACAGAGCTGTGTCAATGTTCTCGCGCGCAGCGCTCTCGGGGGCTTGTCCCGCTCCTCAGCGCGGAGCGCTCCCGGGGGCTTTCCCGCCCCTCAGCGCGCTGTCCAGCCCAGGTCCATCGTGACCGGCGCGCCCGTGAACGCGCGGCCCGCCGGTCCGGCGAGCAGCGCCACGACGTCGGCGACCTCCTCGGGCTCCAGCAGCTGCTTGATCGCGTGCGGGGCGAGGATCACACGCTCCAGAACCTCCTCCTCGGCAAGCCCATGGGCGCGCGCCTGGTCGGCGATCTGCGCCTGCACCAGCGGCGTGCGGACGTACCCGGGGCAGACCGCGATCGCGGCGATCCCGTCCTCGGCGCCCTCCAGGGCCAGCGTCCGCACGAGGCCGATCAACCCGTGCTTGGCCGAAACGTAGGGAGCCTTGAACGGCGAGGCCACTAGCCCATGAACCGAGGCGATCGCGATGAACCGGCCCGCCGGCGATGCCCGAAGCGAGGGCCATGCGGCCCTGGCCAGCAAGAACGGGCTTGTGAGCATGAGGTCGATCATCGATCGCCAGCGCTCGACCTGGAGCTCGGCGATCGGCGCCACGTGCTGATAGCCCGCGCCCGCGACCACGACGTCCAGCCGTCCGAAGCGCTCGATCGCGGCGGCCACCGCCGCCTGATTGTCGGGCTCCCGGGTGAGGTCGGCCTCGAACGGCACGCCAGGACCCTCCGCGTCCGGGCGCAGGTCCACCGAGAGCACCCCCAGCCCGTCACGCTCAAGGCGGGCAGCGATCGCACGGCCGATGCCGCCGGCAGCGCCGGTGACCAGCGCCGCGCGCCGGTCGCCGGCCGCCGGCGCCTCCGACACCTGTCCGCTTGCCATCGCCGGGAGGCTACCGGGTGCCCGAGCGGGTGACCGCGTTTGCGCCGGGACGGGTGAACCTGATCGGCGAGCACACCGACTACAACGGCGGGCTCGCGCTCCCGTTCTCGATCGAGCTCGGCGTGACGGTGCGCGCGGTGCGCGCACGCGGGACGGCGGGTGGCGATGGCCCGGGCGCGGCGGGCTGCGATCCCCCGGGCGCAGTCAGCGTCAGCGCCCTGGACCTGGGGGAGAGCGATCGCTTCAGGCTGCACGCTCCCGAACCGGCGCGGGGATGGCGCGCCTTCGCGCGCGGGGCCGCCGCGGAGCTCGCCGCAGCCGGCGTGGCGCTCGCGCCCGCCCGGCTGGAGGTGACCGGAACCGTGCCGCGCGGGGCTGGGCTGGCGTCCTCCGGGGCGCTGTCGGTCGCGTTGTGCCTCGCGCTGGCGGCCGTCGCCGACGCGCAGCTGCCCGAGCCGCTTGAGCTTGCGCGCATCTGCTCGCGGATCGAGAACCGCTGGGTGGGGGCGCAGACCGGGCTGCTCGACCCGCTCGCGGCGATGCTGGGACGTTGCGGCCAGGCGCTGCTGATCGACTTCCGCACGCTGACGACGGAGCCGGTGCCCCTGCGGCTTGCGAGCTTTCAGCTGGTGACCTTGGACAGCGGCGAGCGCCACCTCAACGCCGGCCCATCCGGCGGCTACGGTGCGCGTCGGCGCGAGTGCCGGCGCGCCTGCGAGCTTCTGGGGGTCGGGAGCCTCAGCGACGCCGACCCCGCGCTCGTCGGTGCGCTCCCCGAGCCGCTTCGCTCCCGGGCGCTGCACGTGCTGGGCGAGAATGAGCGGGTGCGCGAGGCGGTGCAGGCGCTGCGCGCCGGCGACCCGCTCTGGCTGGGCTCTCTGCTCGACCGCTCGCACGAGAGCCTTCGCGACCTGTACGGCGCCTCCACGCCGGCGGTCGAGCGCGCCATCGAGCGCCTTCACCGCGCCGGCGCGGTTGGGGCGCGCCTGATCGGAGGGGGCTTTGGCGGCCATGTGCTCGGCCTGCTGCCGGGCGACGCACGCGTGCCGCGGGATGCCGTGGTCGTGGCGCCGGGCCCGGGGGTGCGGGTGCGCTAGACGCTATGGAGGATGATTCGCCCAGGCGTTGAAGGCCGGACCTCGGTCGCATTTTGCGGGGGTTTGACTGGCCGGAGA
>Ga0070737_10002851_pt1 | contig 19777 bp, 20 predicted proteins | sample Coa_R1_10_FD_66438 | JGI IMG/M metagenome (GOLD analysis project Ga0070737, IMG submission 66438) | Surface soil microbial communities from Centralia Pennsylvania, which are recovering from an underground coalmine fire - Coalmine... | ecosystem: Environmental > Terrestrial > Soil > Unclassified...
CCTTGTTGATGTCGAAGCCGCCCATGAAGGACCAGAACCCGCCGGTCAGGCCGTACTCCGAGCCGATGAGGCCGAGGATCTCGATGGTGCCGATGAACACGGCGACGAAGACCGACAGGCCGGTGATGGTGAGGTTGTAGTAGACCTTGCGGACGGGCCTGGCGAAGGCCCAGTCGTAGGCGAAGTTCATGAAGCAGCCGTCGAGGGTGTCGAACAGGCACATCCCGGCCGCGAACAGGACCGGCAGCGACAAGATCGCGTAGAACGGCAGCCCGGACACCACCGCCGACCCGGCCAGGACCAGCAGGGCGACCTCGGTGGCGGTGTCGAACCCCAGGCCGAACAGCACCCCCACCGGGTACATCTTCCACGGCGCGTCGGCGCGGCGGGCGACCGGGCCCAGGAACCGGTTCATCAGCCCCCGCTTGTCCAGCTGGGCCTCCAGCTCCTCATCGCTGTAGCGGCCGGTGCGCATGTCGCGGAACACGCGGATGATGCCAGCCAGGATGATGACGTTCAGCAGCGCGATGAGGTACAAGAACGTGCCGGACACGGTGGTGCCGATGATGCCGGTGACGTTGTGCAGCCCCGAGCTGTCGTTCTTGACCTGCTCGTCCAGCGCGCGGATGCCGAAGTTGAGCAGCAGCGCCATGATGAACACGATCGTGGAGTGGCCGAGGGAGAAGAAGAACCCGACCGACAGCGGCCGCTTGCCGTCGTTGACCAGCTTGCGGGTGGTGTTGTCGATCGCGGCGATGTGATCGGCGTCGAACGCGTGCCGCATGCCCAGGGTGTAGGCCAGCACGCCGGTGCCGAAGCCGAAGATCTCGGTGCCGGTGATGTGGTAGTGCCCGCCGACGGCCGCCGCGAGCATCCCCCAGCCGGCCACGTTCAGGCCCGCCACGGTCGCCGCCATGGCGCCGGCGCCCGCCCACTCGCGCGGCGTCAGGCTGCTCCGGATCCGTTCCAGCCGCGCGCTCACGTTCGCCATCAAGGGACCGCCTTCCTCGGGAATGCCTGGTCAGAGATCAGTGTAGAGAGAACTGCGAAACAGTTGCAATAGCCTGTATGACGTACATGCTGTGATCAATCTCCTGCACAGGAACGGCGCCTGCACGGGACGGCCTGGAACCCGGCCCGCATGTTCGCGAATAAATCGTATCTGCTGTATTGATGCGGATGCGGCAAGCATGCATGAGCAATGCCCTGGCCGGTACGATCGGGAGAGCCGCCGATGGCCGCCCAGTCCGGCGCCGGGGCCGGGGGCGATGCCGCGCCGTCCCGATCGCGGGAGTGCCAGGGCGGGGAACGGCGTGCGATGCTGGGATTGTCGATGGCGACGCGGCCGAGGAGGGACTGCGGGATGACGACCGGGCTGGGCGAGACGGCGACGGGCAATCGTCCGGGCACCGCGCCGTCGGCGGCGGAAGCGCTCCGGCTGTATGAGTCGATGGTGCTGATCCGCCGCGTCGAGGAGCGGCTGCGGGACGACAGCGCCGCGGGCAAGCTGCCCGGCGCCGTCCACCTGTACATCGGTGAGGAGGCGGTCGCGGCCGGGGTGTGCGCGCACCTGGAGGACCGCGACTACGCAACCTCCACCCACCGCGGGCACGGGCACTTCCTCGCCAAGGGCGGTGACGTGCGCGCGATGATGGCCGAGATCTGGGCCAAGCGCGAGGGCATCTGCCAGGGCATGGGCGGCTCGATGCACGTCGCCGACATCTCCAGGGGCATCCTCGGCGCGAACGGGATCGTGGGCGCGGGGATGTCGATCGCGACCGGTGCGGCGTTCGGCGCGAAGCTCGACGGGGACGGCAAGGTGGCGGCCTGCTTCTTCGGCGACGGCGCCGCCAACCAGGGCGTGCTGATGGAAACCCTCAACCTGGCGGCGCTGTGGGGGCTGCCGGTGGTCTTCGTCTGCGAGAACAACGGGTTCTCCGAGTTCACCCCGTCGGCCCAGGTGACGGCCGGGCGGATCGCGGACCGGGCACGGGCGTTCTCCGTGCCGGCCGCCGAGGTGGACGGCAACGACGTCATCGAGGTCTGGCGGGCGGCCGGCGAGGCGGTCCGGCGGGCGCGCGAGGGCGGCGGCCCGTCGTTCATCGAGGCGCGCACCTACCGCCTCCAGGGCCACTTCGAGGCGGAGCGCTTCGTCCTCGGCACCGGCCGGTACCGGGAAGAGGACGAGATCGAGGCCTGGCGGCAGCGCGACCCGATCGCCCGGTTCCGTTCGCGGCTGGTCTCGTCCGGGACGGCCAGCGCGGCGGACCTGGACCGGATCGACGCCGCGGTCCTCGACCGGGTGGCGGACGCCGTGGCCTACGCCGAGGCGGGCCAGCCGGCCGATCCCGGGCTCGCCGAGACGCTGATGTTCGCCCCTGGGGAGTCCTGAGCCATGGCCCGCATTCGCCTGATCCAGGCCATCCACGACGCCGTCGTGGAGGAGATGAGGCGCGACCCGAAGGTGATCGTCTACGGCGAGGACGTCGAACTGTCGATCGTCGGGGACCTGCGCGGAGTCTACGAGCAGTTCGGCCGCGACCGGATCCGCAACACCCCGATCTGCGAGACGACCCTGACCGGCATGGCGGTCGGGCTCGCGGCGGCCGGCTACCGCCCGGTGGTGCAGATGATGTTCGCGAACTTCTTCTACACGGGCATGGACGCGATCGGGAACCAGATGTGCAAGCTGCGGCTCATGACCGGCGGGCAGATGGAGCTGCCGATCACGGTCATCGCCACCTGCGGCGGCGGCGCCGCCAACGCGGCCCAGCACTCCGACACCCCCTACCCGGTGCTGATGAACCTGGGCGGGGTGAACGTCGCGGTGCCCGCCACGCCCGCCGACGCGAAGGGCCTGGTGAAGACGGCGATCCGCGATCCCAACCCGTGCTTCATCCTCGAGCCGAACGGCCGCGGCGGCGAGACCGGGGAAGTGCCCGACGGCGAGCACCTTGTTCCCTTCGGGAAGGCCGCCGTGCGCAGGGAAGGGGACGCCGCCACCGTCGTCGCGATCGGGCGGATGCTGAGGCCCGCGCTCGCCGCGGCGGCGGCGCTCGGGACCGAGGGCGTGAACGTCGAGGTGATCGACCCCCGCACGCTCGTGCCCTTCGACGAGCAGACCGTGCTCGCCTCGGTCGGGAAAACCGGCCACCTCGTCATCGTGGACGAGGCCCGCGAATGCTGCTCGGCGGCCAGCCAGATCGCCGCCGTGGTCGCGGAGAAGGGCTTCTCCCTGCTGAAGGGCCCGATCCGCCGCGTCACGACGCCGAACGTGGCGATGCCTTATGCCCCCAACGCCGAGGCGCACGTGATCCCGGGCGAGGCCCGCATCAGCGCCGCCGTCCGCGAGCTGCTCGGCCTGGCCGGCCGGGAGGTGCTCGCATGAGCCGCATGCGGGTGCGGGTCAAGCTGCCGAAGATCGGCATGACGATGGAGGAGGCGACGATCGTCCGGTTCTGCCGGCAGCCGGGCGAGGCGTTCCGCAAGGGCGATCCCCTGTACGAGATCGAGACGGAGAAGATCAGCCAGCAGGTCGAGGCCACCTGGGACGGGGTCATGGTCGAGCACGCCGTCCCCGAGGGCAGCGACGTGCGGGTCGGCGACCCGGTGTGCGTCGTCGAGACCGACGGGACGCCGGGATGACCGCCGCGCCCCTCCCCCGGCTCCCCGGGCTTTTCCACGTCGGCTGGGTGGTGCGCGACTGCGCCGCCGCGCAGGCCGAGCTGCGCGCGCGCCTCGGCGCGGGCCCGTTCGTGAGCGCCGGGGAGGAGTCGCGCTTCGATCAGGCGCTCGTCCACGGCAAGCCCACGCCGTTCGCGCTGAAGATCGCCTTCGGCGCGCTGGGCGGCGTGCTGCTCGAACTGCTCCAGCCTCTCGACGACCGGTCCCCGCACGCGGAGTTCCTCGCCGCCTGCGGCGAGGGGCTGCACCACCTCGCCTTCCTCGTGCCGGACTTCGACGAACAGCTCGCAGCGGTCCGCGCGGCCCATCCAGGGGCAGACCTCCTCATCGACGGCACCGGGCCGGGGAACCCCGTGCGATGGGTCTACCTGGACGCCGGCATGGCCCGCGGCACGGTCATCGAACTGCTGGAGCGCACACCACAGTCCGAAGCGCTCTTCGGCAGCGCCCTCGGCCTGCTGGGCGCAGGGACGTTAGGCAGCGGCGCGCGCCGGCTCACTCCACGGCAGCCCGGTACCGGGTGCCCGCCGGTCTTGATTTGCTATCATGCAAGATAGCACCGACTACATGGAGTGGTAGCAGTGGCGGCATTGAACATCCGGAACCTGGATGAAACAGTGAAGCGGCGCCTTCAGGTTCGCGCGGCGCGTCACGGCAGGTCGATGGAGGCAGAGGTGCGCGCCATACTCGCGGAAGCCGTTCGCGAGCCCGCGGACTCCGCCGGGTTGTTCACGGCGCTCATCGAGCGGTTCGGCGCGCTGGGCGGAGTCGACCTGCACCTGTCCGGGCGCGAAGAGCCGGCGCGTGCCGCGGATTTCTCCGCATGATCATCCTCGACACAAACGTGGTTTCCGAGCTGATGCGCCCGGAACCCGCGTCCGGCGTCGCGAGCTGGGTCCGCGACCGGGACAGGCACGAGCTGCGCACAACCTCCATCACGCTCGCGGAGATCCGGTACGGCATCGCCAGGCTGCCGGACGGGCGCAGGAAGCAGGTCCTTCTCGCCGCGGCCGATGAGATCTTCTCGGCCTTCGCGGATCAGATCCTGCCGGTCGATGCCGCGGCCGCAGAACATTACGCGGCGATCGCCGGCAGCCGCGAGCGGGCTGGGAAGCCGATCTCCGGCTTCGGCGCGCTGATCGCGGCCGTCTGCCGCTCCCGTGGGGCAGCGCTGGCGACCCGCAATGTGTCCGACTTCGACGGCACCGGCATCGAGGTCATAGATCCCTGGCTTCAGTGACATGAATCCGTTCCTGGAGGCTGGTTTTACGTCACGCGACCCGTGAGGGGACGATCTGGGCCAGCCGGCCGGGATCGGTCAGCGCGCGGATCGCCGTGACTGCGCCGTTCACGACGGTATGGGCCATGAGCGGATTCGCCCGCGGGCACGGGTGGCGGGCATCTTCGCAGCCGCGGTACTGCGGCCGAGGATGGCGGCGATCGCGTCGAACGGGATCTCGAACACGTCGTGCAGGACGAACGACACCCGCTCAGCCGGCGTGAGAGCGTCCATGACGACATACAGCGCGATGCCGACGGAGTCCGCGAGCAGGGTCTCCTCTTTTCCGCCCCGGTGCGTCCGCCCGCTCAGGCAAGGCGGCTGCACGTGCGGCAGTCCGGGAAGCCCGGCGCCGTGCTCCCGCCAGTCCGGCGGTAAGGCATCAGGCGCCCGGAACCCCTTGACGGCCCTCTCCGTGGTTGTTACTAATTTACACATCTCGCCCGCTTTTCAGAAGTAAATCACCATCAGTCCCCGAGGCAGGGAGGACGCGGCGCGATGAGCATTCCCGAGACGGCGATCACCAGGCGCGGCGCGCTGACGCTGGGGGCAGGGGCGGTCATCGGCGGCCTGGGCCTGGCCGGCACCGCGCAGGCCGCGCCGGAAGGCAAGGCGGTCAAGCTGACCCCGGCGCAGCGGGCCGGGCAGCGCGTGATCTTCTCCTACCCGGGCACCACCCCGCCGGCGAGCCTGCTCGGCCAGATCAGCGCCGGCGAGGCCGGCGGGGTGATCTTCTTCGGCGAGAACATCACGGGCCTGTCCCAGATCGCCGGGGTCATCGCGCAGCTCAACGAGGCGCACGCGGCGAGCCCGGTGCGCTCGCCGCTGCTGCTGATGACCGACCAGGAGGGCGGCATCGTGCGCCGGCTCCCGGGTCAGCCCGTGCTGTCCGAGAAGCAGATCGGCGAATCCGCCGATCCCGCCGCGGCGGCCGCGGACGCGGGGACCGGCGCGGGAGAGAACCTGGCCGGCGTCGGGATGAACCTCAACCTCGCGCCCGTCCTTGACGTGTACCGCCAGGCCGGCGACTTCGACGACGAGTTCGGCCGCTCCTACAGCATGGACCCGGATGTCTGCGCCGAGTGCGGCGCCGCGTTCGTCGCCGCGCAGCAGAAGCTCGGCATCGCCGCGACGGCGAAGCACTTCCCGGGGCTTGGCGCGGCGACCGTGAACCAGAACACCGATCTCGGCCCGGTCACGCTGGACGTGCCGCTCGCCAGCCTGCGGAGCATCGACGAGCGGCCGTTCCGTGCCGCCATCGCGGCGGGCGTGCGGCTGGTCATGACCTCGTGGGCGGTGTACCCGGCGCTCGACCCGGACCTCCCCTCGGGGCTGTCGCCGGCGATCGTCGGCGGGGAGCTGCGCCGGCGGCTGAGGTTCCGGGGCGTGACGATCACCGACGCGCTCGAGGCCGGCGCGATAGCGGCCTTCGGGACGCCCGCCCAGTGCGGCGTGCTGGCCGCCCGGGCCGGGATGGACGTGCTGCTGTGCTCGGCGCGCGACGTGAGCGAGGGGCAGGACACCGTCGCCGCGCTCGCCGACGCGCTGGAGCATCGCGCCCTCGACCCCGGCCAGTTCGACATCGCGCTGCGGCGGGTGCTGGCGCTGCGCGACAGCCTGGCCTGAGCCCGCGGGGCCGGGCCGCCCCGGCACGAACCGTCCGGCGAGGCCGCGGCCCCTCATTAGCCCGAACGTACCGCTCTGACTCTCACGGTCACGTTCTTCTGTTAATAAGTTTCTAAAACTTACGACTATAAGTAAGTAAGTCACACTCGTTCCCCTCCGGGACCACGGAAGGACGCGGCACATGACACGCATCGGCACCCGCCGTGGCCGACGGCGCCGGCCACGGCCAGCGCTCGCCGCGCTGACCGTCAGCGCGGCGCTAACCGCCGTAACGGCACTGACCGCCGCCCCGGCGCTGGCCGCCGGCACAGGCGCGGACCCGGCTGAGGCGACCGCGCTGGCGCAGGCCTTCGAGGCGGGGCGGCACGTCCCAGGCTCGGTCATCGGCGGCATCCGCCCCGGCACCCTGCACACCGGCACCGCGGGCGGGGCCGAATGGGCGATCGCCAGCTTCACCCCGTCCCCCTCGGCTGGCGAGCAGGTGGCGGCCGGGTTCCAGGACGGCGCGGCCACGGGGGTATTCAAGGATCAGAACGGCAGGTGGCGGCTGGTCACGACCGGCCCCTATGGCTGCGGCGAGGGGCTGCCCGCCACGCTGAAAAGGGCGTGGGGGCTCGCGGACCCGGCGGCCTGCGCCGGCACGATCGCAGCCCAGCGCGCCGCGGCCCGGAGCGCGCTGTCCGCGTTCCCCGCTGCGGCGCGCGCCGCGGCCGCGACCGCGGCGTCCCGCCAGGCCCCGGCGCAGCGCGCCGCGCCCGCGGACCCGGGCCAGGCGATCGCGAGCATCGCGCTCAGCCAGGTCGGGATCGGCGACACCCCGGCGGTGACCAGCTTCGCCCTGGACTGTGACCCGTACACCACGCTGACGGCCGGGTTCTCCGCCAACGCCGACGGCTGCGGCTACGACGCCACGTTCGGTGTCGAGAACGAGAACGAGACCTGGTGCTCGGACTTCAACAAGTGGGTGTGGGAACAGGCCGGCGTCACCGCGGACATGAACACGCTCAACGCCGCCTCGGTCTCCTTCTACGACTGGGCCCGCCAGCAGGGCGAGCCGCTGGCGGCCGACACCGGCACCCCGGCGGTCGGCGACTCGATCGTCTTCTTCGAGCCGGGCCTGGTCGGGGTCTACGCCGACCATGTCGGCATCGTCACGGGGGTCAATCCCGACGGGACCATCGACATGGTCAACGGCGACTTCCTGGCCAGCACCAACGTGCACGTCGAGTACGACACCGGCATCAGCCTGACGAGCTGGGCGGCGGCCACCTGGGGGCCCGGCGAGGAGTGGTTCATCGTCACCCCGCCGGCCGGCCCGCAGCAGCCCGTGCCGAGGGCGGCGATGTCCGGGCCGCGCACGGCGGTCACCGGAACGGACAGCGTGTTCCGTGCGCACGCTTCGGAACAGGGCGGCTCGATCACCGCGTACTACTGGACGTTCGGCGACGGGCGGACCACGAACGCCGCCGGCCCGGACGTGACGCACGTCTACGCGCAGGCCGGCACGTACACCGCGTCGGTCACCGTGACCTCAAGCTCCGGCACGATCACCACGCTCACCCGGAACGTCACCGTCCTCGGCGCCTCGTCCGCGGTCGCGGCGGTGCCCTCGAATTCCGTGTGGTTCGCGACGACGCCGGTCGACGAGTACCTGTTCGTCCGTTCGGCAGGCGGCCTGGCGGCGGACATCTGGGACGGCGCGAGCTGGCTTCAGGCCGCCGTTCCCGGCCAGCCGTCCGCCTCCCCGTCCCCCTTCACCGCGGCCGGCGGGATCGCCGCGCTCAGCTACCCGGACCCGGCGGCGGGCGACGCGATCACACCGCACGCGTACTTCCGTGCCGCGGACGGGTCACTGGCCCAGGCCTACCTCGGCCCCTCCGGCTGGGTGACCCAGGACCTTCCCGGCCAGCCCGCCGCGGGCAGCGCCATTGTGGCGACCACGGCGCCCGGCGGCCCGGCGGTGTTCTACGTGGACGCCGCCGGGCGGCTGGCCGAGTCGATCCAGCGCTCCGGCACCTGGACGGCCGGCACGCTGGCGCCGGCCGGTCCCGCGCTCCGCCCCGCGCCGCTGGCCCTGGCCGACACGGCCGGCGGCCCTGTGCTGTTCGGCGTCGGGCCGGGCGGAGCGATCAGGGCGGTGTCGGCCGGCAGGGGCACGTGGCGGAGCAGGGGAATCCCGGCCAGGACCGCGGCGGGCGGCTCGCTGGCCGCCCTGACCACGCCCGGCGGGCAGGCGGCCGTCGTCTACGCCAGCGCGAAGGGCGGGGGCCTGGCCGAGGCGGCCGAGACGGCGGCGGGGAAGTGGAACGTCACGGACCTGCCCGGCTCGCCCGCGCCCGGCGGCGGCCTCGCGGCGACCACGTACCTGCTGCCGTCCGCGGTGACCGGTCCGTTCGGGTCGTTCCCCCAGCCGCCCGGCTCGCTCACCCCGTCGGGTCCCGCCGAGCCGCTCGGCACGGAGGCGTTCTACCGCACCGCCTCCGGCACGCCCGCGGTCACGTTCGACGACGGCACGGGCTGGCGGACGGCGGAACTGCCGGCCGCGGGCGGCGCGATCACCGGAGTGAGCGCCTACCCGGTGGCCTACCAGCCGGTGCAGGTGTTCCTCTCCACGACGGCCGGCGGACTGGCCGAGGACGCCGCCGGCGGCGCGCCCTCCGGGACCTGGACCTCGCAGGCCCTGCCGGGCAGGCCGGCCACGTTCGCGGACCGGGTGGTGCTGTACGCGGCGACGCCGGCTGACGCCGCGGCCGCGCTCACCGCGGCCGCGGCGGCGGGCCTGTTGGCGGGCCAGGTCACCACGTCCTTCGCCACCGCCTGGGACGACACGCTCAGCGGCGATTACCTGGTGATCTCGGTGGGCCTCGCCGCCACGGACGCCCTGTACTACAACGTGTGCGGCTGGGCCAACCCGTCCACCGACATCGCCGGCTCGACCCCGTTCTACGACGTGACCGGGCCGCTGGACACGCTGCCCGGCGCGGGCGCCTTCGAGAACGCGGCGGCCTCAAGCGCGCCGCTGGCCCGGCAGCGGGCGGCCGGGCTCGCGTACTACGCGGTCCACGGCACGCTGCCGCCCGGTGTGACGTCCGTGCCCGCCGCCGCGAGCCCCGTGTACGCGTGCTCCGGGTCCCCGTCGTGAGAACCGGCCCCGGCAAAGGCGCCCGGGTTAGCGGAAGCAGGCGGCCGCGACCGCGGCGTGGAAGCCGCGGCGGAGGGCCCTGACGGCGGCCGCGTCGCGGCCGAAGTGCACCGCGTTGGTCAGCAGCACCGCCCAGACGCCGCTCGGGGAGTCGAGCGCGAGGCTGGTGCCGGTGAAGCCGGTGTGCGACACGGCGGAGGCGGGCCAGTGGCCGCCGAGGACGTCGAAGCGGTCTCCGCCGCGTACCCAGCCGAGTCCGCGGCGGCCGCGCAGGCCGGCGGTCTGGCACGACTCGGCTTCCCGGCGCAGCGCGGCCGGCACCGGGACGCCGGCGTCGCTTACCCACCACGCGCAGAACGCCGCGAGGTCGGCCGCGACGGAGAACAGGCCGGCGTGCCCGGCGACACCGCCCATCAGCCGCGCGTTCTCGTCGTGCACGACGCCGCGCAGCGGCGTGCCGCCGCCGTCGCGTTCGGTGGCGGCGAACCGGTCTGGCGCGGTGGCCGGCGCGTACCCGGTGCTCGTCATGCCGAGCGGGCCGGTGACGAGGTCGCGGACCGCCGCGTCGAGCGGCTCGCCTGCGACCGCGGCGACGATCTCGCCGAGGGCGAGGAAACCGAGGTCGGAGTAGGTGACCCTGGTCCCGGGCGGCGCCTGGCGCGCCGTCGCGAACAGGTCGCGCAGCAGGCCCTCCCGGGTCTGGCACCACTGGTAGAACCGCACCGTGTCCGGCAGCCCGGACGTATGGGCGAGCAGGTGCCTGATCGTCACCGGCCCGTCGCGCAGGGCGGTGAACCCCGGCAGGTAGCGCGCCGCCGGGTCGTCCAGCCCCAGCCGTCCGCGGCCGGCCAGCGCGAGCACCGCCGTGGTGGTCGCCACCACCTTGGTCAGGGACGCGAGGTCGAACAGCGTCCCGGCCGTCATCGGGCGCGCCGTCCCGGGCGTGGTATCCGCCCACCCGGCCACCCAGGCGGACAGCGTGACCGGTCCCCGGCCGGCGGCCGCGACGGCCCCTGGCACGCCGCCGTCCCGCACCGCCGCGGCGACGATCTCGCCGGCCCGGGCCAGCGCGGGGGCCGGCTCAGCAGGCACGGCCGCGTCCCGCGAGCAGCGCCGCGCCTACCTCCGGCGGCGCCAGCGGCCGGACGGCGCCGGTGAGCTCGGCGAACCGGTCCCAGATCACCGGGGCGCGGAACACCCCGCCCATCCCGCACACCGGCAGCGGGCCGAGCCTGCGCCTGACCGCCGCGGCGAGCGCGGCCAGGTGCCGTGCCGCCTCCAGCGCGATCCGCCGCGCGGCCTGGTCCTCCCCCGCCAGCGCGGTCACGACCGGGGCGAGCGCGGCGAGCCTGCCGCGTTCGGCCGGGTGCGAGTGCACGTCCCTGACCAGCGCGGGCAGGTCGCGCCCTGCGGCCTGGACGACCGCGTCCCGCAGGGCCGCGGAGCCTCCCATGCCGTCCTCCCAGCGCAGTGCGGCGGCCACGGCCGCGCGGCCGATCCAGTAGGCACTCCCCTCGTCGCCGAGCAGGAAGCCGTGCCCGCCCGCCCGCGCCCGCCGCTCGCCGTCGCAGCCCATGGCACCGGATCCCGTCCCGGCGAACACGGCGATCCCCGGCGCGGCGCCGAACGCGCCCAGCCATGCCGTCTCGCCGTCCGGTGCGGCCAGCACCGGGCAGCCCGCGCGCCGGGTCAGTTCCTCCCCGAGCCTGGCCGCATCGGCCGGCGAGCGCAGGCCTGGCATGCCGATGCCCGCGGCCGTGGCGCCGGCGGCGCCGATCAGCTCCGCCAGCCGGTCCGTGAGATCCCCGCTCAGCAGCGCGTTCATCGGGGGCGCGGTGAACCGCCTGGCCACCTGCCCGCCGGCGATGAGGACTACCCTCGTGGCACTGCCGCCGGCGTCGATGCCGAGCAGGCGCCCGGGCAGCGGCCCGGGGAGCCCCGGGGGGAGGCGTTCTGGCGGGTCATCGCCGGACGCGGAGAAAGGTTCGTTAATCATGAACGATTTCCTTATCGATTCTGGCATATCGTAACAGCCATGACGGTGTTTCCTGATGGGCCGGGCGCGGGGTCCGCGGGCGCGGACCCCGTCCTCGATCTTTCCGCGGCCCCGCCGACCGAGCAGCGGAACCCGCGCACGACGGACATCGACCTGCTGCCGACCCCGGCCGTGCTCGCGCTGCTGCACGCCGAGGACGCGCTGGTCCCGGCCGCGGTCGAGCCCGTGCTCGGCACGCTGGCCGCGGTGGTCGACGAGGCGGCGGAACGGGTCCGCCGCGGCGGCCGGGTGCACTACTTCGGCGCCGGGTCGTCCGGGCGGATCGCGGTGCTCGACGCCACGGAGCTGGTGCCCACGTTCGGCCTCGCGCCTGGCGTCGTCACCGCCCACCTGGCCGGCGGCGGCGACGCGATGGAACGCGCGGTGGAGGGCGCCGAGGACGATGACGCGAGCGGCGCCGATGATGCGGCCGGCGTCACCGCCGCCGACCTCGTCATCGGGCTGAGCGCCAGCGGCCGGACGCCGTACGTCGCCGGGGCGCTTGCCGCCGCCGCCCGGCGGGGCGCGTTCACCGTGGTCGTCACCTGCAACCCCGGCTCTCCGCTGCGGCCGCTCGCCCGGGTCGCCATCGCGGCGGACACCGGCCCGGAGGCGATCGCCGGCTCGACCCGGCTCAAGGCGACGTCGGCGCTCAAGCTCATCCTGAACAGCTTCTCCACCGCGCTGATGGTGCGGCTCGGCAAGACGTACTCGAATCTGATGGCGGAGGTCAGCGCGACCAACGACAAGCTGCGGGTGCGGAGGGTGCGCATTCTGCGGGAGGCGTCCGGCGCGGACGAGACCGCCGCGGCGGCCGCGCTGACCCAGGCGGACGGCGACCTGCGCACGGCCCTGGTGGCGCTGCTGGCCGGAGTGGGCGCGGAGCGGGCGCGGGAGGCGCTCGACGCCGCGGACGGCACCGTGCGCGGCGCGCTCGCCGCGCTCGGCGTCGCACAGCACGCGCCCTGAGCAGCCGGCCCGGGCAGCCAGCCTGGACGGCGCACCCCGGGCGGCGCGCCCCGGGCGGCGCGCCCCGGGCGGCACGCTGCCCGCCCGGGCGAGGCCGTCTGGGCGGACGCTGTTACATTTTAGTAAATAAATATCGGTTGTGAAACATTTATCGTAAGATCTTTACGTGACGGTCTGGCGACGTGAAAATTACCTGCCGTAGTGGGCGCGGTGAACGCTAACGGAGGAGCAGCCGATGCGACTGAAGAGATCTCCGCTCAGGAGAAGGACCCGATCGATCCTGACTGGCTCGCTGGCCGTCGCCGTGACGGTCGCCGCGGCCGCCTGCTCCAGCGGCGGCTCGTCCGGCGGCAGCGGCGGGACGACCACGCTGAAGATCATTACCTGGGTGAACCCGCCCGCCGTCCAGGCGATCGGCAAGATCGACGCGGAGTTCGAGCAGAAGTACCCGAACATCAAGGTCAAGCTGCAGACAGCCGCGAACGTGAACGGCCCGTACGAGACGCTGCTCCAGCAATCGGTCAACTCCGGCACCGCCGACATCGTCACGAGCAATTTTCCGCTCCTGCCGCTGCCGAAGACCCTGACGAGCCAGAACACCACCCCGATTCAGCTTTGGGTGACGAAGGGGGCCTTCGCGCCGCTGAACGGCCAGGGCTTCCTCAGCGACTACACGCCGGCCGCGCTGCAGGCGGAGACCTACCAGGGGAAGACGTACGGCCTTGTCTCTGGGGCGTACCAGGAAGGCGTGTTCTACAACAAGCAGATCTTCGCCAAGTACCACCTGAGTGCGCCTGCCACCTTCAGCCAGTTCCTGGCCCTGTGCCAGACGCTCAAGAAGGACGGCGTGCAGCCGCTGTACACCGCCCTCGGCCAGGTCGGGCCCATATACCTCCAGTTCATCTACTACGAGATGATGGCTGACCTGTGGTACCCGAAGGCGCCCGGCGGGAACCTCGCCACCGCCCTGATGAACGGGACCGTCAAGTGGACCGACCCGGCCTTCATCCAGGGCATGAACGAAGAGAAGCAGATCGCCCAGTACCTGGAGCCGAACTACACCGGCGCGCCGTGGCAGTCCATGGCAGGCGGTGATTTCGCCGCGGGCAAGTACGCGATGGAACTCGACGGGTCCTGGGACCTGTCCTCCCTCCACCAGGCGAACCCGGGCCTGCAGCTGGGTTACTTCCCGCTGCCGTTCAGCAACAACCCCACGGACAACCAGGCCTACATGCAGAACGACCTCACGTTCTACGTGCTCGCCCACTCGCCGAACCAGTCCGCGGCGATGAAGTGGCTGGCGTTCTTCTCCTCACCGCAGATCTACGCCCAGTACGTGAACATCACCGGCATCTCCTCCAGCCAGAAGACCGGAACCTTCACCGGCTTCGCGGCGCAGGTCATGGGATCCTGGTTCGGCAAGGGCGTCCTTCAGGACGTGCTGTACCCGGCGCTGTCGCCAAGCAACGGCTACTACGACCAGGCAGCCAACTGGGCGGACCTCCAGCTGTCGGTGATGCAGGGCAAGATGACCGCCGCGCAGGCCGCCGCCACCTACCAGAAGGACTGGAAGACGTCGTGACGGCGCTGCGCCCGGGGTCACGGCGGACCGCCGTGACCCCGGCGGGCGCGGCCGGGGCCCGGGCCGGGCGCCGCAGGAACAGGGCGGCGCCGGCCCGGCTGCTCAGCCGCCCGTCCCGGGTCGTGATGTGGGGCGGCCTGCTGCTCGGGCTTGCCGTCTACGTGCTTTTCGGCATCGTGCCGATGGTCGGGAACCTCGTCATCTCGTTCACCGACTACACCGGGCTGCCGGGCCAGGTAGTGCACAACCTGGGATTCGCCAACTACTCGTCGATGCTCTCCACCGAGGCCCCGGGCTTCAGGCAGGGCATCGTCGCCAGCCTGGTCTTCGTGGTCGCGGTCACCATCGGGCAGAACGCTCTCGCGCTGCTGTTCGCGCACAGGCTGATCGGCTCGGGGCGCTTGGCGGCGCTCGGCCGCCTGCTGGTGTTCCTGCCGATCGCGCTCGGGGTCACGATCGTCGGCCTGATCTGGATCCTGGTCTTCGACCCGCAGCAGGGCCCGATGGCGTCGCTGTTCGGCGCGTTCGGCATGCACCCGGGGTTCTTCGGCGCCGACAACTGGGCGATGCCGCTGGTCATCTTCGTCCAGATCTGGCAGAACGCGGGCTTTTCCACCCTGGTGTTCATCGGCGGCCTGCGCGCCATCGACCCGGCGCTGTACGAGGCCGCGGCCATGGACGGGATCGGCGGCTGGCAGCGGCTGCGCCGCATCACGTTCCCGCTGCTCGCGCCCTCGGTCACGGTGGCCGTGCTGCTCGCCGTCGTCGGGGCGTTCACCACCTACAACCTGATCTACGTGCTCACCGACGGCCAGTACGGCACGCAGACGCTCGGCATCCTCTCGTTCAACGCGGCGTTCGGCAGCTTCCAGGCCAACCTCGGGTACGGCGCGGCGGTCAGCGTGGTGCTGTTCGTGATGACCCTTATCGTGGCGCTGCCGCTGATGGCGCTGCTGCGCCGCCGGGAACGGAGACTTCTCGGATGAGGAGGATGAGACACCCGCGCCTGGTATCCGGGATCGCGATCGGCGTGCTTATCACGCTGCTGTTCCTGGTGCCGATCCTGTACGTGATCATGATCGCGTTCGAGTCGCCGTCCCATTTCCTGGTCTCACCGATGACGCCGGGCTCCCCGCAGACCAGCAACTTCAGCGCCGCATGGAACGGCGCGGACCTCGGCGTCCAGCTGCTCAACACCGTGCTGTACTCGGTGGTGGCGGCGGCGCTGTCGGTGGTGCTCGGCCTGCTGATCGCGTTCCCGGTCGCGCGCCGCCTGGTGCGGGGCCATTCGGCGGTGTACACGTTCCTGTTCATCGGGGTGTTCCTGCCGCTGTCGATAATCCCGCTGTACGCCGAGGCCCGCGTGCTCGGCCTGTACAACAGCAGGATCGGCTACATCATCTTGCACGTCGAGCCGGGCCTGCCGCTCGCCGTGCTCCTGCTGACCGCGGCGATCTACGCGGTCCCGGTCGAGCTCGACGAGGCGGCCTGGATGGAGGGCGCCTCCTACCTGGACTACCTCATGCGCGTGGTGGTGCCGCTGATCAGGCCCGCGCTGCTGATCGCGTTCCTGTACGGCCTGCTGGGGGTGTGGAACGACATCATCGGCCCGGTGGTGCTGCTCGCGGACCCGAGCCTGTTCCCGGTCACCAGGGGGATCTACAACTTCTTCGGCTCGAACGAGAGCCAGTGGACGCTGCTGGCGGCGGCCATCGTGATCGCCAGCCTGCCGGTGGCAGCCCTGTTCGCCGCCTCGCAGCGCCAGATCAACCGCGCCAGCCTGGTCGGCGCGGTCAAGGGCTGATCACTGAGTCGGCCGGGACCGTTTCGATAATGGCCTCGGATGCCTGCTGCGGCGGACACGCTTCGCCTGCGCCGCGGCGAAGGTGCGCTCCAGCGCGTCCATGGTGCGCGGCAGGTCGCGCTGTGCCAGCGTGACGAACAGGCAGTCCACCACGGTGAGCTGGGCGATCCGGCTGGTCATGGCGCCGGATCGGAAGGCGGTCTCCCGCGCGGCGGTCAGCAGCACGAGGTCCGCCACCTCGGTGATCGGGGACCATGGGAAGTTCGTGATCGCGACCGTGGTGGCGCCGTGCGCGCGGGCCTCGGCGAGCGCGTCGATGGTGTCCACGGTGGTCCCGGTGTGCGACAGGCCGACCGCGACGTCGCCCTTGCCGCGCAGCGCCGCGGAGGTGGCCGCCATGTGGGGGTCGGTCCAGGCGTACGCGGGCCGGGCGATGCGCTGTAGCTTGATCTGCAGGTCGACGGCCACCAGGCCGCTCGCGCCGACGCCGTAGATGTCGATCCGGTTCGCCGCCGCGAGCGCGTCGACGACCTTGAGCAAGGCGCCGACATCGAGCCGGCTGGCGGTCTCGGTGACCGCGGCCGCGTCCGCGTAAGCGATCTTCTTGGTGATCGTCACCGGGTCGTCGTCGGGGTCGATATCGCTGGACGCCGCCACGACCGCCGCCGCGTCGTCGTGCGCCACGGCCCCGGCCAGCGCGATCCGCAGCTCCGGGTACCCGCGCAGCCCGATCGCGCGGCAGAACCGCACCACGCTGGTGGCCGACGTGCCGCAGGAGCGGGCCAGCTCGGAGATGCTCCGCCAGGCCACGCCGGCCGGGTCGTCGAGGACCGCCTGCGCCACGCGCCGCTCGACCGGAGCCAGGTCCGGAAGCAGCGAGCGGATCGTGACCAGGACCCCGACGTCCGGCGCTGTACCGCCCGGATCGGGCCTGGGCGTGTTGCGGCGGCGCCGGCCGGGCGTCCGGGCCGCCGGATCGGCTTCGGTTGTCATCCTGCCAACCCCGGGTCGGCTGATTGTGTCTGCGCTAGCCAGCGTACCTTTCCCGCCGGCCGGGGTGAACGGTGACGGTTCAGCCGCGGCTTAACCGCAGCCCTGTGCCGCGCCGCCCGGCCATGCGGACGCCGCCAGGCGTGCTGCGGACCGCCACCGGGATCTGGCAGGCTGGATGTGTGCTGATCGAGCATCGCGGCCCTGTGCCAGAGGATCAGCCCGGCCTGTGGGCCGCCTCAGCGGTCGTCAAGCGCTGAGGCGATGTCCGTGCTGCTGAAACCATCTGAAACCATCGCCTTTGAACAGCAGCGGTTCGCCGGTCGCCTTGGCCAGGGCATAGGCGAAGCAGTCACCGAGGCTGAGCGAAGCCTTGTGCCCCGAGCCCTTCCCGTAGTCACGGTAAGCATCCCGGGCAATGCGCGCCTGGGATGGCGTCACGGGCTCCACCTGGATGCCGGCTTCCGCGATGAACTGGCCGAAGCGGCGTGACGCGACGGGATCGCGGGCACTGTCGACGACGATCGCCGCCTCCAGGTGGCTGGCCGCCGACATCCGCAACGCCTCGGCCCCGTCGATCGCGTTAAGGTAGGCGTCCGCATCCGCCTCCTGGCGCAGGATGGCGATGACGGCGGAGGAGTCCGCCACTGTCATCCCGGAAGCCCCCGGTCGTCATACAGGTAGCTGCCGATATCAGCGCTCTCGCTGACCCCGGCCAGCCGCGGTGCGGTGTCCCGGGCGACCGCCAGCAGCCGGTCCCTGCGGCTGTGCCGCAGCCGGGCCTGATCGCGGTCCAGCCGTGCCAGCCGTTCCATGACCGCCACCTTGACAACGACCTGCTCGCCATCGGGGCGATGCGCGCCATCCTCAGCAGCGGCCTGCGGATTCCGCAGGACATCGCGGTCGTCGGGTTCGACGACATCGAAGATGCCCGTTACACGTTCCCGTCGCTGACGACGATCTCGCCGGACAAGGAGGACATCGCGCGGCTGGCAGTGGCGCGGCTGTTCGGCCGGCTGAACGGGGACAAGGCGGCTCCCGCCTCCCGGCGCGTCGAGTACCGCCTGGTGATCAGGGAGAGCACGGCCGGCCGCTGAGGACGCCCCGGCGGGGATCAGGCTGAATCCCGTCCGCTGCCCGGCCGGTACGCGAGCCGGCTATGGCTTGAAGAAGACCTGGCCCGCGCCGCTGCCGGGCTTTCCGGTGTAGCTACGGCTGTCGATGGTCTTCCCGGCGGCGTTCTTGAGCGTGGCGGTCTCCTTGCCGCTGTTATTCCAGACGTAGCTGGCAGGTGACGGCGGCTTATGGCCCCAGTACAGATTGGCCGCGCTGTTCTTGCCGGTACCTGTGTGAACCTCGACCGACTTTCGGGCCTTCAGCACGAAGGAAGGGAACCGGTAGACATGGCCTGCCTTATCGCGCAGCGTCCAGTTGGTCATCGTCACCGGTTTACCGGTCGTGTTGGTCAGCAGCACCCACTCGCCATCCAGCTTAGCCGTGGTAACCGGCACGTCCGGTCCCGGCGGGCTGTACTGGATCTCGTGGATGTACACCACAGGCACGGCAGCAGCGCTGGCCGGCTCCGCCCCCGGCAGCGTGAGCGAGAAAAACCCTCCTGCGACCAGGAAGGTCATGAGCCACTTTGTCCTCATGGGGGACTTCTTCCTTCCTTTCCGCACCGCGTCTTTCCGCGCCGCGCCGACGGCCATTTGCCTCATGTATAAAGCGTCGGATCAGAGAGCTTATATTACATCGCTGCCGGGGACAATGCCGGTTCAGATTGTTCCGGTGGCGGTTCCCTGGCGCCACGCAAGCCGCTTGTGCCACGACCGCACCTGCCCGGGGCCGTGCGGCCTTCCGTGGTCGGCCGTACGAGCCGAAAAACTCTTCATCAGGAAGAGAAAAACTGGAATAGGTGTAAAAGATTTACACGATCATGAACAACGCCACTGGAGTCCCGGCGCTGGCTGGGGTGACGCGCTCCCGGCCCCCGGCGCCCCGGCTCCCGGCCCCCGGGAAGCCCCCGGCGCCCCCGGCCCCCGGGAAGCCCCCGGCGCCGGGGAGGTCGGCGCCGGCCAGCCGGGCAGCGGCCCTCCGAGGCGCGCCGGCCAGCCGGGCAGCGGCCCTCCGCAAATGCGCTCACGCATCCTCACCGGCCCCGGCCCGCCGAACTGGCAGGCCTTCCTCCCGTACCGGCCGGGGAACGACCACAGTTCGATGCCATCGACCATGATCCGGAAGAGTTTTTACACCTATTCCAGATTTTTCCTTCATCATGAAAGATTTTTCGCTTCATGCGGACGCAGGCGCCGCGCAGGCGCCGCCTTCAGGCCGCGGTCAGCGTGCCGCGCGGACCCCGAGCCGCTCCAGGCGGCGGTTGCTGAACCGTCCCTCCGGGTCGAGCCGTTCGAACAGCGCTCTCGCGTCGCCAAGGCGGGGGTATAGCCGCGCCAGCTGGCCGCCCTGGATATGCGACACCTTTCCCCAGTGCGGCCGCGCACGCAGCGGCGCCAGCGCCGCCTCGACCTCCCGCACCGCCGCGTCGACCTGGCGGGGGCGGTTGCGCCAGGTGAAGTGGATCGCCAGCGTCTGGCGATCGTACGATCCGCTCAGCCACAGGCGGTCCGGGGCGGTGGTCCGGATCTCGGAGACGAGCAGCAGCGGCG
>Ga0070737_10002853_pt1 | contig 19769 bp, 20 predicted proteins | sample Coa_R1_10_FD_66438 | JGI IMG/M metagenome (GOLD analysis project Ga0070737, IMG submission 66438) | Surface soil microbial communities from Centralia Pennsylvania, which are recovering from an underground coalmine fire - Coalmine... | ecosystem: Environmental > Terrestrial > Soil > Unclassified...
GCGGAGCGGTCGGCGCGGGCGAATTCTTTCCAGACAAACACTCCCCAGATCGTAGAGACCATAGTCGCGCCTTGCCCGAGCGCGTAGGACGTGGCCGGGCCGACCATCTGCACGTACGAAGCGACGAAATTTGAAATCGTTCCGACTGCCCAGATCATCCCTCCCAGCACGCCCCAGAAGTGCAGCATTCTGCTGCCGCGCAGATAATCCATGAAGCTCACCGGAGGCCCGGAGACGGGCTTCCGCATGAAGAGGTAGTTCAGCGGAACGGTGCAGGCCAGCACTCCGATGCCGAAAACATAAGCCACGGTGTAGGGGCCCAGGTGCCGCTGGCCTGTCAGCGCCTTGGCAACGAAAGGATAGAAAAGCCCCATACCGATCCCGCACAGCAGGCTGAGCAGGATCCCTTTGGTGCTCAGCTTCAGGTCCTGCGAGATTTTCCGGTAGGCCATGGCGTCAAATACGATGGCTACGCAGACAAGAAAAATGCCTCCGAACAGGAGCAGCGGGTTGCCGGCCGGCGTAATGATGAAGTTGAGCACTGACCCGACCACGAGCGCGAGTCCGATGCCGATGGGAAACGCTACGGCCAGGCCGGCAATCGCAATAGCCGCGACCAGCAGGATGTTGGCAACATTGAAAACGACCCCGCCGGCAAACGCCAGGAGGAGCTTGTGGGCGTCCGCGCGGCCCAGATTGGTCATAAAGCTGTCGGGGCTTGCGGGATCGGTGTTCCCCAAAGTGAAGCCCGCCAGCACGGCCATCAGCAGAATGCCCCAGACATAGTCCCAATAGAAAAGCTCAAATCGCCAGTTCCTGCACAGCTTCTGAGTGTTGGCCCAGCTTCCCCAGCAGATCATGCTGAGGACCATCATTGCGAGAGCCGCGGCATAAGTGGTTGGAATAAACATCGCAAGCGCCTTTCAGGGGGTGAGCGTTTCAGCGATTCAAAGCATCGGTCGTTCGCCTGTCATCCTGGCTCTTTACGTGCCATCCTGAGCGGGGCGAAGGATCCCGCAGTTCAGTGCCAGAAATACTGAAGTGCTTCGCATTGCTCAGGATGGCGTACGTCCGCAGTGCATTACTCCGCATCCACAACGCAGCGGAAGCCCACCGTGCCGGAACGGTCGGTGCTGGGGGCCATCAGCAGGAACTTGCCATGCTCGTTCAGCTTGAACGCTTCCGGGAAATACCAGCGGGAGCCCTGCGGATGATAGTGGCTGCCACCGCGCAAAACTGCTGCGCGCGTGTGGACATCGCGAAATTCATCCGTCCATTGCCAGACGTTGCCCACCATGTCCATCACACCGAATGGGCTTGCGCCCCTGGGATGCGCATCAACGTCGGATGGCGGCGGAAGGTTTCTTCCTTTGTCGAGCGGCGGAACGGCCGCAGGGTCCCAATCGTTTCCCCAGGGATAAAGCCTGCCGTCCGTGCCCTGCGCGGCGTATTGCCATTCCCATTCGTGCGGCAGGCGTTTGCCGGCCCAGGCGGCATAAGCTCGTGCGTCTTCAAGCGAAACCCATGTGACGGGCTTATTGGCCCAGCCTTCTGGATACATTCCGTTTTTCCAGTCCCGCAGGAAGTTGTGATCATCAGCGGGATGATAGTGCGTGGCATCCATGAACTTTTTGAATTCGGCGTTCGTCACGGGATAGCGGTCGATATAAAACGTGTGGACCATCATGCGGTGATGATGATAGCGGCGCGGGGAATCTTCCCATGGTTCCTCCACATCCACTCCGACATCGTTGCCGCCTTCGATTTCTATTCCGTGCACGTCAAACGTGAATTCTCCGCTCGGGATACGCACCATGCCCGGCGGCGTTTTGGCAGCGGGCTTCGTCGACGGGATTTCCACGATGTGCTGCCGCAGGAACTTCCATTCATGGGAATAAGAACTCAGCGGCTTTCCAGAAAGCCTGTGCATCGTGGCGAGCAGTGTTTCGAGCTTCTGGTCGGGCGCCCTGCTCGTAGCAAGCACGGAGCCGAATCCGTGCGCCTCGATCACAAAGCTTAATGTTGCCGTATTGCCGCTGATTTCCGGCTCGAGCTCAACGCCGTCCCACAGGTCAAAATAACGTGTGCCTGGTTTATGTGGGACGATAATCTCGCGGCCCTCCTCGTCAAATTCATTGCGATTGACGATCGTCCAGAGCGTTTCGTTCGAGCCCGGGAACATGCTGGCGAACACCCCATAGCGAAGAGTCGGAATATGCGGCGTCCAGTGGCGGCTTGTCAGCAAATCGGGAAACGACCGCTCAATGGTGGCCATGCGGCGAAGCGCCTCCGCATCGCGTGGGGTGATCTGGTTCCAGATGCCCCAGATGTTTTCCCAGCTTTCATAACCAACGCCGTTGAAGAATGCAAACTGCAGATCGTCGGTCTTGTCGTGCGTCCAGCGGTTGCAGACGTTCACCATGTGCCGTGGCTCAAGCCATTTGTACAGGCTGACCATCGGCTCGAAAGGATATTCCCAGTAACCCCAGGTCATGTTGTTCCAGGCGAGGGCCTCGCCCGGGCTTGCCGGAGCGCCCTCCGGCTGAAAGGCGAGAGGATGGCCGGTGGCGTCTGAAGCCCGGCGGAAGGCAAGCGGGACTTCGCTGAGCGTGTCGCCATTCACGCCATCCGCGCCCACTTCTGCCAGCAGGTGGGCCGTGGCCACCCAGTCGGGCACGCCCTCGTCGCGCGTGCCCTGGTCCCACAGCATGACAGGAAAGAGGACACGAACGCCGTGGCGGTGGAAGTCTTCAATCATTTTTCTGACACCCGCAATACCTCCCGGCATGTCGCGCAGCCAGTCGTACTGGTTACGATTGTCGATGCCGATGTTGGGGTAAGTATGCCAGATGAGAACCGCATCGATGCCGCTGTAACGCTGGTTGAGATCATCCAAGTAGCGCTCAATGGTGTAGCGGCGCGCGACAGGATCGTAGAAGAAGCGGTCCTGCATCATCATCTGCGGCTGAACGAAGGAACTTTGCGTCCACTTCAGCTGCGGCCGCTCGTACTCCGAGCCGTCATAGCCCGCACGAATCAGGCGCTCCATGCGAAAATGGCGGATATCCTCGATCCATTCCTGAAAGACTTTTTGTGAATATTCCTGCTGCTCCGGGCTGTAGCAGCAGTGGCTTCCGCGCTCGATGTAGCCGGGCGGGCCGGGGATTTGCTCGCCTTTGGGCGGATACTTCGTGTCCTGGCCGAACAGTATTGAGGCCACCATCAATCCCACCGCAAAAAGCACCCAAGTGCGCCTGCCTGCCATACGCGAAGTTTCTCCTTGTGGTTACTCCAGATAAAGGAAGCAAGATCCTGTTCCCGCATAATTAAACCCGAGAGCCCTGATGAGTTCCAGCATTATTTTCTGGAGTGCGTGTCCGGCAAAACTTGCCGCCAGGCGGACGAATGGCCTGAATGTGCGCGCTTTTGTGCAGGCTTCGCGCGAGAGAGGTTCCTGTCGGATTTAACCGGGAGGCTGGGAGCGAGCGACTTGCTTCGCAAGGAGGGAGAAACGCGGGAGCTTGCTTTCTGGAACTGGGAAGGAACGGATGCAGGGTGACCGGGAGGCTGTGGCAGATGGCCCGTTGGTCGCTAAGAGTTCTGGCCGTGAAGCTGGAGCATCACGAGGTCCACTCGCCGCCTGACGTCAAACTTGGCGAGCAGGTTTGAAACATGAAACTTTGCTGTGCGTTCAGAGATATTAAGTCGTTTGGCAATCTCTTTATTAGAGAGGTTTTCCAGCAGGCATTCGAGGACCTGGCGCTCTCGCGGGCTCAGCCGGTGGGGGCGCGCTTTCGCAAGCCGACGGCGGGAGCCGTGGACGATCGAATCCATAAATCGTGAAAGCAGTCGTCGCTCAACCCAGTAGCCGCCTTCCATGACGGTTTTAACCGCTTCCGGCAGGTGCTGCGAAGCCTCGGAATAATCGAGGAGTCCTTTAGCGCCGAGCTCGAGCATAGGGAAGGCATTGGAATCTGTGATTTTTTCCGTCAGCACGATCACGCGGGAGTTGGGGAAGCGATTTACAAGCGCGCCGACCAGAGTCGCGGCGAAAGGATCGTGGCCATCCACAACGTAAACGCTTGCAGCCGGGATCGCCAGGCGGTTGACATCCTCGAAGAACACTTGCCGCAGGCGGAAGGGCTTGGCTGTGAAATGGGCGCGGGAGAGCTTTCGCGTGAATTCCTCAAGGAGCAGAGGGTGGGTTGAAAGCAGACACACAACAGGATGGTTGTTGCTATGCATCCCCCGCTCCATAGCCAAGCCTCGCCGATCCGATTCTGCCGGTACTGTCAGCCCTTGATCAAAAGCCAGATCATGGAACGCCTACGAATGACGCCCGGGGCTTCAAATGTCAATGTTAGGGCTTGAAGCCATAAATGCCAATGAAATGTTTCGATTATAAGCAGCGAGTGCCGCTTTCCGAGCGACGAAACACCCATGATTGCCCAGGGCGCCCTGCCTCCCAACGAGAGACCTGTCCGGCGGTTCCAATGGTACCCTGACCCACATCTAGTCCTTCGTACAGTTGTTGCTGAAACGCTCCCCTTAGTAGTCTATGGTCGGTCGTTGATCGGTCAACAAGACCAGGGCATTGAGTCAAGGGAGGGGGAGGCCCGATGTGCAATTCAAAAGTATGGGCAGGAAGGCCAAACCCCAATGGGCAATACGAGGCCGATCTCAGGAAGACATTGGCGCCATTTATTTGCAGCACTCATTGTTTTGTTATGCTCCGGCGCCGCGTACGCAAATAAAGGCAATAGTAAAGCATGGGGGCGATCAGCAATCCAGTTTGCGATTGCCGGCGTCGCACCGAATTCCGGGCCAACCGCAGGCGGGACGAATGTAACCATAACCGGCTCGGGATTTGACCGTTCCGCCACAGTAACATTTGGCGGTGTTGCCGCCGTAAGTGTTACATACATCAGTTCGACCCAGCTGCAAGCTGTCACGCCCGCACACGCAAGTGGAACGGTCAGCGTCGCGATCAGCCAGAAGCTGAGCCAGTCAGCAACGCTGGCTGGAGGATTCACCTACAGCAGTTTCTTGGGTGTGTCTGGAATTTCCCCCACTTCGGGCCCGACGACAGGAGGCACTGTGGTCACGATTACCGGCGCGGGTTTTCAGGCAGGAGCAAGCGTCGCGTTCGGCAGCGTCAATTCTTCTACCGTCACTGTGGCAAGCTCCACCGAGATTGATGCCCTGTCGCCGCCGGAGAACTCGGGAACTGTATCGATAACCGTGACGAATGCCGACGGCCAGTCGGCGCTGCTCCCTTCCGCTTTCACGTTTACGTCGGGGCCGTCCATCTCTTCCGTAACGCCCAATTCCGGACCTGTGACAGGCGGCACGGTAGTAACCATTCTGGGGAGCGGATTTCAGAGCGGGGCGAGTGTTGCGTTTGGAGGGGTCTCGGCGTCCTCCGTGAAGTTTGTCAGTTCTACCGAGCTTCAGGCTGTGACTCCAAGTTCACCTGCGGGAACGGTTGCAGTCGCAGTCGCAAACTCAAGTACGCAGACTGCAGCGCTGGCGGCAGGCTTTACTTTCTTTCACACGGTGAGCCTGGCGTGGACAGCCAGTTCATCCAACGTCTCCGGCTACAACGTCTACCGAAGCCAAATCTCAGGCGGACCTTATACGAAGTTAAATGCCAACCTGCTTTCCGGGACGTCGTTCACCGACATCAACGTGCAGGCCGGGAACACTTACTTTTACGTAACAACGGCTGTCAACAGCAGCAACGTTGAGAGCGGGTATTCGAACCAGGCCCAAGTGGCCGTGCCGAGTCCTTAAAACCGAAACGGCTTGGCCACGAGCCTCACCCGGTAGGAGTTGCTCTCGAGATGATTGAAAGGCGGCAAAAGCCCGAGGCTTGGCAACATGGGGCGCAGCACCAAACGGTTAGAGCCATGCAACCAGGCTATCGCGGGGAATGGCGTGTCCATGCTTCCGGATTTGTGACCTCGTTCTAATTTTGATCTCGCAAGGGTAGAGCTAATGGAATCTGGTACGTTGCTGAAAAACAGGTGTTACGCTCGTCGCCGTGAGCGCAGCAGACGATCACAGTATTTTTTTTAGAGAACTAAGGTAATGCTTCGCTTTGCATTACAATTTGACTTTTTTCCTCAACTTGCGGGTGTGGGCAGGCGCAGGCCTGCCGTATCTGTTATTGCTTTGTGCGGATTAGCCATTGCGATGACCTTTACGGCATGTGGGGGGGGATTTGAAGTTCCAGCTAATGGATCCCACCAAGAGGCTGCGCCTACTATTACTTCGGTCGTACCGGACACCAGCCCCCTCACAGGGGGAAAGACGGTTATTATTAATGGCACAAATTTCACAAACAATGCGCAATCAGCAACTATATCAGTGACTTTCGGGGGGGTTCCGTCACCTAATGTCACCGTTGTCAGCGACTCTCAAATAAGCGCCGTAACTCCGCCACATGCTGCAGGGACAGTCAATGTGATGGTAACGACTCCTGACGGCCAATCAGCTAGTGCCAGCGATGCTTTCACCTACGCCCCGGCCCCTCCCACAATGAGCAGCGTTTCCCCCACCTCCGGGCCTGTCACTGGGGGAACAGCAGTAACGATAATCGGGACCAACTTCGTCAGTGGCGCCACGGTTTCCTTTGGCGGAACTTCGGCATCCGGCGTTTCTTTCGTGAGTTCAACCCAGCTCAAAGCTACGACACCCACACACGCTGCTGGAACCGTGACTGTGGCTGTAACAAATCCCGACGGCACCCAGACCGCGCTCGCCAACGCCTTTACTTACGGTGCATCGTCTGTTGCGGTGAGTCGTGTTTCTCCAATCTCGGGACCAGCCGCCGGTGGAACGCAAGTGACAATTAGTGGATCCAATTTTCAATCTGGTCTGTCCGTGACCTTCGGCGGGTTAGCAGCAACAGCGGTCATGATAAGTAATTCCACAACGGTCCTGGCAACAACACCGGCTCATAGCGCCGGATCAGTGAGCGTGACCGTGACAAACCCCAATGGTCAGTCAACGTCACTGCCTTCGGGCTTCGCTTACCACAGCGTGGAATTGTACTGGAGTCCGCCCTCAACGACATCCGTGACGATTATCGGCTACAATGTCTATCGCTCAGAATCTCCTGCAGGTCCCTTTGCCAAGATCAGTGGATCAACACCAGTAGCAGGTACCTCATTTACCGACGCCACGGTCTTTGGAAGCACATCGTACTACTACGAAGTCACTTCTGTGGATTCAAACGGCGTTGAGAGCCCTCCGGATGGTCCCATCCAGATTATAACAGGACCGTAAATGCTTCATGCTCGCGTTCGGTTGAATGTTAACCTTTCTCTAGAGATCGCGTTGATCGATGGAGCGAGCGGCGTGGACGGAGACTTATCCAAGTTGGAATTAGAGCCTGGGCTACTCCCTAGGGTACGCTTCTCTCACTACAAGCGTCGATTCCTCAGCAGCGGACGATTTTGTCTCGGTACTCGGTGACGTTTCGGGTGGCGTTGCGAGTGTCAATCACCAAGCGCGCATGGCGGACGATGAAAGGGTAGTCGTAGGAGGAGTGGTCCGTGGCAATCAGCACTGCGTCATAGTGGGAGAGCTTCTGTGCGCTGAGCTCCACAGAGTCCATTTGAAAGTTGTAGCGTCGCATGCGGCCGAGGTGTGAAAAATAGGGATCATGATAGTCTACCCGCACCCCGTGCAATTGCAAAAGTTCCATGACTGCCAATGATGGTGATTCACGCAGGTCATCAACATCCTTCTTGTAGGCGACCCCCAGTACTAGGACACGAGAGTTGTTCAGGCACTTCCCCCGCCGGTTGAGAGCATCCCCAACAGCCGTCACCACGTGTTCTGGCATGGATGCGTTAATCTCTCCGGCCAGTTCGATAAAGCGCGTGGGGAATTCATATTCGCGCGCCTTCCACGTCAGATAAAAAGGATCTATGGGAATGCAATGGCCGCCCAGTCCGGGTCCCGGGTAAAATGCTGAAAATCCAAAAGGCTTTGTCTTGGCTGCGTCGATAATCTCCCATATGTCCAGACCCATCCTCAGGCACAGCAACTTCAGTTCATTAACCAGCGCGATGTTCACGCAGCGATAGGTGTTTTCCAGAATTTTCGTCATTTCCGCCGCCCGCGACGAACTTACCAAGACCGTCTGCTCAAATACAGTCTCATAAAGGGCCTTGGTTGCCAGTGCGCTTGCAGCGTTGACCCCGCCGATCACCTTGGGAACCTGGTGCGTCTTGAACAACTGGTTGCCCGGGTCTTCCCGCTCAGGAGAAAAAGCCAGAAGGAAGTCCACGGGGCCGTCCTCCCCCTTCACTGCCGTATCGCCATCGGTAGAGTAGTCCGATATAGGACAGCATAATCCAAACTTTTCCAGAATCGGCAGTACGACTTCCTCCGTTGTGCCCGGATACGTCGTGCTTTCCAAAACCACGAGTTGCCCCGGCCGCAGACGTGGGCTGATGGATTCCGCGGTCGCCCGTATGAAGGAGAGGTCGGGTTCGCGATGTTCGTTCAGCGGCGTCGGAACACAGATGATAATTGCGTCCATGAGTGCCAGTCTCGCAAAGTCCGTCGTTGGAAGAAAACGGCCCTGTGCGACTTCCTGCGCAATCTCTTCTGAAGGAATATGCTTGATGTAGGTTTTCCCCCTGCGGAGCGAATCGACCTTGGTCAAATCAATATCGAACCCAGTGGTCTTGAATCCGTGTTTCGCAAAAAGCAGAATGATCGGGAGACCCACGTACCCCATCCCTACAACCCCAACTTGCGCGGTTCTCTCTTTAACTCGCTTCTGAAATCGCTTCAGGACCTCACACTGCACATCCACACCTTTCGCAAGTAAAGTTGTTGACACCATCTTATTACCCTCCGTTCGCCTTTGCCCGGACCGAAGCATCAGGCGCCTTTGTGATCCAACATGTTGATTATGCGGGAAATATACAGGATCCCGGTTCGCGTTTACTGGGAACAGACAAAACCGCGTTTAAGCTTCGATCCTATAAGGGCTTCTCTCCGGTTATTATTTCGTTCGGCTAATACCGATTTTTCTATGACAGACTTGATTCCGAGAGAAAATGGACAGGAGGCAAGAGAGAAATCCACGCTGGCATGGGAACATAAGAATAAACCACCATAGGGCTAAACCATGCTAAATGAATTTCTCAAGAGCTATTTCAAAACCCTTCGCAAGACGATTATGAAGCAGGCGATACGAACAAAACTCTGGTGAACTGTAAGCGAGCCGTCATAGCGAACTACCCGTCGGGAGAGCTTGCCGAGCCAAGCGAGAACGCCTTCCAGGATCTATTGCTGGTTGTAGCACCGCCCGGCTCAGCTGTTCTGCGTTGGTGGCTTGCCTTGGTTCGCCCGGCGCGGGCAATCAATTCGATTTCGATTCCACACGTCGCAAGCTGCCTCTCTGCGGTGCCATCTTACCCTACGTCCACGGGGAAGCTCTTGGGCGTGCGAATTGAATTTTCAAAGTGCATCAGATTAGTCAAGTGAACTTGAGCGTTTACCCAGCAAACGTAAAATTCCCTGCACTTGATTCGTGGTGTGACGTGACCAGAACGCGCGCTGACCGATCAGAGCAGTACTGAAATATGAATCCTTTGACCTGACCATTTCTGACTCCGCTTACAACCCACCGTGGAGGATTGATGGTCTCGAGGTGCTTCAGAAAACTGCTCAGTGCTTCCTTGAGGAGAAATTCGCCCGATCCCCGCCCCAATGAAACCAGCCGTATCGCGCAGATGAGAAAAATCGTTCTGCTGTCGGCAACTCAGGCATTCTCCTCGCCCATCATACTCAGCATCGCGACCCGTACTGTCAAAGATCTACTGGTAGGGGGTACGCCCTTGACTGTACCACCGCACCCTTTAGCGCGACGAGATTGGCGCGCAGAATATCAGAGACAGTAGGCAAGCGTGTTGTTGCTTTCTAGACGCGCATATGCAATCCTGGCGCGATCCCTACCTTCTCCAACAATTTCCCATCGACCCTCGTTTCTGACCAGCTTCATTTGACTCCTTTGACGCCACCATTTGCTCAGTTCCCCCGGTAGCGTAATCCAGAGACCTCCGGTTTCTCGCAATTCAGAAAGACGGTGGAGCAGACCCTCGTAGACACCTTGCGCGCGTTCGCTAATGATGTAGTCCGGATGAATGATGAAATTCATCACGCCGTGTTTTTCAAGGACTAAACGCATTTGCTTTTCCCACAGATCCAAGCTGTAGTTCCGCAAGATGTTAAATAAGGAATAATCCTGAGTCATCGTTGTTGGAATTTCGAGCAACTTGCCGACGTAATAAGGGAGAATAGTACAACAGCCACCGTACTGCGGATCCAGGAGAGCAGTGTTTGGAACAGACATATCATATTCAAATTCGAGCACTCCAAACCAGTCAACATTCCGGTAGAGTGCTCCTGACCTGAAACCCTTAGCACCGAATTTCTTCGCGTACGAATTGATCAGGTTTGACCTCTGCCTGAATTCCTCGTAATGTTTGAAGAGCCATCCGTCATGGTTGAGGTCATGGACATTGATTTCGAAACCTCGTTTACGTATGTTCTGGAGGTAGCCTTCGGGCACAGCGTAACGTCGCTCAGGAATAATCTGAAAAGAACTCTTTATCCCGTATGAATCATCCATGTCCATGAGTTGGTCACAAAAATCTCTTCCGACTCCCGTCTCGACATCATGGGTCATCACTGCGCACGCCCGTGCGCCGTCAGGCCAGAACCAGATGAAGGGCACCTCCTTCGCGCCCTGAGCCTTCAGGTTCAGGCGCATTACTTCTTCAAGTATAGATTCAACGGTTGTGTCAACTGGCCAGCCTGGAAACTTTCTCTTGCTCCGATTCTGCAAGAAGAACCTTTGCAGATGCCTGCGGAGTAAGACCGGCATCACGGGCCGGATGGTGTAGTACCCAGCCCGCACGGGCCATTGAACCCAACTCCCCCAGCTTGTCCCGTTTTCGCTAGAGGCATACCTTTCATATCGGAGATTCGAAATTACATCAGCAAGATCAAATGGAACACGAACGCCTTGATCGTCGTTCCTCACATCTCTCCGTGCGTCAGTGAGGGGCAAGTCGAGGCTTCTGGAAGGGACAAAAGCGGAGCATCTCCCGTAGCAGACCAGTTCGGGGCCAAATTCGAAGAACCCCGCACGCTCCGACAAATCACCACGGATTGCCACGCGAATGGACTCTTCTGGGCACCGGTAATGATCAATAATCACTTGGCTTGACGAATCTATGTCGGACAGATTCCTGCCTTTGGCGGAGCCCTCGCCTGTTCTTTGCAACAAAAGATTCGAATCGTCCATCATCGTCAGATTGTTTCCTGACCTGCCTAATCTGATTGGGCGGCTGGGGGGAGGGTTCAACGTACTCGCCTCAAGTCAGGTATACCGAAGGAGACTCACCAATGGTAGACGTGACCTCACAAAAGGCATGCCCAAACACGTGTCATAAAACAAAAACAACAGATAAAACCAATGCCGCTCCGATCATTTTGTCCAGAAGACCAAAGACTCCCGATTTCCACAGACCGGCGGCAAAGTTGCAGAGAGTCTTCCTGACAAATGGAGAGGCCCATCGGTAATCGAAGCGCGTGCAGAGATGGCGGCAAAATACGGCCTTGGTTTCCTTATGGGATGGACAGCCTGCTCGCTCGTATCCCATTTCGAGGAAGGGATTATGCCCTGCCTGACGATGGTAGTGGTAGTAATCCATGAAACTTTGGCGCTGAGGTATGATGCCATAGCGGGCTGGATTGCTGCTCATCGGGCTCGCAGGTTCGATTTCGATCATGCTGGCCCGGCATCTTACATGCTTGAATTTGTGGCGCAGTTTCCGGAGATACCTGCCCATCTCCTTCAAATCATCCTCCCGTTCAAAGGGTTGTCCGGCCCAGAAATAGACGAGGCAGTTGACGCCTTCCTCGTCGATCATTTTGAGACATTCTTCCAGTTCCGCATTGCTGTATCGGTAAAGGCCGTTCTTCCTCCGAATCTCTTCATTGTGGCTACCGGGACTGAGAGTGATCCACGAATCCGACTTCAGACAGTCGTGAAACATTTTGAGGAACTTGCGGGAGGGCAAGTGATAACGCTCCACCTCCACCGTCAGCGAAATGTTCTCCCGCTTAATGCCCTCAAACACTGCAAAGTAAAATTCCTCACCCACCCGAGCAGGAGGCGGATCAAAGGGCAGAACCGCCGTATCAAATCCGAAGTGCTGAAGGTCTTTTAGCGAATCCAGCACAGAACCGACAGGCCTCAGGTAGATTTCCTCCCGGTTATTGATATCTTTCTGTGCACTCCGCGCCCCCCGCAAAATGAGCAGTTGTAAACGCAGCCACGTCCAAGAAAGACCGGGAACATCTTCCTTCCCTCCATCAGAAGCATCTGGAGATTTTCTGAAAGGCTATCAAGGTGCACGTACCTGGAAAACGAATCTACAAAAGTCGGATAGTCTTTCATCAAAGTAAAATCCGTATAACGGAGGCTGTCGAGGATCTTCTGGTCACCCAAATAGCTGATCGGATTCGTCCGGATAGTGCCACCTTCGCGAAATGCAAGATTCGGCACATTATGGTATGCCTTGCCTGAATGGAACTCGCCAATCAAGTCCCGCAGGGGAATCTCCGCGTCGCCCCGCACAACAAAATCAATGCAGTCGAACGTACGGAGGATTTCCTCAGCGAACAGCGAAGCGGTGAAGCCGCCCAAGACAATTGTAACATCAGGGCAGAGTTGCTTGATCTTTTTCGCAGTTTCAATAACGTCGAAAGTCTGGAAATGCCAGTGCAAATCCATGCCGACGATTGCAGGCTCATCTTCTGCGATGATTTTCCCGAGATCGATTTTACCGTGGTTATGCTTTTCTACGCCGAGATGGACAATCTTCGCCGAGTAACCATTCTTCCTCAAAAAGTCTGCCAGCCCCAGCAGGCCAACCGGAGGCAAATTGATGAATGAGAATCGGCCGAACAGCTTGTAATAATTGTTGAACTTGGGGACATGGAGGAGTAGATGAGTCATCGTTGTCTCTCATGTCGTCAGTCGCATTTCGGCGAGCGATAAGGAGGCGTTCCGTTTACTCTGCATCCGGATCCAACCAGGTCGAGCATCACTATGAGTACCACTTGCCAGACGGTACGAGCTTTCCTCAAAGGCGAACACCTGGAGGGCGTTTCAATACGCGCCAAAAGACAATCGTAAAGAAGTCGGTACGGAATGAGACTTGTTTAATCGCCAGCGTCCCGTCGTATTGGACTACCGGTTGGCGGAAATTGCCGAAACACGCCACCGTGCGTTGGACGGTCTATCGATCTCAGCCGAATCCGTAGGATCCATCTTGAGCGCACCATCGCTGGTGACACTCGCTTCCGCCAACTGAAGGGGTGCGCAGGGATAAACTACAACGCGCAGACGATCTTTGCCAGCTTGTTCTCTTTGAATGGCCGTGACAATCTCGGACCAATCGGAACTCCAGTGTATCCCCGGGACGCTTGATGGCAGCTTTTCCAGTTGGTTTCCCGGCCGGTACAACCATACGGGGTTCTTCGGGTGCTGCGAATTGTTCCTTGGAGTCGTTCCGGGGATTGGCATTTGTCTTATTCGACTCCACAACTTTCGCTTCAAATAGCCTCCGGTCTTTGCTGACAATTCATCAAGAGAAAGGACAGAAAGGCGTCTCAGCAAATGCCGCACGCGGTAATGCCGTGGCTTATTGACAAAAGGAAAAATGTTGTGAAGACCAAGCCCCTCGCTGCAAGAAGCGATTGCAATTGTTGAAGTGCCGTCGCAGGAACCCTTCAGGGGTACAAATCCCTTCATGCGCGCCATGGTTAGCGACAAATCGTTTGGATAAGTATTGGAGATTATGACATCTGCCTCGGGGGGTGAATGCGTGCAATAAATCTTGCGGTAAAATTCCACGGCTTCCTGGAAGTATTTTCTCTGATCGCCGCAGTACATTTGAATGACTCGGCGGTTGGAATCCACTACCAGGGAGATCACGGTGTTCATTCCGATCATGCTGGCAATTTCGTCCAACTCCTGACGAAAAGGATTGACAACAGTGTCACCTCCCCATCCAGCTGGCAAATGGCGAAAATGCAGATGATAGATGGTATGAATACCAAGAACACCTAAAGCAAGTTTTGATCCCCCACCGAACCCCGCAGTATGATTCGGATAAATTCCGCTCACTCCGATGACCAAGTCGGATTCCAAAATGTTCTGATTTACGAATACCGGCGTTCCAAACGTTGTCCTGCCAATCCGCTTCACATCGCGGAAACAGTCATGGATGAGAAGCCGGCAACTTGACGCGGCCTCATCACCTATCTTCTTAGACATCGCATCCGGAAAAGGTCTGCCGTGAGTACCAGTCGCCATTACAACAGTGACATTTTGAGCTGGTATGCCAGCTTTTCGAAAGTGCTGCAGCAATATGGGCATAATGCGCGCGGTCGGGGTAGGTCGGTTCAGATCATCAACAATAACGACCGGCCGCGATTTGCCTTCGCACATCCTGAGAAACGATGCCTGCCCCACAGGATGCTCGAGCCTGTCAACGATCTCCCGGTCGCCCAATGGCGGAGTCGTCCTGGGCAACACAATGTTGACTTCCCAGTTGGCCGGCGCCTCCAACTGGATATCCTCATCTCCGTACCACGCCCCAGTCCGCAAATTCATGAATGATTTCATATCGGATAGCGCACGTAGTAATGCAAAGGTAAGCTAACATTTCGTGGCTACGACCAATATTTGGGATCCAGTCGACCGCAATATGAGCTGGCCTCGATCTGAACGACGCTGCAATCGATAGTTCAGCCTGACTCCGAAAGGACCAGAAAAGGGTTCATATTTGAAAAACGAAAACGGCCCGAACCCGACCATCCGGTGTTTGACATCGGTCAATCCAGCCGATGCGAGAAGCTGTCTGAACTCCTTAAGAGTGTACCGATATACGTCGGGCTGTTTTGATGGCTTGCGCAATCCATATTTCTCAAGCGCTCTCTTCAATCTCCCTTTCAGTCTTGCCAACACTGGCAAATAGGCAGGATCCAAGAAGTAATTCAGACGGTAACGATTATCTGCACTGATGATTGCATAACCGCCCGGAGCCAATACCCTAGATATTTCTTTCAGTGCGTCATTGATGGCAGCGACCCAGGGTACAACGCCCAAGGCAATCAGACACCTGAACGTTCCGTTTCGAAATGGCAATTGGCAGACATCGGCAATATGAGCGTTGATACGATCCTCAACGCCACACTTCAACGCGTTGCGACGAGTCAGGTCAACCATCGATTTGACTCGATCAAGAGCTTCAATCGTATACCCTCTTCGCGCAAGATCAGCAGTCAGCAAACCGGCACCGCATCCAACCTCCAAAATGCGGTCCGTTTTGGGCAGCGCCAACTGGTCGAAGAATTCTAGTGCTATTAAACGGCGCTGTTGATGAATGACTGCAAAAACATCTTTGCCGTCGTAAACTTCATTCCAATAAGATGACTCAGCGTCGAAATACTCAGCTACATCTCTCATCTCTATAGGCACATGAGTGACTGCTTCTGCTGGCATACATCTCCAAGTAAATCGATCAGGAATCTGGTTCATTAGGAGATTGAATGTCTGATGTTCCCGGAACAATTGGGAGGGATCAGGCTGATTCGGCGTTCACGGATCAGGAGCTTAGGATTGGGATCCGCCCAAACAAGTGAACCCATCTTAAGGGAGCCGAGTTTTAGCATGATTTAAAATCCGGCCGGAAAACCACTGGAAAGAACGCGCAACCATAGCCAGGACGGGCCGGAAGTCATCTATGGCAAACCAAGAGGTTTCCTCTACATTTTGGAATGAGCGAAGCCATTCCCCAAACCCTAACGTTCCATCCCGCAGGCTACAGGCAGAGGAAATGAAGTCGAAATTCTCGGCCATCCACTTTCGGCCTTCTCTAGGCATTCCTTTCGGTACTGGCTGGCCCGTCAAGTCGCGATAGAGAGCACGCACAACGTCTGTTCCATTGTTGTCCAAAAACAGGCGGAAGGTCACTCCGACACGCGGGTTTACGTCGAGTAGCTTGTATTGGCCGTCTCGGGCATCATACTTGTACCCGATGTCCAGGATGCCTCTGTAGCCGAGGGCCTTCATGAAATTCTTGGTTATCCTGATAACATCGGCGTTGGTAATGCAAATCCCCAGACTGGTTACCCCCTTATAGGCGGGATATTGGCGGATTTTCCTTCCGGTGATGCCGAAAAGGCACTCCGAATTTTTATCGAAATACCCGTTAAACATCCAGATCATTTCCGATGAGCCGGGAATATATTCCTGAAGCATCAGATTGCGTGCCTCTGGTACTTCCCATTCATCGTAAATCCTTAAAAGTGTTTCCTGATCATGAACGAGCGTCATCCTCGTACCGGCATGGCGAAGGAGCGCTACCGTGTCAATACCCTTCAGCATGATAGGGAAGATCGCTGTTTTGAGATACGCAAGGACGTCCTGCCGTGAGCGGGGGAAGACCGTATGGGGGGTTGGAATTGAATATTGTCTACACAAGCCATTCATTGTTTCCTTATTAGACAGCAATCGAGCCAACCCAGCAGGCTGATCGGGGAACAGGAACCCCTGTTTCAGCTCTTCTGCATGATCTGCTACAAACAGACAACTCCAGTCATCGGTAGGCAGGAGAATTGGAGTGCGCCCGATCTCGCGGCTGAGCTGTAGCATTCTGTTAATGGATGCGCTTGCGGGGTGCGCGGTAAAGTCCCAGAACGTGTTGTTCTCCCAGTACCGCGATCGTGCGGCAGGTGAACGGGGATCAGCATGGACCCCATACACCTTGACGCCAAGGCGGCCCAGACTCCGCGCGATCGCATGGCCGTGGTAGCCAGGGGCAATCACGACAACAGGGACCGAAGTATTCAATGAACCCATTCCCTCATTTAACTGAATAGATCGTCCGACGGATTCTGGTTTTACCTTCGGCCCTGCCAACACTGCTTGCCGTGTCATTCCTCTACCACTCTCCCATCTTCAAACCGGTAGATATGATCCAGGTCATTAACGTGGGTTAAGATGAAATCGAGGTCCTTGGTTTGGTTGCTGCGACGCAGATAATCCGCACTGTGGCCTCGAGTTATCTCAACGAGAGGGGCTCCGCTCCACTTTCCGATGATAGCGGCCGTGTTGTCATCTTGAGGTTTGAATCCGAGAGCCACAAGCTCTTCGGCAATCCATGCGCAGCAGAGTTGGTCCTCTTCCCGGAACTCATTTCGAGAACCTGCACCAATTACGGCAATTTTTCGATGCCGATCAGCCAGACGACGAGCCGTTGACTTCCAGTTGCGAAGGCAAGCTACATACATGGATTGCGATTGGTTTCCGGAGCATATGAGCTTTGAACCCGAGGTCGATAGAAGGATCATGGGGCGCTCAACATCGGTTCTCGCCTCAATATCAGCCGGACTGTTGTTTAAATGAAAGCCGAACGGCATGCTGCCTCCGAGTTCGCCGACGAGCAACGGATTCGATAACTTGCCGGCGAGTTCTACGGCGGCTTCCAATGTGGGCACAGGAAAACACATTCGCCCCTCTGCGACAGCTGTCACAACCACTGTTGTTGCCCTGATCACATCGACGGCGATGATCGCATCCTCTTCCTGATGAGACTCGACACTCTCAGGGAAACAATCGATGACCACAACACGTTCTTCGTTGGTCTCCATTTTGCTATACAACCTGGGTTCCTGGATGTGCTGGACGAAGATTCGACTTCTCAAAGGCGTCAGAGTGAAGCCCGCGCCGATAGATCTCAACGCGCAGCAACTCTTCCAGACGAACATTGCTCAGGCGCACACGATTCCCGAAATGCTCCAGCAATGCAAATTGGCTCGGCTTGTTGGGCGCCTCGAACATTGCGACATCAAGACCGAACTCGCGAGCGAAACGATCCGCAAAAGCCGCGTTAAGTGACCCATTGTTCGCGAAGAGACCCACACCAGCGGCACTTTCTCTCGCTTCAACAACCAGTTCGACAGCCCCGGCGTCCAACCAGGCGTGCCCTCGCGCTATCGTATCTTCAAGTGATTCCTGGTTGAATGGCCCCTCGTGTTTCTTTCCCATTTCATATTGAACTTCGAGGCCACGTTCGTGTGCCAGCCGCACAATCTCTCGTGGATTGCGTCTGAGTTCGGTGAAGCCTTCGCCGCATTCAATGCGCGAAACACCGATATCCGCACATAAATCCAAGTAGGCTTCGAGTTGGCGTTGGGCGACTGCCACCTCGAAGGGTCCTCCCCCTGTGCAGGTAGGCACGTTATAAGCCCGGGCTGCCGCGACCTTCCGTCTGGTTGCCCTTTCGTCGGCGATCATCCAGCATGCCATCGAAATCTTCAACCCGGCCATGAGATGTGCACTCTGGTCAAGATGACTTTCGAGGGTAGAAGGATCGTACCCTGGGTCGAACGGCATTGTCAGTGGTGGAAGTTCCGGTACGCCTATCAAGCGTAGGTAATCACCGAGGGTGTGTGCTCCCTGTCTGGGTATTACATTTATGGGTCTTACATCACGTGTTGCCATGGTCTGCCCCTCCATTCTGCTCCCTAATCGCTGTCTACGATCAGGAGATGATTCTCTTTGTTAATTCTGGACACGAACCTTTTAAAGCACGTTGAATCAGTGGGAATTCGCTTCCTGTTGAAGTCCCTGTGGTGCGATTGTTGTTCGAAAGGATCCTAAAGTGAGGCCTGCCTTTCAAGATATGTTCCTCACTTTGTTCCTAAAAGCTATTTCAAAACCCTCTGCAAGACGATCATGAAGCAGGCGATATGAGAGAAACCCTGGTAAACGGTAAGCGATCGATCATAGCGCACCACGAGTCGGCGGAAGTTGCCGAGCCAGGCGAAAGTGCGTTCCACAATCCACCGTCGCTTGTAGCGTCGCAGCGCCCGACCATCCTGAGTCGGTGACTTGCTCCGATACGTGCGGTGCGAGGCGATCAATTCGATGCCACGGGCCGCCAACTGCCTGTGCAGCGGATCGCTATCGTAACCGCGGTCGGCGATCAGGCGACGAAGCTTCTGCAGGGGGACGGCCAGCCGCGTGCCGGCGTCCTATCCGGATCGCCTTGAGCGTCGCCTCGACGAGTTTGACCTCGGACGGGGATGCAGAGTGAAGGTGGTTTCCCAAAGGAACATCCTGGCCGTCGACCACCACCATCCACTTCGTCCCCTTTTAGTTCTAAGCCGGGTGCCAAAGGCACCCGGAACCTCATCAATGAAGTCAAGCCTGTGTCTAAGTCTCGACAGATGATCTCCGATGCGATAAAACAACCGACGGAGGAAACGCCTCGCTGCACTTCAATTGCTGCTTCGCATTGAGCTCGGCCAGGAACGCCCGCCAGATCGTGAGCCAGACCCCTTGCTCCTTCCAATCCCGCAACCGCCGCCAGCAGGTCGCCGGCAAGGGAAACTCTTCGGGCAAATCCTGCCACCGAGCCCCGCTGCGCAGAATCCACAAAATGCCTTCCAGCACTTTGCGGTCAGGAGCCGGAGGCCGACCCCCGCACGGCCGCGGCGGTCGTTGGGGAAGCAAGGGCCGGATCTTTTCCCATTGGGCGTCGCCCAGCAACCGACCGTATCGCGCCATCGGCCCTCCTTCTGGCGCTGATTCCTTTTACGATCCACCTCCACAGGAAATGATCTATTCGAAATTCAACCCCTTGTCCAGGGTTTTGAAA
>Ga0070737_10002854_pt1 | contig 19767 bp, 20 predicted proteins | sample Coa_R1_10_FD_66438 | JGI IMG/M metagenome (GOLD analysis project Ga0070737, IMG submission 66438) | Surface soil microbial communities from Centralia Pennsylvania, which are recovering from an underground coalmine fire - Coalmine... | ecosystem: Environmental > Terrestrial > Soil > Unclassified...
CTGCTTATCATCTTTATGGTGGGAGCAGCCGTGGCGATCGAGTCCGCGGCTCACGTGGGCCTGCCGCAAGGCAAGGCGGCGCCCGCCAGCGAGCAGCCGCAAAACGTAATCGTCGAGTTGACCGCCGAACGCAGAATCCTGGTCGATCAGCACGAAGTCGGCCTCAACGACCTGGAGCCGGTGCTGCGCAAGGCGATGGACAAGTCGCACGAGAAGACCGTCATCTTCAAAGGCGACCCCAAGGTCATCCTGGGCGACATGGTGATCATACTGGATATCGCAAAACGCGCCGGCGCCCGGCAGCTCGGCGTCGCCGTCTCGCAGGAGCAAACGGCCGAGGGCGCGCCCGCCGAGGTGCCGCAAACGCCGCCGGTTTCGCATTGATGCAGACGCGGCGCACGGACTATTGTTCGACAGGCAGGGATTATGCTCGCGAGCAGGTTGAGTAATATCCCCACCACCGTGATGGTGGCGCTGGTCGTCTCGGTCGTAGCGCTGGCGCTGCTGCTGGCGCTGGGGTTCCGCGCGCTCAGAAAACCCATCGGGTTCGAGCGCGGACGCGACGCCTGGCGCAGCGTCAAGGAGGTGCTGATCTTCCTGGCCGGACCCTTTCCTATCTCGATTGCGATTCATATCGCGGTGCTGCTGTTTCTGATCCACGAGGTCAGGCAGGTGGTGGCGCCCAGGTACATCAGCATCCATCTGGAGTCGGGCGGGGGCGGCAGCGGCGGCGCCAGTCCCGACGTGAAGCTGCCGCCGATGCCTGATATCGCCACGCCGGATACCGCCGTCACAGGGCTGTCCTTTCCGGTGCCCAAAATCGCCGCTCAGCAAATCGTCGCAACCACCTATACCAACGAGTACGTGCGCGCGGTCAACCGGGGCCAGTATGGCACCGGTTTCGGCGGCGGCTACGGCGGCGGATACGGCACCGGCTACGGACGGGGAATCGGCAGCGGCTTTGGCGGGTTCATCAGCGAACTGCGCAGGAAGGGACTGGACGTCGTGCTGGTGATCGACGGCACCGGTTCGATGGAATTCGTGATGGACGAAGTCAAGGCCAAGATGGAGCAACTGGTGCTGGCGATCCATCGGCTGGTTCCTGTCGCGCGCATCGGAATCGTCCAGTTCGGGGGACGCGGCGAGTCAGTGCAGATTCAGCCGTTTACCACTTCCTCCGACCAGTTGCAGACGTTTTTGCATCACATCAAGGCGCAAAACGGCAGTTTCGACTGGCGCGAGGACACGCTGACCGCGGTCAAGACTGCGGTCGATCAGATGCAATGGAGACCCGACGCCAAGAAGGTGATCGTGCTGGTGGGCGACACCCCGCCGTGGGACGAAGACGTCGCCGCGATTATGCAATTGATCGAGCGCTTTCGCGCCGAGAACGGCACTTTCAACACGGTTGATGTCACGATAGAAGAGCACGAACTGTTCGAGCGTGAAGCGTTGGGCGCCAAGACCATTTCCCCGCTGCCGGACTTCTATCTGCTCACCCAGCGCGCCTACCAGGAGATGGCGCGGGTGGGCGGCGGCGAATGGCGCAGCCTGACCAAGGACAACGCCATCAACCAGCAGGTGCTGATGCTGGCCTTCGGCAAGCAGTGGCAATCGCAAATCGCCGCCTTCCAGACCGACGTCGCCAGCACTGCCGTGCGCTGACTGGCCGCCCGTTTACGATGCGCCGCGGCGGCGCAGCCATTCGTACCACGCATCCAAGCCGGTGCCGCGCACCGCGGAAAGCGTGAACAGCTCGAGCCGCGGATTGACGCGGCGTGCGTACTCGACGCATCGCGCGTGATCGAATTCAAGATACGGCAGCAGGTCCGCCTTGCTCAGCACCATCGCGTCCGCGGCGCGAAACATGTGCGGATACTTGAGCGGCTTGTCCTCGCCTTCCGTCACCGACATGATCACCACCCGCGCGCTTTCGCCCAGGTCGAACAGCGCGGGACACACCAGGTTGCCGACATTTTCGATCATCACGACCGAGCGCGGCGCAGGCTCCAGGGCGCGCAGCGCACGGCTCAGCATGTCGGCATCCAGATGGCATCCGGTGCCGGTGTTGATCTGAACGGCCCGGGCGCCGGCGGCGCGGATGCGCTCGGCGTCGCGCGGCGTTTCCTGATCGCCCTCGATCACCGAAATTGTCAGCTCGCTGCCGAGGTCGCGAATGGTCCGCTCCAGCAGCGTCGTTTTGCCGGCGCCAGGCGCGCTCATCAGGTTGACGGCAAAGATGTTCCGCCCCGCGAACCATCCACGATTGCCTTCGGCCAGCCGATTGTTCTTGGCCAGGATGTCCTGCTCAAGCCGAATCGTGCGGTGCTGCTCTTCGAGGTGCGGATGTGGATGGGAATGTTCGTAAGCGCGAGTGGCATCGTGATGATGGTCAGGCGCGTGCGGCGCGTCATGAGCGCTCGTTGCTTTGGCGCCTTCGGGATTGACGATCACGGCCCGCGCGCCTTCAGCGCATCCGCAGGTGCTACACATTGGCTATCTCCACTTCGCGTATCTTCAATTCCTGTCCGGCCAGCAATTCGAGGTCCGCGCTGCCGCATCGGCACAGGGTCAGGAGATCATCGACGGCGAAACTGGCGCCGCAATCCCGGCATCGTGCGCGTCCGTCGATCTGAATGATCTCCAGCCGCGCACCGCCGAGCGCGGTGCCCTGCGTGCAAACATCGAAGCAAAAACGCACCGAATCGCAGACCACTCCGCACAGGCGTCCGACCTCCAGCGCAACGCGTGTGACCCTTGCACCACCCAGGCGTTCGCTGATTTGGTCTACGACGCTTTGCGTGATTGCCAGTTCGTGCATCGGTCTCTCGGGCCCGGTTGATTAGGAACGCTGCTGCGCGGCGGATATGCCGCGTTCCAACAACTGTATCACCAACGCCGCGGCGGTGGAGACCACTCCCTGCACATCAGCCGACTGGGCAACCGCCGTCCACAGACCTTGCGCGCCGTTGCGGCCGGCGGCCCGGCGGGCGCGCTCATCTTCCGACTCGCGCCGTGCACCAATCAGCGTCGCTAGCACGTTCGCGGCACTCGCGCCGGCCTGTTCGATGAAACTTTGCACCGTTGCCTGCGCGGTTGCGGACAGGGCCTTGAAATCCTCCGATTCGCGGATCGTCTGCCATGCCTTGACCAGTTCGTCGAGCCTCTCCGGTCCGGTCCTGGCACCGAGATAGAAGCCGAGGGCGAAGCCCAGCAAAGTTCCCATCGCGCAATTCCTCCCTGCGTGCGCTGCATGCTGCCGTCATTCAACCTCAACCCCGGTCACAAGCGGCGGCAATCGCGGCCTGACCCAACGCGATGCCGCCGTCATTGGCGGGCACCCGCGAATGAACAAGGACGCGAAACTCCAGCTTGTGCAGGCGCTGCATGGTAGTCTCCAGCAGCAAGGTATTCTGGAAGACACCGCCGCTGAGCGCGACGGTGCCCAGACCATGCTCGTCGCGGATGATGTCGCACACCGTGGCGATCACTTGTGCCATCCCGTTGTGAAAGCGTGCGGCCGCGGTCGGGCGCGGCGTCCCGGCGCGGAGGTCATCGATCATCTCGCGCAGCAAACCGGCGCCGCTGATTTGGATCGGCGTGGCGCGCAGGATTGCCGCCCGATAGGCCGCGCGCTCGCCGGTTGCCGCCATCTGCTCGAACTCGACCGCCGCCTGCCCTTCGTAATTGACGGCATCGCGCACGCCGGCGATTGCAGCGGCGGCGTCGAACAGGCGTCCCGCGCTTGAGGTCATCGGCGCGTTGACCCGTGCGCGCATCGCGGCGGCAACCGCTCTCCAGCGGGTGCGATTGCGCGCCAATACTTCCAGTTCCTGCGGCAATTCATCGCCGTAAATGCGGTCCAGATAAGCCAGCGCCATGCGCCATGGCTGCCTGATTGCCGCCGCCCCGCCCGGCATCGCAACGGGTTCGAAGTGCGCGACGCGCCGAAAGCCGCGCAAATCCGCCAGTAGGAACTCGCCGCCCCACAGCGTCGCATCGGCCCCATAGCCCAGGCCGTCGAACGCCACGCCGATCACGGGACCCGGCTCGCCGTTGTCGGCCAGGCAGGCCGCGATGTGCGCGTGATGGTGCTGGATTGCGCTCAGTTCGACGCCGCACAACTCCGCCGCATATTTTGTCGACGAGTACTCCGGATGAAGGTCGTGAACGACCAGTTGCGGAGTTATTCCGAACAGGCGGCGGAAATGCTCGATTCCGTCGCTAAAGGCGCGCAGGCTGCGATAGTTCTCAAGGTCGCCGATATGATGCGACATGAAGGCGCTGCGTTCGCGCGCCAGGCAAAAGGCGTTCTTCAATTGCGCTCCGCAGCTCAGAATCGGGCGGCGCGCGGCAATCGGCAGCGTCAGCGGCGCGGGCGCGTAACCGCGCGCGCGCCGTATCGCCGTCTCGCGCCCGGCGACGACCCGCATCACGGAATCGTCGGTACGAACATGAATGGGACGATCGTGGGTCAAAAAGAAATCGGCGATCGCGCTGAGCCGCTCCATTGCGTCGTCGTCGTGATACGCGATCGGCTCGTCGGAGACGTTGCCGCTGGTCAGCACGATCGGTGCGCCCAGGCTACGGCACAGCAGATGATGCAGGGGAGTGTAGGGAAGCATCAGGCCCACGAAGCGATTACCGGGAGCCACAGCCGCGGCGAGCGGCGCGTCGGGGCGGCGGCGCACCAACACGATCGGCCGGCGCGCGCCGCATAACAGGCGCTCTTCGGCCGCGTCGACAAAGGCCAGCCGCCGGGCTGCATCCAGGTCGGCAGCCATCACTGCGAACGGCTTGTCCTCACGATGCTTGCGCGCGCGCAGCGCGCTGACCGCCGCTTGGTTGGCCGCCGCGGCCGCCAGATGGTAGCCGCCCAGCCCCTTGACCGCGACGATCTGACCGGCGGCCAGCAGATGAGCCGCACAGTCAATCGGGTCTCCGGCCAGTTCATTGCCGCGCCGATCGATCAATCGCAGGCACGGTCCGCAATCGGGGCATGAGATCGGCTGGGCGTGAAAGCGGCGGTCAGCCGGGTCGTGGTACTCGCGCGCGCACAGCGCGCACATCGCAAACGCGGCCATCGTGGTCAAGGGCCGATCGTAGGGAGTGCCGCGGATGATCGTAAAGCGCGGTCCGCAATTGGTGCAGTTGGTAAACGCGTAGCGGTAGCGGCGCTCGGCAGGATCGAAGATCTCGCGCAGGCACTCGGCGCAGGTTGCGGTGTCGGGCGCAATAAGCGTCTGGCGCGAACCATTGCTGCGGCTGGCGGCAATACGGAATTCGCGCTCTCCCAGCGGCGCGACCTCAGCCGTCGAGATGGAGTCGATGGACGCGAGCAACGGCGCGTCGCTGCGCAGACGGGCGATGAATTCGGCCAGCGACGGCGCGGCGCCCTCGGCGTCGATAATCACGCCGCGCTCGTCGTTGGCCACATAACCGCCCAGGCCGAGCCGCGCCGCCAGGTTGTGGACGAAGGGGCGGAAACCGACTCCTTGCACAATGCCCTCGACCCGGATTACGGTCCGAATGGAGGCGTTCGGGATGCGGCCGGCGCTCGCTTCAAGCTGGTTCATCGCAGCTGCACCGCCGGCGCAATGCTCGAGAGCCGCAGCGCCGTTGCGCATCGAGGTTTTCGCATGTGCCTGGGCATTGTCGGCAAAATCGTCGCGCTTTGCGAAGAACATCCGGAACTGGCGTCGGTGGACGTCGCCGGCGCGACGCGTGAAATCAACATCATGATGCTGGCGCAAGACGGCCTTAAGTGCGGGGATTGGATTTTGATCCACGCCGGCTTCGCCATGGAGAAACTCGACGAGACGGCCGCACGCGAGCAGCTCGCGGCGCTGCGCGAATACACCGGCGGACCGCCGGGATTCGCCGAGGTGGAGGAAGAATGAGCGCAGCAGCAGGCCGGAGGCGGCGGTGAAATTCCTGGTGATCTGGCAAATCGAGATCTCGCTGCTGTCGCGCGAGATTCTGAAGTCGGTGGCGCGGATGCCCGAGTACGCGGGACCGCTGGAAAAGCAGGGCAAGATTCTGGCCCGCTATCACATCCCGGGCTCGCACGGCGGCGCGTGGATTTATGACGTCGCGTCCCATGAAGAACTCGACATGCTGCTGGCGCGCTCGCCCGTGTACAACTACTCGCGCTACCAGGTCTATCCGCTGGCCGACATGACTCCGCCGGGATTCGCAGCGCCGCAGTAGGCCAGGGCTGTTTCACAATCGACGGAGTCATCCCTCGCCTCATGTCAGCAAATTCTCGGCAGCGGCTCGCCGAAGGGCAGGTCAAGCACCCGTTCGCCGCCCACCGGCGTCTTCAAAATGACGAATCCCCGATGGCTGTCCGTGACGCACCCGATGCGTGCGGCGTCGCGCCCCAGCGGATGGCTGCGCAGCGCCGCCAGCACGCGCTCGCTGTGCTCGTGCGGCACGAAGGCGACCAGCTTGCCTTCGTTGGCAACCAGCAGCGGGTCCAGTCCCAGGATTTCGCACGCACCGCGCACCGCGTCGCGGATCGGGATCGCGGTCTCCTCCACTTCGATTCCCAGATGGCGGCGTGAGGCGAACTCGACCAGCGTGGCGGCAAGGCCGCCGCGCGTCGGATCGCGCATGGCGTGGATTTGCGGGCAGGCGCGCAGCGCCGCCGCCACCAGGTCGTGCAGCGGTGCGGTGTCGCTCAGCATCTCGCCCTCGAACTGAAGGCCTTCGCGCTGCGAGAGGATCGCAACGCCGTGATCTCCAATCGTGCCCGACAACAGGATCGCGTCGCCGGGGCGGATGCGCGCGGAGGACAGCTCGATCCCCGCGGGCACCACGCCGATTCCCGAGGTGTTGACGAAAATCTTGTCGCCGCTGCCCTTGCCGACCACCTTGGTATCGCCGGTCACGATCCGCACGCCCGCCCGCGCGGCGGCGCGCCGCGCCGATTCCACCACGCGCTGGAGGTCGGTGAGCGGCAATCCTTCCTCCAGGATGAACGCCAGCGACAGATAGAGCGGGTGCGCCCCGCCCATCGCCAGGTCGTTGACCGTGCCGTTGACGGCCAGCTCGCCGATATCGCCGCCGGGAAAGAAAATCGGGGTGACAACGTAGGAATCGGTGGTGAACGCCAGGCGCGACGCGCCCAGTGAGAATATCGCCTGGTCGTCGAGCAGTTCCAGTTCGGGATTGCGGAACGCCGGCACAATCAGCTCTTCGATCAATTGCGCGCTGAGTTTGCCGCCGCTGCCATGACCCATCAGCACTTGCGAGACCTGGTTGATCGGCAGCGGGCATTGCCCAAAGGGCGTCCGGTCAGATGACATCGTCCGCTCCCATCGCAACCTGCAGCAGGTCCCACATCAGATGGAGCAGCGCGGTATGGGTTTCCTGGATGCGGTGAATCGACCACGACTTGACCACGAAGCAGTAATCGCACAACTCCACCATCCGCCCGCCGTCGCGCCCGGCGAACCCGACCGTCAGCAGGCCCTTCTCCCGCGCACGCCGCAACGCCCGATTGACGTTGGCCGACGCGCCGGAAGTCGAGATTCCCAGCGCGATATCCTCAGGCCGCGCCAGCAGGTCGAGCTGGTCGACAAAGACGAAGGAGAAGTCCTTGTCGTTGCCGATCGCGGTCAGCGCGGCGGTGTCGGTGGCAAGCGCCATGGCCGGCAGCGGCCGGCGTTTTTCGATGATCGGATGCTGGAACTCGACAGCCACGTGCTGGGCGTCGCACGCCGAGCCGCCGTTGCCCATCGCAAAAAGCCTGCCGCCGCGCTCAAAGCGCTGCGCCATCTCGGCGACGCATTGTTCCAGCGCGCCGGCATTTTCGGCAAAAAAACCCACCATCAGTTGGGCGCTCTCACGCGCCTTGCGCTGGATGCTCTCTTTCATCTGCCGCCGCTCGCGGCGCAATCCTCCGCCGCCCTGCCATCGGTGTCCAGATGACGCCCGTACTGGTAGTAGGCGGCGCACGCCCCTTCCGCCGACACCATCGTGGCGCCCAGCGGGGTTTGCGGCGTGCACTGCCGGGCGAAGGCCGGGCAGTCGCAGGGCTTTTTCAGCCCGCGCAGGATGAGCCCGCTGATACATTGGGGCGGCTCGTGCGTGTCGATCGCATCAACCTCGAAGATCTTCTCCGCGTCGTACTCGCGGTATTCGTAGGAGATCCGGTAGCCGGACTTGGGAATCGAGCCCACGCCGCGCCACTTGCGGTCGCCGACCTCGAACACCTCGAAGATCAAGTCGCGCGCCGCGCGGTTGCCGTCGCGGCTGACCGCGCGCACGTACTGGTTTTCCACTTCAGCGCGGCCCTGCTCGAGCTGGCGCACCGCCATCAGGATTCCCTCCAGGATGTCGAGCGGCTCGAAGCCGGTAATCACGATCGGGACGCGATAGTGCTCGCACAGCGATTCATACTCGCGCCAGCCCATCACCGCGCATACGTGGCCGGGGCCCAGAAAGGCCTGCACGCGATTGCCCGGCGCCTGCAGGATCGCGGCGATCGACGGCGGCACCAGCACGTGCGACGCCAGCATCGAGAAGTTTTTGACGCCCAGGCGCCGCGCCTGATACAGCGCCATCGCGTTGGCCGGCGCAGTGGTCTCGAACCCGATCCCGAAGAACACCACCTTGCGGGCGGGATTTTCCTGCGCGATGCGCAGTGCGTCCATCGGCGAGTAGACCACGCGCACATCGGCGCCCCGCCCCTTGAGCGTCAGCAGATCGCCGCGCGAACCGGGCACCCGCAGCATGTCGCCGAAGGAAGTGAAGATCACATCCGGGCGCTGCGCGATTGCGTGGGCGCGGTCGATCATCTCCAGCGAGGTCACACATACCGGACAGCCGGGACCGTGGACCAACTCGACCTGCTGCGGGAGCATGCGGTCGATTCCGTAGCGGACGATCGAATGAGTCTGGCCGCCGCAGACCTCCATCAACACCCACGGCCGGGTCACGGTTTCGCTGATCCTGCGGACCAGCGCGGCGGCAATTTCGCTGTTACGGTACTCGTCGATATATTTCACGGCCGCCCTCCGGGTTCGAGGCGTCGGCGGTCAGTTCAGCGGTCTGGCCCAGTTCTTCCAGCACGCGATAGGCGCGCGCGGCCTCCTCGGGATCGATTTTAGAAATCGCGAAACCAACGTGCACGACCACAAAGTCGCCGCGCGCCGCCTCGGGCACGTAAGCCAGGCAGACCTCGCGCGTGATGCCGGCAAAGCGCACCTTGCCGGTGCGCAGACCGTTGTCCTCTCGAACTTCCAAAATTTCACCGGGGATTCCCAGGCACATCGAAATTCTCCGCCGCGGCGCCTCAGGCCTGCTTTTCGGCCACCACGCGTCCGCGCACTTTTACCTCGGGATAGACCTTCAACATCAGGATGCGAGGCGGCGTCAGCCCGAAATCGCGGATATCGAAAATCTGCTCGCCTTCGAATTCCAGCGCTCCGCCGTCAACGACCCGCACAGTTACCTCGCCCTGTACGGTTTTTGTCACGCCGTGCAGCGACAGATTGCCGCGCACCCGGTAACGGCGTCCGGCGTCGAGTTCGGTCACTTCCACGACCTCGCCGCGGATACGCGGGTACTTGCGCACCTCGAGTTGGCGCTCCACCTCGCGATCGTACAGCACGTTGCCGGTCTTGAGGCTCTCAACCGCAACCTCGATCCGTGCTTGCGGCTGAACCTTCAGGTCAAGGCCGCTGCTGGCCATCTCGGCTTCTATATAGCCCTGGAGCTGGGCGCTCTCCGCTTTGATCGGATGAAGGCTGGAACGTGCTTCCACCCACAGGCGCGAGCGCCCCGGTGCGATCGTAAAGCGTGCCACCGCGTCACATCTCGCGCATCTTGACATAGCGCGCGATGTCGGGGAGCGCCGACACTACCATGTAAGCCACCGCCAGCAGCGCAAGCGTAGCCACGACCTTTTTCATGAGCCTTCCTCCTTTCCGCCCGCGGTGCGGGCTTCACCCGCAGGCCTGGCAAGTTCCTCGTCAATCAGACTGCGCACCACGCCGCAGGCTTCATCCACGGCGCGTGCGGCCGCCTGGCTAAGTCCCATTCCCTCGCTGATATCGGCCGGCTCGCAGCCGACGATCACGACCCGGCCGACCTTGCCGCCAAGATCCTTCAAAATCCCGAGCACCATCTCAGGATCCATGCCGTGGGCGTCGAGCAGGAAGCCGCTTTGGGTGCGCGGCAGCGTTTCGGGCCGCTCGAAGTCCGGCTCCAGGACAAAGATCGTACCGGGCGCCTCTCCCCTCGAAGCCGCATCGATCAGGATAAGAGTATCGTAGCCCTCCAGGAGCTGATAGGCGAGGTGAACTCCGCGGATACCGAAATCGGCGATGTCAACGCCCGGCGCAAAGCGCTGGGCGCCGAGCCGGCGCGCGACTTCGACGCCGAATCCGTCGTCGCCCAGGAAAATGTTGCCGACGCCGGCAACCAGGATACGCCGCGTCATGGCCGCTCCTTGATGGGTTCGACCTCATCGGGCGCAAAGTAAAGGAAGCGCCCATGGCACTGATAAAGCTCCGCGGCCGGATCGTCTTCGAGTGTCACAGCGAGATAATCGCGGTTCTCGACGTCGCGCAACACGCCTTCGATGCGCGCGATGCGACCGTCGAGGAACATGTCCTGCGCGTCGGCGCGACGGATCCGCGGGCGCAGCCTGACACGGCTGCCCCTGGCAAGGGTCACGCCGCACACTTCGACGCTATCGGACTCGGGGCGCACCGACGCGTCCGCGCCCGGCTCCTGCCACGAAGCGGCGGGGTGCTCGCCCCGGACTTCGCGCAGGTAGCGAATTGCGCCATGCAGACGGTCGAGCACTTCAGGCGGCAGGTTGTCGACGCGGTCGATGATCGCGGCGGCGCGCGGATCGGTGGCGCGCGCCTCGCGTTTTTCCTCCTCGCTAAGGGTCATCGTACGCAGAGTCAGCAGCTCGTCGATTTCGGTGGCGTCGAACAGATCGGCGGGACTTTCCGGCGCCACCCGCGGGTAATCTTCCAGAATGATCGGTGCGGACAGGATGAGGTTGCGCGCGCCCGCCTCACCCGCCATCGCCGGCCACGTGCGCACATTGCGGCACGATTGCGCCGCCTGCGCGGCCCATTGCGGCGGGTCGGCCAGCGAGACGAACGCCGCATCCTCGACGCCGAGCAGCAGGTGTGCCCCGACCAAAAACGCCGGCAGCGCCTCTTCGCGAGCGGCGTGCGGCGCCGTCCACGGCGTCAGGTTCTCCTCGCGTATGCGCACCTTGACCAGCGGATACGGACCGGGCAGCGGCTCGGCCTCGATGCAAAGCGCTCCGCTCAGCGCCCGATGCTCGCGCATGATTCGTATCGCCGGCTCGCCCGCGCGGCCGCCGATTTCTTCCACGCCCGTGCCGGCCGCAAATTCAAACGGCACCGTCCGGCTTATGGGCCTGCTTCGATCAAAGTCAAGCGCGAACTCCACTTCGCGCTCCACACCTTCTTCCCACGACGTGTACAGCTTGCCGTCGATTTCGGCCGACGCCACCGGACGGAACCTGCCCGCTTCCTCGGCGATTTCCACGCGCCGCGCCGCCGCCTGAAGGAAGCGCAGCCTGCCCGCCAGTTGCCCGGCGCCGGCGCATTCCACCAGGCATTCCGTCTGCCGCCACCACTCCTCGCATCCGCCCGCTTCGCTCCACGCGCGCGGCGCCAGCACGCCAAACTGCCATCGCACACGGTTCTTGCGCGCCGAAGCCCGATAGGGATACAGGATGTAGCCCTCGTATAACACGCAGTCAGCGATCTTGCGGACTTCTTCGAAGTTCATCGGGTCTTGTCTCCGGCGGCACCCAGCAGGAGCTCGATCACCTGATCCCACGTGGCAAGCGCGTTGCGCGCCTTGAATTGGAGCAATCGATCCAGGGTGTCGCGATGCAGCCGCAGCCAGCCGCCGTTGGGGAAGTACAAGTCCATCAGCTCCCGCCACACCCGCACCGGCAGGCGATAGGAAGCATCCTTATGCCAGGCAAGCTGAGTCACGCGCAGCCCCGGCGGCGCTTTGGCAAACACGGAGCCGTTGAACAGAAAGAGCAGCGGCACCTCTCCCTCGCCCAGCGAATGGAGATACTTGGCGGCGGCCACTTCGAAGTCGTACGTGCAGGGAACGTTAAGGTCGATCTCGGTGGCGCCCGTAAAGCCCGCCACCATCGTGTCGGCATGGGTCCACAAAAACGGCCTGAGCGTTTCGCCCCATTGAGCGGGCGCGCCGAACAGTTCGCGCATCCGCTCCTGCTCCTGCGCTTGATAGCGGCGGCGCTGCGGTTCGATGCGGATCTGGCAGTGCAGGGCGACGCAATGGATGGCGGCGCCCGACGGCTCCTCCAGCCGCAGCCGGAAAGCCAGCGTGGGAGCGGCGGCGTAAGGCTGCGGTTTGGCGTCCAGCACCGTGAAGCCGATTTCGCTCATGGCAGGTGCGCCTCGTCCGCGGCCCGGCTCTTTTCGCGCAGCGCATCGAAGAACGCGTCGATATCGCGGCGCGCATCCTCACCGCCGTCAAAACCGCGCCATCGGCGCCGCACGATTCCGGTCAGCTCGTAACAGGCGTCGATCGGCACCAGGAAGCATTCGAAGCCGCCCTCGCGCCCGCGGCGTACCAGCAGCGCCTCCACGTCGGGCTCCATGGCATCGATTGCGGCATCCGCGCAGGCCAGTTCGCGCCATGACTCAAGCGCCAGCATCGATTCGGTGGCGCCGGCCGGACTGGGATAAAAGCCCGTTACGCGGCCCAGCCTTGAGTTGTAGAAGAAAAACGCCATCCCGACCGGAATCCGCAGTGCCTCCCATTTGTCGGCCGTGAGTTCGACGGCTGGCAGACGCAGGTACCGGGCAGGCACCGCTTTGTATTTGCCTTGCGCGGCGCCGGCCTGTGTGAAGAGCAGGTAGCAGGCCGGGCAGGTGCACATCAGGCTGCGGGTGTCGAGGTTGACGACGTGGCGATGGCCGGGCGCCAGTTGCTGCGAGCACATCTCGCACTTTTCAACCGCCGCCTCCTGCGCTGGCAATTGTACGAAGCGCCTCAACGCCGACAGAGGCTGGCCGGAGAAACGCTGCGCGCTCATGGCGGCGCCTGCGCCAGCGCCAATCTCAGTCCGCCGGCGTCCTCCAGCAATGGAACCGGCTCCAGATGCAGTTGACGATTGTCAAGCGCGCGGCCGGCGAGGTGAATGTCGTATCGCTGCCCACACGACGGACAGGTCAGAATCGAGGCCTCGAGCGTGCCCGCAGCCAGCGGCGATTCGCACTTGGGACAGCGGTCGCGATAGGCGTACAGGCTGCCTCCAATCCTGCACAACGCGATCCGCGCGCCGGCGATTTCAACCGGCGCCAGAGCCCCGGCTGCAATCGCCGGCGCATCGTCGATGGTTGTCCATCGCGGAGCGCGCTCCCCCAGGCCATTGACGGCGCGATGGTCGGACAGCTCGGTACCGTCGACCACCACCCGGCTCAGTTCGGGCGCAAGTTCCCGAATCGCGCCCTCGACGGCGAGCTTAAGCGTCAGCACCGAGGACGGGCAGGACTCGCAGCTTCCTTCCATCCGCAGCCGCACGACGCCGGTCGCCGCATCCGCTTCGAGCAACTCGACCCCGCCGCCGTGCGAGCCCAGGTAGGGACGCACGCGCTCAAGCGCCTTGCGCACGCGTGCGGCAAAATCGTCCGGATGCAGTCCGTGGAGGACCAGCAGGCTTGAGATGAGCTCGTCGTGCGCGAAGCGTTCCAGCAGCGTGCCGGCGTCAGCGCCGGAACCGGCGATGATCTCAAGGATGCGGCCGAGGCCCGAGCCGTACAGCTCCAGGATAAGGCGGAGCAATTCGTCCACCCGCTGCCATGCGGGCGGAGCGGCCGTCGAACGGATTTCCTCGAGCAGACGCTCGATCCGCTCGCCGATTTCCCCCAGGTTCCCGCGCCCGGACATCTGTGACTCAGTGCGCCGCCGCAAGTGTGAAAAGCCGCCGGCAGGCAGGCCGGCGCTACAGTTTGTTCATCATCGCGGGCGAATGAATCTTATCCAGCACCCGGCCGCCGCCCAGGTACATATGCACGCCGCAGGGCAGGCATGGATCGAAGCTGCGCACCGTCCGCATGATATCGATACCCTTGAATTTGTCCGGCGGATTCTCCTCGAAGATGGGCGTGTTCTGCACCGCGTCCTCATAGGGTCCCGGCGTCCCGTAAACGTCGCGCGGATTGGCGTTCCACGGCGTGGGCGGATAGGGATGGTAGTTGGCGATCTTGCCGCCGCGAATCACCATGTGATGCGACAGCACCCCGCGCACCGCCTCGGTAAAACCGCATCCGATCCCTTCGTCGGGCACCTTGAACGGCTCCCAGGTCTTGGTGTTGCCGGCGCGCACCTCGGCCAGCGCCTTTTCGATAAAATACAGCGCGCAGCCGCACGCGTAGGCCTGAAAGTAAGTGCGCGCGCGGTCGCGCTCGATGGTGTTGGACCACTTGGGCACCTTCCATTCGAAGGTCACCGGCCCGCGCGTCGCGCTGCGGGGCAGATTGATCACCACGCTGTTACCGGTTGCCTTGACGTAACCGATATCCACCAGGCCCGACAGCGCCGTGGACCACAGCCGCGCAATCGGCCCGCCGCCCGTGTCCAGCGCCAGATGGTCCTTGCCGTCGTACCATCGTGGCGACATCACCCAACTGTACTTACCCTCGAAGTCGCGCTTTTGCGGATGCGGATTGGTGTGCTGATTCCACGGATGGCGCCGGTCGACGGGATTGCCCAGCGGGTCGTTGCGCACGAACATCTCCTGGCCTTCCCAGTCGTCGTAGAACGAATGCCCCAGCAAAATCCTGATGCCGAGGTTGATCTGCACCAGGTCATTGGTGAGCAGCTTGCCGTCCACCACCACGCCGGGCGTGACGTACATCGCGCGGCCCCATTTGGTCATGTCGCGGTATTCGAAGTTGCACACGTCGGGATTCTGCAACGACCCCCAGCATCCGAGCAGGATGCGCCGTTTGCCGACCTCCTCGTAACCGGGCAGCGCCTGGTAGAAGAAGTCGAACAGGTCGTCATGCATCGGCACGGCGCGCTTGAGGAACTCGACGTAGCGCATCAGGCGGCTGAGGTAGTCGGTGAAGAGCTGGACCGTAGCGGTGGTGCCGACGCCGCCCGGATACAGGGTGGAGGGATGGACGTGGCGGCCCTCCATCAGGCAGAACATCTCGCGCGTCCAACGGCTGGTTTGCAGCGCCTCGCGATAGAACTCGCCCTCCAGCGGATTGACCGCCTTCATGATGTCGCCGATGGTCCTGTAGCCGTGAGCGGCGGCGTGCGGCGCCTCGGCCTTGGCGGCCTTTTCCCAAAGCCCGGGGTTGGTCTCCCGCACCATCTTTTCACAGAAGTCCACCGCCACCAGGTTTTCCTGGAAGATGTTGTGGTCGAACATGTACTCGGCCGCCTCGCCCAGGTTGATGATCCACTCGCCCAGATGCGGCGGTTTGACGCCGTAGGCCATGTTCTGCGTGTAGCAGGAGCAGGTGGCGTGGTTGTCGCCGCAGATCCCGCAGATGCGGCTGGTGATGAAGTGCGCGTCGCGCGGGTCCTTGCCCTTCATGAACACGCTATAGCCGCGGAAGATCGACGACGTGCTGTGGCATTCGGCCACCTTGCGTTTGCCGAAATCGATCTTGGTATAGATGCCGAGGCTGCCGACGATCCGGGTCACCGGATCCCAATTCATTTCCACCAGGCCGTTGCTCGTCTTTGCTGCAGCCATAGAACACCTCCACAGTCCGACGCGCACACCGGCGGCAAACGCCGGCGCTTGGTTTCAGGCGCTTACCATTGCGGACGATAACCGGTGGTCAGCTTGTCGCCGCGCCGGCGCCATTTGGGCTCCTGGTCGAGGGTTGATGCGGTGAAGCCGCGCAGGGCGCGAATGGCACCGCCCAGCAAGCCGCTGGCGGCGGTCGACAGCTTGGCGCCGGGCGGCTCGTCCATAAACGGCATGAACTTGTCGGGGAAACCCGGCATCGTGCAACCGATGCAAATCCCGCCGACATTGGGGCATCCGCCGACGCCGCCCAGCCATCCGCGCTTGGGCACGTTGCACTTGACCACGGGCCCCCAGCACCCCAGTTTCACGATACATTTGGGCGAACCGTATGCGTCAGCGAAATCGCCCTGCTCGTAGTAGCCGGCGCGATCGCATCCTTCATGCACGGTGGCGCCGAACAACCATTGCGGGCGCAGCTCCTCGTCCAGCGGAATCGGCGGCGCCTGGCCCGCGGCCTGGTAGAGCAGATACAGGATCGTTTCGGAGAGATTGTCGGGCTGAATCGGGCATCCGGGCACGCATACGATGGGATTGCCGCCCTTGGCGCGGAAATCCCAGCCCAAAAAGTCCGCCACCCCCATCGCCCCGGTGGGATTGCCCGCCATCGCGTGGATGCCGCCGTAGGTGGCGCAGGTGCCCACCGCCAGCACCGCCCACGCTTTGGGCGCCAGCCGCTCCAGCCATTCGCTGGTTGTCATCGGCTGCGTGTCGCGCCCGCCGCCTTCCACGCGATTGCCCATCGCGGCCCAATAGCCCTCGCGCTTGATCTCCTCGTTGGGGATGGAGCCCTCGACCACCAGCACGAACGGGTCAAGCTCCCCGCGATCCGCCTTCCAGAACCATTGCATGAATTCGTCGCCGACCTGGTAGTCGATCAGCAGCCAATGCACGGCGACGCGCGGCAGACCGGGAAATGTGCCCAGCACGATATCCTCGATACTGGGCTGTGATGCCGCAGTCAGCGCCACCGAATCGCCGTCGCAGCCCAGCCCCGAGTTAAGCCACAAAATGTGAACGAGCGGTTCCTCTGCCATGGCGACCCCTCCCCTTCGAGGTTGTCCGCAAAAGGCGTGGCCCGAACCAGCCACCTGCTTTTCACCATAGCACTGCCCGGAGAAAATGCCAGAGACTTTTTAGCAATCTGGTTCGGTAACCCAAAAGGCGGTCGAAGCCAGATCCTGCGATGACCAAAGCCGTGAACACCGATTTTTTGAAATGTGGTCCGTTAGTGTGAGAAAGATGTTGCGGCGTTAAACAGCTCGCCCTCGATGCTTCTTACGCGCTTTCGTCGTCCTGAAAGGAGGCCGGCGCGAGTCAACGGATCCCTCGCACTCCTCCGCGCGCAAAGTCGACGAGGTGCGTTATGCCACGTCGGAGCAGATCAACTCGGCCTGTTCGATCACGGTCTGGGTCGCTTTTTCCTGCTTGTCCGGCGGATAACCATACTTGCGCAAGATGCGTTTGACCATCACCCGGAGCTTGGCGCGAATTGACTCTCTGATCGTCCAGTCGATCGAGGTGTTGCGGCGCACCGTGTCAGCCAGCTCACGCGCAATCTGCTTTAGCGTTTCGTCGCCCAGCACCTTGACCGCGCTGTCGTTCACCTCCAGCGCCTCGTAGAAGGCTGTTTCGTCCTCGCTAAGCCCGAGATTCTCACCACGCCGCTGCGCCTCGCGCATCTCCTTGGCTAGCGCGATAAGCTCCTCGATAACGCGCGCCGTCTCGATAAGCCGGTTTTGATACTTCCGGATCGCCTGATCGAGCAATTCGGCGAATGAACGCGCCTGAACGACGCTCTTTCGCCGGCGCGTCTTGATTTCGTCCCTGAGAAGGCGTGCCAGCAGTTCGACGGCAACGTTACGTTGCGGCAGCGCTCGCACCTCGTCCAGAAAGCGGTCCGAAAGAATCGACAGATCGGGCTTCTTCAAGCCCGCGGCTGAATAGATGTCGATAACCTGGTCGGATGCGACGGCGCGCGAAACAAGCTGGCGTATCGCGTGCTCAATCTCGTCGGGCGCTTTTCCGCTGCCGCTTGAAAGTTTCACCAGCCCGGCGCGCACCGCCTGGAAGAAACCCACATCGTCGCGAATCCGCAAGGCTTCATCGCTTGGGACGGCCAGGGCAAACGCTTTCGAAAGTTGCGTCACGGCGTCGAGGAAGCGGCTCTTTCCGTCGTCCTGGGCGAGGATATGCTCCTGGGCGGCAGGGAGCAGGCCGAGCCGCTGGGCGGGTGTCCCCGACTTCCAGAGCGACCAATCGAAGCCGTGAAAGAGGCCGCAGCAGATCTCGTACTTTTCAAGCATCGCGGCCACCGCTTGGCGCTGATCGACTGCGGCGTCGCCTTTGCCGCCGCTCTCAGTGTAAGTGGCTAAAGCGCGTTTCAGCTGCTCCGCGAGCCCAAGATAATCGACAATCAAGCCGCCTGGCTTGTCCCTGAAGACTCGATTGACCCGCGCAATCGCCTGCATCAGGCCGTGCCCGCGCATCGGCTTGTCAACGTACATCGTGTGCAGCGGCCCGGCGTCGAACCCGGTAAGCCACATGTCCCGCACGATTACGATTTTCAGCGGGTCGTTCGGGTCCTTGAAGCGTTCCGCAAGCTTGAGACGACGAGCGTTGTTGCGAACGTGAGGCTGCCATTCCGGCGGGTCAGACGCGGAACCCGTCATGACAATCTTTATCGCACCCTTCGTATCGTCGGGGTCGTGCCAATCCGGCCGCAGCTTGACGATCGCGTTATAAAGGTCAACGCAGATCCGCCGGCTCATCGCGACAACCAAGGCCTTGCCGTCCAGGGCCTCCAGCCGCTCTTCGAAGTGATTCACCAAGTCGCGCGCGATAAGATTTATCCGCTTCTCCGTCCCAACCAGCGCCTCAAGCGCCGCCCACTTGGTTTTGAGCTTCTCCTTGCGCTCGATTTCCTCGCCCTCGGTGACCTCCTCGAATTCAGGGTCGATCTTCGGCCGCTCCTCGGGCTTGAGCTCAAGCTTGGCGAGCCGGCTCTCATAGTAAATCGGCACGGTCGCGCCATCTTCGACGGCGCGCTGGATGTCGTAGATATCGATGTAATCGCCGAAGACAGCGCGCGTGTTTTTGTCCGCAAGCTCGATTGGCGTGCCGGTAAAGCCGATGAACGAGGCGTTCGGCAGCGCGTCGCGCATGTGCTTGGCGAAGCCGTCGATGAAGTCGTATTGGCTCCGATGCGCCTCGTCGGCGATCACAACGATATTGCGCCGGTCGGACAGCAGGGGATGGCGATCGCCCTTTTCCTCGGGGAAGAACTTCTGGATGGTCGTGAAAACGATCCCGCCGGAAGAGACCTTGAGCATCTGCCGCAGCTCGCCGCGCGTCCCGGCTTGCACCGGCGCCTGCCGCAGCAAATCGCTGCATCGCGAGAACGTGCCGAAAAGCTGGTCGTCAAGATCGTTGCGGTCGGTAAGCACAACGATCGTCGGGTTCTCCATCGCGGGATGCAGCACGAGCCGGCCCGCGTAAAACACCATCGTCAGGCTCTTGCCGGAGCCCTGCGTATGCCAGACGACCCCGCAACGCCGGTCGCCGGTTGCGCGCGAGGCCTGGATTGTCGCCTCGATAGCCTTGTTGACGGCGTGGAATTGATGGTAGCCGGCGATCCGCTTGCTGACCTTGCCGGAACCTTCTTCTTCGAAAACGACGAAATGACGAATCAGGCTTAGGAATCGCTGCATCTCAAAGATGCCTTGGATCATCACCTGCAATTGCGGCACGGCGGCCGGCGCAAGGGATTTGCCGTCGATCGTGCGCCAGGGCATGAACCGCTCCCGGTCAGAGGTCAGCGATCCTACCCGCGCTTCCACGCCGTCGGAGACGATCATCAGCTCGTTGAACCGGAACAGCGACGGAATTTCGTTCTTGTAGGTCTGAAGCTGATTAAAGGCGCTCCAGATCGTGGCCTGTTCATCGGCCGGGTT
>Ga0070737_10002856_pt1 | contig 19748 bp, 16 predicted proteins | sample Coa_R1_10_FD_66438 | JGI IMG/M metagenome (GOLD analysis project Ga0070737, IMG submission 66438) | Surface soil microbial communities from Centralia Pennsylvania, which are recovering from an underground coalmine fire - Coalmine... | ecosystem: Environmental > Terrestrial > Soil > Unclassified...
CTTCAGGTGGTCAGCCAGCTCGCGCACCGCTGGGGCACCCGCAGGACCCGCTCCGGCAAGGTGGTCTGGTGCGAGCAGGCGCTGCCGGGCACCTGACGGCGGCGAAGGCCGCCGTCACCGCAGCCGCCGCAGCCGCCGTCACCGCAGCCGCCGCAGCCGCCGTCACCGCAGCCGCTCACGCGTCTCCGCCTTCGGCGGTGAGCCGCCGCAGTTCCCGGGCGATCAGCCCGAGCCGCGCCTCGGCCAGCAGCGGGACATCCAGCCGCCGGCGGCGCGCTGCCGTGACGCCGATGTCGGCGGTCACCAGCGCGGCTTCCCACAACGGTGCGCGGACGACGACGCATCCGCCCGGGTCGAGCACCCGCGAGCCGCCCCAGAACCGGGCGCCTGCCTCGGTCCCCACGCGGTTGCAGAAGATCACCCAGCATTGCTGCATCCGCGCGATGAACCGCAGCAGATCGTCCCAGTACCCGATGGTGTCCAGCGACTCCGGCCCGTGCCCGGCGGCTCGGGGCGTGCCCGGCGGCTCCGGCGTGCCCGATAGCCGACGGCGCCCGCCCGGCCCGCAACATGCACGACGAGGCCTCCCGGGTCAGCCTGCTGAAGCGCATCGAGGCCGACCGTGGCCACCGCACCACTCACGGCCGCTCCGAGATCGCCGGCCCGTGGGACATCGTGCGCCTCGACCTCGACGACCGCACCGACGATTACGTCGGCGAAGAACTCTACAAGACATCGGGCTTCGGCACCGGCGTCACCCTGGAGTCAGCCGACTACCTGCTGCGGTTCTCCCCCGAACGGGTCGTGCGCAGGCTCGCGCCGCGGCCGCTGCTCATCGTGCACGGCGAGCAGAACAAGCTGCACGGGCTGGCCGAGGCGCAGGCCCTGTACGATGCGGCGGCTGAGCCGAAGCGCCTGGAAATCCTGCCGGGCTGCGGCCACACCGAGTGGATGTTCGACGATCACCCGACTTTCAAGCACGTGGTGGTCCTGCTGAAGGAATTCCTCGACAGCGCTCTCGGCAGCGCCTGAGCCCGGAGGAAGGACACCCGATGAGGACAGCGACCCAGAATCCGCGAAAAGCAGCCGGAGGCGATCTCCGGGGAAGAAATTTCCTGCGGCGCCTCACCCTTGCCACCGGAGGCGGGTTTTTCATCGACGGGTTCATCTTCGCATCGGTGGCCGCGGCGCTGGCCGGGAAGGCGATGTCGCATGACATAGGAATCACGCCAGTGTGGAGCGGGCTGATCTCCTCCAGCACGCTCATCGGCACGTTCTTCGGCAGCCTGGTCGTCGGCTATGTCACTGACCGGCTGGGCCGCCGGCCGATGTTCACCATCGACTTCATAACCTTCGCCGTCTCCGCGGCCCTCATGTTCCTCGTCGCGGCACCCTGGCAGCTTTTCATCCTCGCTCTCGTGATGGGCTTGGCGATCGGCGCGGACTACTCGATCGCCTCGCCGCTGCTCACCGAGTTCGCGCCCAGGGCCAGGCGCGGCAACTACCTGGGCGTGCTGGAGATCCTCTGGAACGTCGGCTATGTCGTCGGCTACCTGGCCGGCTACCTGATCAACGCTGACCGGCCGGGCGCCTGGCACATCACGCTGGCGATGAGCCTGGTGCCCGCGGTGTTCTGCCTGGTCATACGCCACGGCCTGCCCGAGTCTCCGCGCTGGCTGAGCTCGAAGGGGCGGCAGGAGGAGGCCGCCGCCATCATGCGGCGCAAACTCGGGGCCATCGCGGACGCCGAGGATTTCGGCACCGAGCCCGCGGCGCCGACCCGATACCGGGTGCTGTTCTCCGCCGGGTATCTTCAGCGGACCGTGTTCGCCGCCACCTTCTGGACCTGCATCGTGCTGCCGTACTTCGCGCTGATCTTCTTCCAGCCCACCGTGCTCACGGCGATCGGCCTGGGCAACAGCGCACTGGCCGGCGCCGTGCTCGGCACGATCATCGCCCTGGCCGGCGTGATCGTCGGCTGGTACCTCGTCGACCGGGTAGGCCGGCGGCGCATCCTGATCTGGCCTATGTTCGCCTGTGCGGTCACCCTGCTGGTAGTCAGTTTCGGCCACGCGCTGCCCGTCTGGCTCGGCACGGCGAGCTTCTTCGGATACCTGTTTTCCTACGGGATCATGAGCGTTCTCACCGGTATCTATCCGGATGAGATCTTTCCCACCCCGATCCGCGCGGCCGGTGTGGGCCTGGCGGCAGCAGCCAGCCGGATCGGCGCGGCCATCGGCACCTTCGTGCTGCCTATCTCGCTGGCCGGTCTCGGCCTGCGGTGGACGATGATCTTCATGGTCGCGGTTTCGCTCGCCGGCGGTATCACCGCGCTGATGTGGGCGCCGGAGACCAAGGGGGTGCGGCTGACGGAGGCGAGCGCCCCGGGAGCGGGGCTGCCGGGCACCTGACGCCACCGCTCAGGCGGGCGCGATGACGCTGAGTGCGCCCTTGCGCAGGCGGATGGTCACAGGCAGCTGCACGATCTCGTCGCCGTCCGCGCACACCGGGACCGGCCGGTCGGCATCGATGATCACCACCCGGGCGGTCCGCAGGTCGACGTCGGGCCTGCGGGTGTGCGTGCCCGCCTTGACCTCGGCCATGAACGTCACGATCGCGCGGCGCGGCCCGTCGCCGATCACCATGACGTCACACAGCCCGTCGTCCACGGCCGCGGGCGGCACGATGCGCAGGCCGTGGCCGTAGGCGCCGGAGTTGGCGATCACCACGCTGTGCGCCCTGACGTGCCGGGAGCGGCCGTCGGCCGTCACGGTGAACCCCGCCGCGTGCCAGGCTGCAGCGGCCCGGAGCGGCGCCAGCCGGTACGCAAGGAGGGCGGGCATCCGGCGGCTGGCGTTGATGATCCGCGTGGCCATCGCGTCGATGCCGGTGTAGACGTTGCCCGGGACGATCACCCCGCCCGCGTCGAGCACGTCGATCGCCCGGGCGGGCGCACCGGCCAGCAGCTTCGCGAGCGCTGCCGGATCGTGCGGGATGCCGAGGGCGCGCGCCAGGTCGTTGCCCCGGCCCGCGGGCACGATCGCCAGCGTGCCCCCGGCCGCCACCACGCCGCCCGCCGCGTCCCGCACCAGCCCGTCGCCGCCGGCCGCCACCACCACGTCGCCGCGCCGCGCGGCGCCGGCCGCCAGCGCGATGGCGTGCTCGCGGCTGCGGGTCTGCTCGGCGCGGACCGCGGCCCCGGCCTCCCGCAGCAGCCGGGCCACCGCCTCCCACCGGGTGCGCGCGTTCCCCCGGCCCGAGACAGGGTTGATGAGGGCGGTGAACGAACGCATGCTTATTCCACGTCCCCGCCGGGCTCCACGTCCCCGCCGAGCAGGACGCCCGGGTTGAGGATCCCCGCGGGGTCGAGAGCACACTTGGCGGCGCGCAGGGCGCCGAGGGCGAGGGGGCCGATTTCCTCGTGGTAGGCGGCACGATGGTCGGTGCCCACGCCGTGGTGGTGGCTGATCGTGGCGCCGCAGGACAGGATCGCCTCGCTGGCGCGCGCCTTGGCGGCCCGCCACTGGGCGACGGGGTCGCGCGCCTGCGCGCACGCCACGGTGAAGTACAGCGACGCGCCGGTCTCGTACACGTGCGAGATGTGGCAGAGCACCAGCGGCGGCGTGCCCTGCTGCGTCAGCGAGCCGGTCAGCGCCTCGGTCACCGCCGAGCGCAGCCTGGGCAGCCCCGACCAGAAGGCGGCCGTTTCCAGCGTCTCGGCGAGCACCCCGGCGTCGAGGAGCGCGTCGCGCAGGTACGGGCCGAGGTATCGGCCCGCCCGCCACGCCTCGCCGGGTCCCGTGCCAAGCGGCTGGCCTCCGGCGGAGGTGAGTATCCCGGCGGCGGCGGAACGCTGCGCGGCGACACCGGCGGCGGTGCCCTCGTAACCGATGATCGCCAGGCAGCCGCCCTCCGTGCCTGCGCCTGCGCTCCCGCCGCCGAGCAGGCGGGTGACGCTGGTTTCCGTCTCGTCGGACAGCCGGAGCACGGCGGGTAGGGAGCCTGCTGGGCTGTCCTGGGCGAGGCGGCGCAGCGCATCCGCCCCGGGCCCGAACGCGGCGAACCGCCAGCCCTCGTAGACGCGTTCGGCGGGGGCCGGACGCACCCGGACGGTGACCGAGGTGATCACCCCGAGGGTGCCTTCCGAGCCGAGCACGAGCTGGCGCAGGTCGGGGCCTGCCGCGGATTTCGGCGCGCTGCCGAGGGTGATCGTGCCGCGCGGCGTGGCGAGCACGAGCCCCACCACCATGTCGTCGAACCGGCCGTACCCGGCGGACGCCTGGCCCGCCGACCGTGCCGCCGCGTAGCCGCCGATGCTGGCGCCCTCGTAGGACTGCGGGAAATGCCCGAGGGTGAAGCCTCGGGTGCCGAGCAGCTTCTCCGCGCGCGGGCCGCGCACGCCCGCCTGGAGCGTCGCGGTACGCGACACCTCGTCGAGGGCCAGCAGGGCGTCCAGGCGGCGCAGGTCCAGGGCGAGCACGCCGGCGAACCCAGACCGCGCCGGGGCGAGGCCGCCGGTCACCGAGGTGCCGCCGGAGTACGGGACAACGGCGATGCTGTGCTCGGAGCACGCCCGGAGCACGGCGACGACCTCCTCGTGCGAGCCGGGGAACGCCACGGCGCCCGGCGCGTCCCCGGCGTCCCCCGCGCGCAGCCTGAGCAGGTCGGTGGTGGACCAGCCGCGGGTGTGCGCGACCCTGGCGTCATGGCCGGTGGTGACGTGGCCGGCACCCACCGCCGACGCGATCGCGGCCAGCGCCGGCTCCGGCAGCGCGGCGGGCAGCGGCACGTCGGCCACCGGGACCGGCGGCCGGGCCGGCCCGCTGACCCCGAGAGCCGCCAGTGCCTCGCGCGCGGCAGGGGGCAGCGTGGCCGGGCGGCCAGCATCACCCCACCGGTAGGGGTGAAAATCCACGACAGGCAGGTCGGAGTCGTCGCTCATCCGGGTTCCTGGTGATGGCTCCAAAAGCGGCCGGACACGGTAAAGTTGTTTCGTAAGGTACCGCTGGGCCAGCGGGAAAGAAACCTGTGCCTGCCCGCTGGCCCGCAGCCAGCTTCGCAGAGGTCCGCTGTGCGGGCCCGGGGAACTGCCCCCGGAGCCCCCGGCGGCAAGCTCACCGTGCTGATGCCCGCCGTTGGCCCAGTTCCCGGGTACCCCGGATTCCCGGCGGGTGCATGCACGCACCGGTCGGGATCCCCGTCCTTCAGGACGGAGAGGAGGGTCAAACTGGCGCGGATGCTGGCGCAGAAGCCGGCATCGCTGAACGGGCAGCGCCGGGCCGCCGAAATCGGCAGCCTCGGCTCGGGCGGCCCCGTGGACGTGCTGGTCATCGGCGGCGGGGTGACCGGGGCCGGGGTCGCGCTCGACGCGGCCTCCCGCGGCCTGTCCGTCGTGCTGGCGGAAAAACACGACCTCGCGTTCGGCACGAGCAGATGGAGTTCCAAGCTCGTGCACGGCGGGCTGCGTTACCTGGCTTCCGGCGGCGTGGGGATCGCCTACGAGAGCGCAGCCGAGCGCGGCATCCTGCTGGAGCGCACGGCGCCGCACCTGGTCAGGGCGCTGCCGCAGGTTGTCCCGCTGCTGCCGGAGACGGGCCTGGCGGGCGCCGCCCTCGTACGGGCCGGCTACTACGCGGGGGACCTGCTGCGCGCCGCCGCGGGGACCTCGCCGCGCTCGCTGCCGCGGTCACGGCGGCTGAGCCCCGCGGAGGTCGAGCGGTACGTGCCCGCCCTCCGCGGCGCGGGCCTGCGCGGCGGCCTGGTGTTCTGGGACGGCCAGCTCACCGATGACGCCCGGCTGGTAGTAGCCCTCGCGAGGACCGCGGCGGCGCACGGCGCGCGCGTGCTGACCCGGTGCGAGGCGACACAGGTGACCGGGCACGGCGCGGTGCTGCGCGACCAGCTCACCGGCAGCGACTACAGCGTGGACGCCCGGATGGTCATCAACGCGGCGGGGGTGTGGGCCGGCCGGGTCGCGCCGGGGATCGCCCTGCGGCCCAGCCGCGGCACGCACCTGGTGGTGCCGCAGGAGGCGTTCGGCGGCCTCACCGCGGGGCTGATGGTGCCCGTGCCCGGCGAGGCCAGCCGCTTCGTCTTCGCGCTGCCCGCCGCGGACGGCTCCGTAGGCCCCGGGGGCCGCGTCTACGTCGGGCTCACCGACGAGGAGGCGCCCGGGCCGGTCCCCGACGTGCCCGAGCCCACCGACGGCGAGATCGGCTTCCTGCTCGAGACGATCAGCTCCGTGCTGCGCACGCCGCTGCGGCGCGCGGACGTGCTCGGCGCGTTCGCGGGGTTGCGCCCGCTCCTCGGCACCGCCCCGGGCAGCGCCCGGGGCAAGAAGGGCGCGGGAGGGCCGGGCGCCCGGGCCTCCCGCGGGCGCACGGCGGACCTGTCCCGGCGGCACGCGGTGATCACCGCCCCCGACGGCCTGGTCACGATCACCGGCGGGAAGCTCACCACCTACCGGAGGATGGCGCAGGACGCGCTGGACACGGCGCTCGCCGCGTCGGGGATGAGCGCCGCGCCCTGCCAGACCCGTATCCTGCCGCTGGTGGGCGCGGCCAGCCGCGGTGCGCTCGCCCGGGTCCGGGCGCCGCTGCGCCTCGTGCACCGCTACGGCACCGAAGCCGCCCGCGTGCTCGCCGAGGCGGGCGGCGACCCGGCGCTGCTCGGGCCCGTCGCCCCGGGGATCGCCGTCACGATGGCGGAACTGCTGTTCGCGGTGCGCCACGAGGGAGCGCTGGACGAAGCCGACCTGCTGGACCGCCGCACCCGCATAGGACTGGTCGGCGCCGACCGCGCACATGCCTTCCGCGCAGCCAGGCAGGCCCTGGCCGCGGCGGCGGGCGGGGATCTTTTACCGGGCCCTGCGGCCCCGGTGAGCGGCCGGCGCAACGGCCGGCACCCCAGCGGGCACCGGGAGGCTCCGGGGGCCGTCCCGGGGCTGGCAGGGCGCCTCGCTCATTCCACCGTGACGCTCTTGGCGAGGTTGCGGGGCTTGTCGATGTCGCGGCCGAGCTTCGCCGCGACGTGGTAGGCGAAGATCTGCAGCGGGACCGTGAGCAGGATCGGGCTGAGTTCCGGCTCGCAGTGCGGGACGCGGATCACCGCGTCGGCGAGGCCGGGGTCGGCGCTGCCGCTCGTCACGGCGATGACAGGGCCGCCGCGTGCCCGGATCTGCTCGATGGTGGAGACGTTCTTCGCGAGCAGCTCGTCGTCGGGGACGAGGACGACGCTGGGCATCGAGGGGTTGATGAGCGCGAGCGGGCCGTGTTTCAGCTCAGCCGCCTGGTAGGCCTCGGCGTGGACGTAGGAGATCTCCTTGAGCTTCTGCGCGCCCTCGCGCGCCACCGGCCAGCCGCGGACCCGGCCGATGAAGAACATGTGCTCCGCGCCGGCGAACCGGTGCGCGATCACGGCGATGTGCTCCTCGTCGGCGAGGACCTGCGCGATCTGGCCGGGCAGGGCGTGCAGTCCCGCCACGATGCGCTGGCCCTGGGCGGCGGACAGGTCACGGACCCGGCCGAGGAGCAGGCCGAGCATGGCGAAGGAGGCCGTCATGTTGGTGAGCGCCTTGGTGGACGCGACGGCGATCTCCGGGCCCGCGTGCAGGAAGATCCCGCTGCCGCACTCACGGGCGATCGCGCTGCCCACGACGTTGACCGCGCCGAGCACCTGCCCGCCCTTGCGCTTCAGCTCCTGGACCGCCATGAGGGTGTCGATCGTCTCGCCGGACTGGCTGACGGCGACGTAGAGGGTGTCGGGGTCGACGACGGGGTTGCGGTAACGGAACTCCGAGGCGGGCTCGGCGTCGGCAGGGATGCGGGCCAGCTCCTCCACGAGGACGGCGCCCATCTGGCCGGCGTAGTAGGCGGAGCCGCAGCCGAGGAACTTCACCCGGCGGACCGCGCGAAGCTGCCGGGCGTCGAGGCTGATCCCGCCGAGGCGCGCGGTGGCGAAACGCTCGTCGAGCCTGCCGCGCAGCGCGCGGCGGAGCGCCTCGGGCTGCTCGTGGATCTCCTTGCGCATGTAATCCTCGTAGCCGCCGAGCTCGTAGTCGCCGGCGTCCGCCTCCACTGTGGTGGGCGTCTTGCTGGTGCGCTGGTCGTCCAGGGTGCTCGTGTGGTAGCCGCCGGCGTGCACCGTGGCGATCTCCGCGTCGTCGAGGTAGACGACCTGCTGGGTGTGGCGGACCAGCGCGGCGACGTCGGAGGCGATGAACATCTCGCCTTCCCCGATGCCGATCACGATCGGGCTGCCGTTGCGGGCGACGACAAGCTCACCGGGCCGGCGCACGTCGAGGATGAGCAGGCCGTAGGTGCCCTCCACCCCGCGCAGCGCGCGCCGCACCGCGTCCTCCAGCGAACCGCCCGCCTCGCACTCCGCGGCGATGAGGTGGGCGAGCGCTTCGGTGTCGGTGTCGGAGGCCAGCCGGACACCGGCGGCGGTGAGCTGGGCGCGGAGCTGCTCCGCGTTCTCGATGATCCCGTTGTGGACCACGGCGATGCGGCCTGCGGCGTCGGTGTGCGGGTGGGCGTTGACCTCGTTCGGCTCGCCGTGGGTGGCCCACCGGGTGTGCCCGATGCCCACGCACGAGCGGCTGGTGTCGCTGACCCGGTCCCGCAGCTCCTGCACGCGGCCTGCGGTCTTGCTCACCTGCAGCCGTCCCCTGTGCACCACCGCCAGGCCCGCGGAGTCATACCCCCGGTATTCCAGCCTGTGCAGGCCTTCGAGCAGCACGGGCACGGCCTGCTTGCCGCCGATGTATCCCACGATCCCGCACACGCGGCGCCCTCCTCCCGGCCCGACGGGCCAGATGTCCGTGATGTTGCCGTTGGCGGCTCCCCTGAGCACCTGCCTACGATGCCAGCCAGGCCAGCCGCACGCGGCCCTTTCCCATAAGACGCTGACGGGCGGTCAGCCGTATACGATCCTCCGGAGCTGGCGCTCCGACATGGCGGGCGCGCCAAACCTCCGCGCCGCCATCTCGGCCGCGATGGCAGGCCAGATCCGGGCGTTGGGGAGATGCTTGCGCCGCAGCTCGCCGTGCCGCCGCCTGACGAACTCCTCGGCGGTCTCGCTGAAGTACGTGATCACGTCCGCGACGACCCGTGCCGCGACCGGCTGGGGCAGCCCTGTCGACGCGGTCACGTGGCGGACCAGGTCAGGCACGGCGGCAGCCACTGGCTCGGAGACCGCAGCGCCGGAAGAGCACAGATCCCCCATGTCGGGTAATGGTGCCAGCAGGGAGGGCTTTGAGCAAGGATCCTGCCCGGAATCGGGCAGGGTTGGCGCGCTCCGCCGGAAATTCGCGGCACGCTAGCGTTGGAGTGACCGCGAGCGAAGGGCAGGCCGGATGGTGAGCGCGCATCTGGGGATATCCGGCGGTGAGGGCTGGGGGCAGTTCGGCGAACTCGGGCTGGCCTTCGCGCTGTCCGCCCTCATCGGCCTGGAACGCGAGCTGCGGCACAAGTTCGCGGGGCTGCGGACGCACACCCTGGTGGGCGTCGCCGCCGCGCTGATCGTGCTGGTCAGCAAGTACGGGTTCGCCGACGTCCTGGTCCCCGGCCGCATCGTCGTCGACCCGTCCAGGGTGGCCGCGCAGATCGTGTCGGGCATCGGGTTCCTCGGCGCCGGCCTCATCTTCGTCCGGCGGGACGCGGTGCGCGGGCTCACCACCGCCGCGGCGGTGTGGGTGACGGCGGCGGTGGGCATGGCGAGCGGCGCGGGCCTTCCGCTGCTCGCCGTCGCGGTGACGGCATTGTATTTCATCGCGCTGTACGGCCTGACCGCGCTGGCCCGCCGCCTGCCGACCTCCCGGTTCGCACCTTCCTACCTGCGGCTGGACTACGTCCACGGCAGCGGCGCGCTGCGCCGCGCGCTGGAGGTGTGCACCGCCCAGGGGTTCCAGGTGTCGGAGGTGAACATCGAGCGGGAGGAGACCGCCGCGCCGGCGCACGCCGTGTTCGAGGACAGCATCCTGGACCGCGGCGAGCGGCCCCGGCCTGCCGCCGTGACCGTGATGCTCGTGGTGCACGGCACAGGCTCGGTGGCGGAACTCGCCGCCCGCATCCAGGAGATCGACGGGGTCATCTCCGTGAACGCGGGCGACGCGAACACCGGCGGCGAGTAGCCCCCCGGCTGGCCCGGGGCCGCCCCCGGCTGGCCGGGGGCGGCCCCGGGAAGGTGACCGCACGTCACCGGAGGCGGCCAGCCGCCTCCGGCCACCGGGCTCAGGAGCTGAGGGTCGTCTTCTGCACCTGCAGCAGGAACTCGGCGTTGCTCCTGGTCTCTTTCATCTTTTCCATGAGCAGCTCGAGGGCCTGCTGGGTTTCCAGGGCGTGCAGGACCCGGCGGAGCTGCCAGACGATCTTGAGCTCTTCCGGCGCCATGAGGAGCTCTTCCTTGCGGGTACCCGAGGCGTCCACGTCCACCGCGGGGAAGATCCGCTTGTCGGCGAGCTCGCGGCGCAGCCGCAGCTCCATGTTGCCCGTGCCCTTGAACTCCTCGAAGATGACCTCCTCCATCCGGGACCCGGTCTCGATCAGCGCGGTGGCCAGGATGGTGAGCGAGCCGCCGTTCTCGATGTTGCGGGCGGCGCCGAAGAACCGCTTCGGCGGGTAGAGGGCCGTGGAATCCACGCCGCCGGACAGGATCCGGCCGCTGGCCGGGGCGGCCAGGTTGTAGGCGCGGCCGAGCCGGGTGATCGAGTCGAGCAGGACGACCACGTCGTGCCCCATCTCGACCAGCCGCTTGGCGCGCTCGATGGCCAGCTCGGCCACCGTGGTGTGGTCGTCGGCGGGGTGGTCGAACGTGGAGTGGATGACCTCGCCCTTCACCGAGCGCTGCATGTCGGTGACTTCCTCGGGCCGCTCGTCGACGAGCACCACCATGAGGTGGCATTCCGGGTTGTTCTTCGTGATCGCGTTCGCGATGGCCTGCAGGATCATCGTCTTACCCGCCTTGGCCGGCGAGACGATCAGCCCGCGCTGGCCCTTGCCGATCGGGGCGATCAGGTCGATGATCCGCGTGGTGAGGTTGCCGGGGTCGGTTTCCAGGCGCAGCCGCTCCTGCGGGTAGAGCGGGACCAGCTTGGAGAACTCCACCCGCGACTTCGACTGCTCGGGGTCGAGCCCGTTGACCTTGTCGAGCCGGACGAGCGCGTTGAACTTCTCCCTGCGCTCCCCCTCGCGCGGCTGGCGGACGGCCCCCTCGATGACGTCGCCCTTGCGCAGCCCGTACTTGCGCACCTGGGAGAGGGAGACGTACACGTCGTTCGGCCCGGGGAGGTAGCCCGTGGTGCGGACGAACGCGTAGTTGTCGAGGACGTCCAGGATGCCGGCGATCGGGATGAGCACGTCGTCCTCGGTGATCACCGGCTCGGCGTCACCCTGCCGGTCACGCCGCCTGCTCCGGTTGCGGAACCGGTCCCTGCCGCGGCGCCTGCCCCCGCCCTCGTCCTCGTCGGAGCGGGATCCCTGCTGGTCCGCGCCCTGCGGCTGCGCGGGCGGCGACTGCGTGGCCACCTGCTCCCTGCCGTCACCGCGGCCGCGGGCCGGCTGGTCGTCGCGCCGGCCGTTGCTGCGGCGGCGGCGGTCACCGCGCTGCCCGTCACCAGCCTGCTGGGAGGGTTGCGCGACGGCGGTGCCGGCACCGCCGGAGGCTGCCGTCCCGTTGGCGGCCGCCTGGCTGTCCGTGCCCGGCCTCCCGGGGCCTTCCTGCACGCCGGGTCCTCCCGCCTGGCCGCCGTCGCCGATGCCGCCGGCCTGCGCGACGCCGCCGATGCCTGTTCCCGCGGATGTCTGTGGTTCCATGGCGTCCTGCTCCAGGGTGCGGGACGCGCCGGCTCCCGCGGACGCGTCACGCGTGACTGAGACTTCGTTGGCGGCGCCCGGGGCCCCGGGCCCTCCGGCGCCTTCTGCGGTGGCACGGGCATCGTCCCCGGGTGCCCCGTGCGCTCTGCGGCGCGGCTGGCCCGCTGTATCGCCGTCCTGCTTCTCCTGGATCGCCGCGATGAGCTGGCTCTTCCGCATCCGGGCCGCACCGGGGATGCCCAGCGCCTGCGCTACCTGCTGCAGCTCGGGCAGCAGCAGGGAGGAAAGACCAGTGCCCTGCCGGCGGCGCGGGCGCGGGTTCCGGGCCGGCGCGGCCGCGGGGTCATCCGATCCGGCTCCGGCGCTGTCCGGCCCCGTGGAAATCGGCGCCGCTGGCGCGGTGCCGGTACTTCCGGGATCGGCGGCCGCCGCGGGCGACGGGCGCCCGTCGGGGGGTTCCTCGGGCGCGGGCACGCCGTTGAGGAATTCGGTGGTGTCGCTCACTATGGTCCTTCCGTTACGATTCCCGGCCGCCAGCGCGGCCGCTCAGCCTGGCTGCCGCAAGATTGCGGCGGCCAGGAGTAGATCCGCATGCCATATGCCTTGCGCTATGCGCCACTGCACTCGGGTCCGGCATTCCTCCGCGCGATGTAACCTGCGCCCGCGGCCGGCGAGAGGAGTCGGAGCGCGTTGCGGCGACCACCTGCCCGGGTCTCCGGGTCCCGCCCGCCTGCCAGGCCGCCCTCACCCCTGGCCGGGGCGGAAACGAAACGATCTGCTGGCCCGTTGGCGGGAGCCGGTGCCCGGCCACGGCAACATTACCGGCCAGGTCACGTACGGCTGATGAGCACCCGGCCCTCGGCGGGGCGCCCGATGCATCACCCAGCCTAACACTAAGAGAGCCCACGGCATTCCCTCTCAGCCCCATGTGTCGCGGTTGCGGCATCCGGCCTCCGCGGGCGGCCGCCGTCATGCTCCCGCCAGCCGCGTGCCATCGTGACGCATACGTGATGTGGCCATATATGTGATAAGGCAGCCAGCCTCGTGCGGGACCGGCAGCACCCCCTGGTCACCCCCTGGACGATCGGGGCACACGCCCGGGGTTCACTCCGGTGTGCTGCCCGCTGCGGGCGTGCCCGGCGCCACCGGCACGATGCTGGCGCCGTGCCTGTCGATGCCGAGGGGGCTTACGTGCCAGGGAATACCCGTTTCGCGCGCTATTGAATCAATCATGTACAGGCCGGGATGGCAGCGGGTCACCGGGGACCCCGCGGGCTCCCCCGCCTGCGCGGCCGGGTCGCTGACCTGCGCGGCCGGGTCGCTGACCTGCGCGGCCGGGTCGCTGACCAGCAGGGCGAGCACCGAGGGGCCCGCGCCGGAGACAACGGCGGGGATGCCCGCCTCCCGCAGCCGGCTGACCAGTTCCGCCGTACCGGGCAGCACGGCGGCACGGTACGGCTGGTGCAGGAAATCCTGCGTCGCGTCGAGCAGCGCGCCCGGGTCGCTGGTCAGGGCGGCGATGAGCAGCGCGCTGCGGCCCGCGTTGGCCGCCGCGTCGGCGTGCGGCACGCTTGCGGGCAGCACCTTCCTCGCGGCCTCCGTGGCGAGCGGGGAGGGCGAGATGCAGGCGACGGGGAGCACCCCGGGCAGCGGGGACAGCCTGACGGAACGCACGCGCCCGTCCGACGTCCACGCCACGGTGAGCCCGCCTGCCAGGCAGGCGGCCACGTTGTCGGGGTGCCCCTCAAGCCCGGCGGCGAGGGCGAGCACCGCGTCATCGGGAAGCGCATCCTCGCCGCCGGCGGCGAGGGCACGCGCGGCCAGGATCCCCGACACGATCGCGGCCGCGGACGAGCCGAGGCCGCGCCCGTGCGGGATCGTGTTCACGCAGCGCAGGGCGATCCCGGGCGGCTGGCCGCCGATCCGGCCGAACGCCGCGCGCATCGCGCGGGCCACGAGGTGATCCTCGCCCGCGCCCGCCGCAGAGGCGCCCTCCCCGCTCACCTCGATCGACAGGCCGGACGGGCAGATCCGCGCCTCGACCACGTCGTGCAGGGCCAGCGCGAGCCCCAGGGCGTCGAAACCGGGACCGAGGTTCGCGCTCGTCGCGGGCACCCGCACCCGGACGGCCTGACCGACCCGGCCGGACCAGTCCACAGGCATCACCACTCAGCTTTCGTCTCGTTCCAGTGAGCCCGCCGGCGCACTCCCGCCGGGCACGGGACCTCGCGCCCGGCAGCCGCATGCCCCGGAGGCGGGCTCGGAGAGTCCTGGGAATTCCCGGGCCGGCCGCGCGGAGCCGGGAACCTGGACCGCGACGCCGGGAACCTGGACCGCGACGCGTCGCAGCAGGAGCCGCCGGATCGGGCATAGGCCCCCCTCACGCAAGGCCGAGCGCGGCGGCCGCGGCGGCGGAATCGGCGGGGATCGTCGCGGGGGGCGGCGCGCCGGACAGCGCCCAGTCAGGGTCCTTCAGGCCGTTTCCCGTGATCGTGCAGACGACGCGGCAGCCTGCGGGGATCTGGCCGCTGCCGCGGGCGCGCAGCAGGCCCGCCACGCCGGCGGCGGAGGCAAGCTCGCCGAAGACGGCTTCCTCCCTGGCCAGGAGCCGGTAGGCGGCGAGGATCTCCCTGTCGGTTACCGAGCCGATCAGCCCCCCGGAGTCGTCACGTGCCGCCTCGGCCAGCTTCCACGACGCCGGGTTGCCGATCCTGATCGCGGTCGCGATCGTCTGCGGGTGCAGGACCGGCCTGCCCGTCACGATCGGCGCGGCACCGCTCGCCTGGAAGCCGAGCATCCGCGGCGCCCGGGCCGTGAGCCCATCCCTGGCGTATTCGGTGTAGCCCATCCAGTACGCGGTGATGTTACCCGCGTTGCCCACCGGGAGGCAGTGCACGTCGGGCGCGTCGCCGAGGACGTCCACGACCTCGAAGGCCGCCGTCTTCTGGCCCTGCAGCCGGTCCGGGTTCACCGAGTTGACCAGGGCCACCGGGTAGTCGGCGGCGAGCTTGCGTGCCAGCTCGAGGCAGTCGTCGAAACTGCCGTCCACCTGGAGCAGCTTGGCGCCGTGCACAAGCGCCTGGGCCATCTTGCCGATCGCGATCTTGCCCCGCGGGACGAGCACCGCGCAGGTCATCCCGGCCCGCGCCGCGTACGCGGCGGCGCTCGCGCTCGTGTTGCCGGTGGACGCGCAGATCACCGCCCTGGCGCCCCGTCCCGCGGCGGCACTGATGGCGACCGTCATGCCGCGGTCCTTGAACGAGCCCGTCGGGTTGACGCCCTCCACCTTGAGGTAGACGTCGCAGCCGGTGCGCGCCGACAGCGCGGGCGCGGGAAGCAGCGGGGTGCCGCCCTCCCCCAGGGTCACCACCGGCGTGTCACCGCCGACGGGCAGCCGGTCGCGGTACTCGGCGATGACGCCGCGCCACGGCCGCGACCGCTCCGCGGCAGCCGGGCCAGCCGCGGCAGCTGGGCCGACGGCGTGCGGACGGGCCGCCGCCGGGAGGCGGGCCGCCGGTTTCATCATCACTGGTCCTCCTCGCCTTCGACCCGCATCACGCTCGCGACCGCACGCACCACGCTGAGGGATTCCAGCGTCCCGATCGTCGCGGCGAGGGCGGCGTCGCGGGCCTGGTGCGTCACGATCACAAGCTGCGCGTCGTCACCCCGGCCTTCCTGCCGCACGGACTTGATCGACACGTCGTGGCGGGCGTACGCCTCCGCGACCCTGGCGAGGACACCGGGGCGGTCGTCGACGTCCAGCGCGACGTGATAGCGGGTCAGGGTCTCCCCCATCGGCATGACCGGCAGGCCGGCGTAGGTCGACGCGTCGGGGCCGCGGGTCCCCGCCAGCTTGTTGCGCGCGACCGCGACGATATCGCCGAGCACCGCGCTCGCGGTCGGCACGCCGCCCGCGCCCGCGCCGTAGAACATCAGCCGCCCGGCGGATGCCGCCTCGACGAACACCGCGTTGTAGGCTCCTGCGACGGCGGCGAGCGGGTGGGACCTGGGGATCATCGCAGGGTGGACCCGCACGGACACGCCGCCGTCACAGCGCTCGCAGATGGCGAGCAGCTTGACCACGCAGCCGAGCGCCCTGGCGCTGGCGATGTCGGCGGCGGTCACCTCGGTGATGCCCTCCCGGTGCACGTCGGCAGCGGTCACCCGGGTGTGGAAGGCGAGCCCGGCGAGGATCGCCGCCTTCGCGGCGGCGTCGAACCCCTCCACGTCCGCGGTCGGGTCGGCCTCCGCGTACCCGAGCGCCTGGGCTTCCTCGAGCGACTCGGCGAAACCGGCGCCGGAGGTGTCCATCCGGTCGAGGATGTAGTTGGTGGTGCCGTTGACGATGCCGAGGACCCGGCGCACCTCGTCCCCCGCCAGGGACTCCCGCAGCGGGCGGAGCAGCGGGATCGCGCCCGCCACGGACGCCTCGTAGTAGAGGTCGGCGCCCTGCTCGCGGGAGGCGCCGTGGATCTGCTCGCCGTAGTCGGCAAGCAGCGCCTTGTTCGCGGTGACCACGGACTTGCCCGCCTTCATCGCGGCGAGCAGCAGCGAGCGGGCGGGCTCGATGCCGCCGATCACCTCGACCACGATGTCCACGTCCTCGCGGGTCACCAGGCCCATGGCGTCGGCGGTGAGCAGCGCGCGGTCAACCGCCGCCGCACGCGGGTGCGCGGGCCTGCGCACCGCGATCCCGGCGAGTTCGAGGCGTGCACCCACCCGGACGGCGAGGTCGGCGGCCTGCTCGCCGAGCAGCCTCGCGACCTGCGAGCCGACCGAGCCGCAGCCGAGCAGCGCGATCTTCAGCGTCCGCACGCCCCGCCGCCCCCCTCATGGCCCCGCCGGGCAGCCGCGCCCCGTTCCCTGCCGGTCATCCAAGGTCCAGCTTCAGCAGGTCGCCGAGTGTCTCGCGGCGCACGATCACCCGCGCCGCCCCGTCCCTGACCGCCACGACGGCGGGGCGGGGCAGGTGGTTGTAGTTGCTGGCCAGCGACCTGCAGTAGGCGCCGGTGCCCGCGACGGCGAGCAGGTCGCCTGGGGCCAGGTCTGCGGGCAGGTAGGCGTGCCTGACCACGATGTCCCCGCTCTCGCAGTGCTTGCCCACCACGCGCGACAGCATCGGCGGCGCCGACGACGCGCGGGAGGCCAGCGCGCAGGTGTATTCGGCGTCGTAGAGCGCGGTGCGGATATTGTCGCTCATGCCCCCGTCCACGCTCACGTACGTGCGCAGGCCGTCCACGTCCTTGATCGTGCCCACCTCGTACAGCGTGACCGTGGACGGCCCGGCGATCCCCCTGCCGGGCTCGACCGCGAGCCGGGGCCGCGGCAGCCCGGCGGCACGGCACTGGGCGTCCACGATCTCCCGCAGGCTCTGGGCCAGCACCTTGACCTCGGGCGCCTCGTCCTCGGCGGTGTAGGCGATGCCGAACCCGCCGCCCAGGTCAAGCTCGGCGATCTCCGCGCCGAGCAGGTCGCGGATCCTGGCCGCGAACTCCAGCACCCGGTGGGCGGCCACCTCGAACCCCGCCGTGTCGAAGATCTGCGACCCGATGTGCGAGTGCAGCCCGGCGAACTCAAGGTCCGGGCAGGCGAGCACGCGCCGCACCGCCTCCTCGGCCGCGCCGGAGGCCAGCGAGAAGCCGAACTTCTGGTCGTCGTGTGCCGTCGCCATGAACTCGTGGGTGTGCGCCTCCACCCCGGTGGTGACGCGGACAAGAACGCGGGGACGGCGCGGCGGCGCCCCGGGCCGGTCCCGGTCGGCGACGTGCGCCAGGCGCGCGATCTCCTCGAACGAGTCGATGACGATGTGCCCCACCCCGGCCTGCACGGCGCGGGCCAGCTCGGCCGGCGACTTGTTGCTGCCGTGCACGATGATCGTCTCCGGCGGGACGCCCGCCGACAGCGCCACCTCCAGTTCGCCGTCCGTGCAGACGTCGACCCCCAGCCCTTCCTCGCTCACCCAGCGCAGCACCGCGCGGGAGCAGAAAGCCTTCGCCGCGTAGAAGACCTCGGCGTCCGGCCCGAACGCCTCCCGGTAGTCCGCGCACCGGCCGCGCAGGTCCGCCTCGTCGCAGGCGAACAACGGGGTGCCGTAGGTCTCCGCCAGCTCCCGCACGTCCATGCCGCCGACCGTCAGGACACCGTCCTCGCGCCTGGCGGTGCGCGGCCAGACGGCGGGGTGCAGCGCATTCAGGTCGCCGGGCGGCGCCGGCGGGTGGTCGGCGGGCAGCACGTCGGCGTGGCGCGGCCCGGCCGGGTGGGCAACACGGCTCATACGGTTTCCTTCATGATCAGATAGCGTGACGCGCAGCGGGCCCGGCAGCGGGCCGGGCGCCTCCCCGCCGGCCTGCGGCGGAGCACGGGCGTGGCGCTGAGTGCACGTCATGAACAGCATAGGCGGGATCGGCGGCAGGTGCCTGGCCCGCACCGCGCAGCCCGGCAGGGCAGCGGCCAAGGCGGCCGGCAACCCGGAACGACGGCGGCCGCAGCCGCCGGCGCGGCAGGAGACGCAACGCACGGCGAAGCCCGTTCGGCTCCACCATGAACGGCCACCCGCATCCCTGCCGCAGCGCCGTCCCACGCGGCCACCGGCAGCGGCCCGTCCCACGCGGCCACCGGCGGCGGGGTCACCCGGCAGCGGCCGGACGGAGCGGCCTGCTGGCGGGGAGATCAGCCGGCGGTGGCCTGGCCGGCGGTGGCCTGCCAGCAGGGTCAGCCGGCGGGGGGCGGCAATCCGGCCAGCTCGCGGACCACGCGGATCATCTCGCTGGGGTCGAACGGCTTGGTGAGGTATGCGTCCACGCCGATCTGGCGGCCTCGTGCCTTGTCGTCCTCCTGCGCGCGCGCCGTGATCATCACGATCTTGATGTGCGACGTCTCCGGGTTGTCCCGCAGCTCGACAGCGGTTACCCAGCCGTCAAGCCGCGGCATCATCACGTCAAGCGTGATGACCGCGGGGTCGATAGCCCCGACCTTGTCGAGGCAGTCCTGGCCGTCCACCGCCGTCGCCACGTCGAACCCCTCAAGCGTCAGGTTCACCGCGATAAGCTGCCTGATCACCTCGTCATCGTCGACGACCAGCACCCGTCCAAGTCCCTCCGTCACGGGCGCGAGGGTAGCCGGTTCCCGGGGGCTGGCGTGCCTGGTTCGGCCACATGCGCGGCAGGTGCCCGCTGCTGGTAATGTTGCTCCGTCGCCAGTCGGAGGGCGCCTCGACCGTGCGCCGTCCGGGCCCCCATAGCTCAGGGGAGAGAGCAACGGCCTCCGGAGCCGTGAGCGCAGGTTCGAATCCTGCTGGGGGCGCATCGAAAAGACCGGCGAATCTACCGTCTGGGCAGGGGAAACCTGCTCTGACGGTAGATCTTTGCTCCGCCATCATCCGCCACGGTGAGCCGTCTTCCGCCGGTTTCTGCACCCCAGGTGCACCCCAAGCGTACGGCGACCACGCCATGTTCTCCGGTCAGGAGGTAGAGATGACGCCGAGCTTCAGGAGCAGCGGAGCCATCACGCAGATCGTCCAGCAGGCCGACGGTCGTTACGAGGTCGTCGCCATACAGGTCAACGTCGTGCCGGTCAGCCCTGCGGACGTCGGCAACATGGACGTGGTTGCGGGAGCGGCTATCGGTACGTTCAATGCCTACGACACGACTATGAGCAAGGCCGAGATCATCAGCGCCTTGCGTTACGCAGCAGATCAGCTTGAAAGGCATCATGCATAGGACGCAGACCGGCGCTCATCGTGCTGAATGTAGGATCAACTAGACTGCCGAGCTACAGGAATGGCCTTAATGCCGGTTGCGTGGGACCTAGGCCCGGTCCGCTCTCTCCATCGCAGACTGAGTTTTATTCAAAACCCCATGTGAGCGAGAAGAAGAACAATCCGCGTGCGGCGTCGTACGCGTCGCGGTAGGTGCGGTACGGGCGGCGGTAGTCGGT
>Ga0070737_10002859_pt1 | contig 19739 bp, 14 predicted proteins | sample Coa_R1_10_FD_66438 | JGI IMG/M metagenome (GOLD analysis project Ga0070737, IMG submission 66438) | Surface soil microbial communities from Centralia Pennsylvania, which are recovering from an underground coalmine fire - Coalmine... | ecosystem: Environmental > Terrestrial > Soil > Unclassified...
CATCCAGGTTCATGGGAACCTCCTCATGGGCTCTTGCATGGTCTTTGAGGAGATGAAGACCCCTGAACCTGGGGGTCTTCATCGTTCAGTGAAACTTGCACAACGGGTGAAGTAGGTAGCCAATTGAATTTGGAGGAGGTGAGGCCAGATCGGGCGAGCAATGCAGTAGGTGAACAGGTGTGCAGCGAGGTTCGCCGGCTGGTCTACCGTCTGGTGTGGCAGGCGCCGCCCCAGCCTGGGCGAATTCTTCACTGGTCGTGCTGGCGCCGTCGCCACCAACTGCGCACGCAACGCTGCTACTATCGCCGACGCCTCGCCCTACAAGTGCGGCTGTAGTATTAGCTAGTTCCTGAATTTCTTTGGGATCAAATACTGATCCCAAGTCTGCCAACTCTAGTCCGTTCTCCTGCATCAAATAGCGCAATGCCGCCACGCCGCTTATCGAGGGGATGGGTATATGAGCGTTTTCATAGGTCTCTATGAGATCGGTCAGTGCGCTTAGATAGGCTTCCTCACCTGTTGTGCGATGCGCCTTTGCTAGCAACTTGTCAAGCACTTCCAGTGCGCTGTCCAGGTATGTGGTGTCTCGGATGGAGAGCAAAGGAAAAGCCTGAACGAGCGCAACATATTCTTCCTCCGTTGCTCTATCCAACACCGATGACATGGTTGCTCTCCTTCTCCACGCAGTCGCCATGTGCGAGCGCCAGAGCCATCAGGCGGCTTCTTGCGATAATCCGCATATTAGGCTTCCAAACGAAAGCCCAGCACGCCTGCAAGCTCCCGCAGGGCAGCCACGCGCGCCTGGGTGGGCGCAGCCAACGTCTGCTCGCCCAGTGTCTCCAACGCATCGAGCGCGGTGGGCGTCTGGAAGTCATCGTCGAGCGCCTGGCAGAATGCCTCTCGCGCCGAGGTAATCGCTTCGTCTGCGTCCGCATCCTGTGCCGTCTGAGCAGACGATTGCACACTTGCCATCGCCGCGTGTGTCAGTGTCTCAGCGCGTTGGGCCGCCGCCTGCATATCCGCCTCGGTGTATTCCCATGGCAGGCGGTAGTGATGTGAGAGCAACAGCAGCCGGATCGCGTCGTTCGTATATGCCTTGCGCAGATTGCTCACCAGAATCAGGTTGCCCAGCGACTTGCTCATCTTCTCGCCACCCAGGCCCACCATCGCGCAGTGCATCCAGACCTGCACAAAAGGATGTTCACCGGTCGCGTTCTCGCTCTGGGCAATCTCGCAGGTATGGTGAGGGAAGATCAGATCGGAGCCGCCACCGTGGATGTCTATGCGGGAACCGAGATATTTCACGATCATGCTGCTACACTCGATATGCCAGCCGGGTCGCCCAGGCCCCCAGGGGCTTTCCCAGGCCGGTTCGCCGGGCTGTTGTCCCTGCCAGAGGACGAAATCCAGCGGGTCGCGCTTGCGGGGATCGTCGGGGAAGTTGCCGCGCTCGTTGGCGGTGGCCAGCCAGGAGTCGTAGCCCACATAGCCCGCCGCCTCCGCCAGTTTGCCAAAACCCGGATCGCTCTTCACCGAGAAATAGACCCAGCCATCCTGCTCATAGGCGTGTCCCTGCGCCAGCAGCGCCTGAATAAGCTCGATCATCTTCGCCGTTTCAGTGCTGGCGGCGATGTAAAGCGTGGGCGGGGCAACGTTGAGGGCATTCAGGTCGTCCTTATAGCGCGCCACCTCACGGCGGCCAAGCTCATCCCAGGCGATCCCGACCTCGCGCGACTTCCGCAGCACGTCGTCGTCAATATCGGTGACGTTCTGCACATAGCGCACAGGTTGCCCCTGCCAGCGAAAATAGCGAATCAGCGAGTCGTAGATCACATTGATGAAGGCATGGCCGAGGTGGGTCGTATCATAGGGCGTGACCCCACACACATACATCGTGACCTCTTCGCCAAGCGGGGTAAACGGCTCGACGCGCTGGCTCAGAGTGTTAAACAGGCGCATAGGGATCAGGCTCCATTCTCAGGATTGGTGGGTGTTGGAGACGTTGGCGTAGGCGCATCCGCAGCTTGTGCAAGCGTGGGCAGCCGGAACAGTGCCTCGGCGTTGCGTTCGGTGGCGGCCACTGCGTCTTCAAAGCGCAAACTGCGTAGCTCGGCCAATCGCCGCGCCACCAGCGTCACATGGCGCGGCTCGTTGCGCTTGCCCCGGAAGGGTATTGGCGTCAGATAGGGGCAATCCGTCTCGACGAGGATACGATCCAGCGGCGCCCACGCGGCCACCTCGGCCAGTTCGGTGTTCTTGGGAAAGGTCAGCGGCCCGGCGAACGAGAGATACATCCCCAGGTCGAGCGCGTCGCGCGCTATCGCAATATCGCCGATGAAGCAATGGAACACACCGCGCAGGCCCACACCGTCCGAGCGAAGCAGGCTGATCATGTCGGCGTGCGACTCACGATTGTGCAGGATGATCGGCAGATCGAGTTCGCGCGCCAGCCCAAACTGCGCGACGAGCGCCCGGCGCTGTACATCACGCGGGGAAAGATCGCGATAATAATCGAGGCCAATCTCACCAATCGCGACGACGCCTGGCTCGCGCGCCAGCGTGTGCTGCTCCGCCAACGCTTCGTCCGTTAGGGTGGTGGCGTCGTGTGGGTGCGTACCAACGGCGGCGTAGATGCGTCCTGGATAGGCTGCGGCAAGCGCGATAGCGTCGCGGCTCGTCGGTACGTCAATTCCTGGCGTCACCATGCGCGCCACCCCATCGGCAAATGCGCGCGCAATGACAGCGGAACGATCTCCGCTAAACTGGCGCATCTGCACATGCGCATGCGTATCTATCAATGCCATATCTTGCTGCTTCGATCCTGGTCTATCTGTATAGTAGATATTGGGGAAGAGTCTTTGCCAATGTCACCCAGCGAAACTGGTCAGCGATACTGCTTGCTGATCGGTGACTACTCTTGCGACAACGCGCGCTCCCACAACAAGTATAGGCGCCGCACACCCATACTGTCAAATATGAAGCGTTGCATATGGCCCTATGAGGTACGAGGTATCAGAGGCGGAGAAAACGGCATATGGTTGGGCGTCTGCGCCAAAGAGACACGCCGCCCTGGAGCGTGGCGCTACATGTTCCACCTCCGCCGTCAGTGACGCCTCATGAACGACTAGGCCGCGTAGGCGGCCTTAGTGGCCAGCGGCCTCCAAGCGCGGATTTATCCGCCCGCCTGCCCTACCAGCCGCCGCGTCCATCGTCGGTATCATCCCAGCCTGGAGGCGCGCCTGGGCCGCTTCGTCGGGGATCGGGAGAGGCAGGGCGTACACCAGAGTTTCGTCTGCCAGTAGGGCCACCGCGTCCGGGAGTGCTGCGTGAACCACTCACAGGCCCAGCGCCCGGCGGCACAAGCGGCGCCGGGGGATAGCCAGTTCCGGGGTAACTGGCGCCATACCCTGGCCGAGAGGACGGGCCAGCCGGACGGGTTTTCGGTTCCAAAGGGTCATAGGGATCAGGATAGGACGGGCGCCCGCCAGAGGCGCCGGAGGCGCGACCCGGCGGCGGGGAAAGCGGCGCAGGGCCAGGCGCGCCCGATGTTCTCGCTGGCCCACCGCTCTGTGGGCGACGACCATACACCGGTTGATCGCTGTAGGAGGTAGATTCGTCGGTGTAGCCGCTGGCATAGCCATCCGTATAGGCGCCCGTCTCATCGGTATATCCTTCGGGGCCATACTGGCCGGTATACGCGCCTGTCGTGTCATCCCAACCATCAGCGGCGCGCCGGGCTGGCGCGCCCAGGCTGGGATAGCCCAGATCGTCAAATGAGTCGTCGGGGAGCGCCGCACGCCGCCCGGACATAGGCCGCGAGCGCCAGTTGGGATCCGGCTCAGGATCGTCCCAGCCACTCACCCCACCAACCATCCGGCTGTCGTAGTCTCCCCCATAGTCATTCCCATAACCGCGTGTCTGGCCGAGGGAACGGCGTGCGCCTGAGGCATATCCGCCCGGCGCGGCGTATTCTTCGCTATAGCCGGGATCGTAGCCATAGCCACGCCTCATCGGCGGTGTTCGCCCATTCGGCCCACGTCCGTAGCCACGCTCGATGTCATCGCCCGGCGCACTGTTACGGCGAATGATGACAAACGCGACCAGACCAACGATCAGCAGAAGCGCGAGCAGAATGCCCACCACCAGCGCAACGATCACACCGACGGAGGGGCCATGCGAATTAGAGGTACTAGAAGGAGCGACTGCTGTGGTCGCGGTGGGGGCTACAGTTGGCGTTGGTGTGTTGGCGGCGCCGACGGTGAGTTGTGTCGTCACTGAGAGCGCAGGGACAGTCGCAGAAGGATCAATTGGGGACTGAGCCGTAATTGTGATGGAGCCACCCGTATCCGTCGCCTGTGGCACATATTGCGCCTGGAACGCGCCGGTCGCATCGGGTTGATACACGCCAATGGTATGTACTGCGCCGTCCGGCGTTGTCGCTTTCACCGTCACACTTTGCACCCCAAGAAAGTTCGTGGCGCTAATTGTTACCGGTTGGTTGGCTTGCGCAGGGGTAGGAGAAATGCTCAGGGCGGCTGGCTCGCCAACTTGCAACGTATAGGCCGGGCCAGAGACTGGCGGGTTCTTCCCATCATAAGCGCAGAGCGTATAAATACCTGGCTGGGTCAGCGAAGCGGGCCAGGGAGGATCGGCGGTAAACGAACCACCACTAGGAGTAACCGTCGTCAGGTTGTTCGCCGTTGATGGAGTCGCCGGGCAAGAGCCGATGTTAGCGGTAATGGTAACGCTACTGGCTCCCCAGCCTGCGCCGGTAATGGTCAGCGTGGCGTTGGTCGGCCCCTCATGCGAGATGGGGCTGACCAGGGAGATCGTGCCAGCAGGTGGAGTTGTCGGGGTGGGCGTTATGGTAGTCGTTGGCGTATCCAACGGGATGAGTGGCGCGCCACGAGCGGCAGGCGCGCCAAGTGGCGAGTCCCCAGGCAAGACACCCAACGCCTCGCCAAGCAGCAGCAACACCAGCAAGGCCAGCGCCAGCGCGACGGCCAGCCCCACAAGTCGCCCCTGGCGACGCCAGGACATGAACGCCGCAGGGCGACCCTTCCTACGCGGCGCCCTGCGCGCACGCCGGACAACAGCGGCATGCCGTGAAGTATGTGAAAAGGCATCCATTGGGCGCCTCGCTTCTCCATCACTGATTCTGGAAGATAATGGCTGACGATTCGACATTATGATAACATATCGAACAATGTTTGCCTATAACGCCAATGGTGCCTTGTCAGCGGAAGCAGGAGCCAGTCTACTCCGCTTCAGCATAGATACCCTCAATGGATGAAGAGCGGCCCCCCAACTTGAAGCCAGTGAAGCAGTATCCCCGCCGCAAGCAAAAGCAGGATGAGCAGCGCCGTGATAAATGCCCACATTGGGGCGCTGGCTCTGCCTTGCTGTGCCCCCTTCAACGACTGATATGGCGTATCGCGGGGCATCGAGCGATGGGCACGCGGAGGGACGTAGGGCGCTGCTGGCGCGCCGGTTGGCGTTCCTGGCAAGAGCGCAGTGGACACTGGCGGAACGACGCCAGCATGGGCGGCATGAGCGCCTTGCAGGTCAACCCCTGGAAGTGTAGTCAGTCGCCAATAGGCTTGTTCCAGGAGCGGGTCGCTCTCCGTGGCGCCCATATTTCCCATACGCATATTGGGTGTGTTCACCTGTACACCGGCGGCACGCAGGCCAGATGAAGCGGCGCCGAGCGCATTGCCTGCGCTACTTGTCCCCTCGCTCATTGGCGCGCTTGCTTTCCCCGCAAGACCTGGCAAAGTTGGCGCCGAGGGAAATGTAAGCGGGCTATTCGCCGAGGCCGATCTTCCAGATGAACCTGCAGACGCAGGCGAAGGGTAGGGTGAGGCGCCAAACGCGGGCGCTGTGGATTGCTGGCCGAATTGCGCAAAATAGTCGAGTTGCTCCATCTGGCCAAAACGTCCGGTTGGCCCACCCTGCGACGGCCCTCCCAGTGGGGCGCCGGTGGGAAAGCTACTCAATGGCCCCGTCGGGAGCATCTGTGACATCGGTGGCATGGGTGGCATCGGTGGCATCGGCGCAGACTGCGAAGGCGATTCAGTCTGTGTAAGCCGTGATGGACGCGCTTGCTGCGCCTGGCTTCCATGTGAGTCTTGCTGATCTTGCTGGTCTTGCTGCTGGAATGCGTCCACGCCCAGCGTCTGCGGATGGTAGGAGCCTAATTCCGCGTCTGGCAGCGGAGGAGTCGCGCTGGAAGCGCGCGACGCATCCGGCGCATCCGGTGTGGCTGCGTCACTGGCTGCTCTGTGCTCATTCGTCGCGTGTGGCCCTGAGGGAGTGGGGAGACGCTGACTTGTACGTGAAACATCAGGCAGCGTAGACAATGACGCATGCGCTGTGCGGCGCCCAATGGGATGACCAATGGCGCTAGAGCCAGAAGAGGCTCCCGACTGGGCGACAGCACGCTGGCGTGGCCCCGTAACGCTCGACGCGGTTGGAGGGGTTGGCGCCACCGACGGATGCTGAAGCTCCGCTTCACCTTGTTGGACGCGCAAAGGCGGTTGTGTGGCGCGTCGCGGCTCTGTCCGTCCGGCGCGACCGGCCAGATCGAGACGAGGGAGTTCACCACTGTTTTTGCTTTCTTCGCTGGTAGAAAGCCCGCTCAGGTTCTCCTCCTGTGCAGGGCGCGCGGCGCGGGAGCCACTACGATCCATATGGGTAAGGTCGGGCAGGTCAGGCAGATCGGGCAGGCGCGTAGTCCGGCGCCCTTCACGCGCCTGCGAGTACCCCGGCGCATCGGGCCAGCCGGGGGAACCATAATATCCTGGGCCAGGTCGCCCTTGCTGGCCCTGCTGCACATCAGGCAGGTTGGGCAGGTTGGCCAGCCCCGTCGGCGCAGTGTCCTGCCTGGGGGCAGCAGCATGCTGACCGGTTTGCCCATAGGGGCCATACGAACCGGTCGGCCCAAGGGGTCGCCGTGGGGGCTGCTGGGGATAGGGAGGATACACATAGGACGGCGTCGAGGGGCGCGAACGCAACGAGGAGCCTGACTGTGACACAGGGTCATCCACAATGAGCGCGCCCAGCAGCGCCGCGCCAAGCTCATTTGCCCGTTGGAAGCGATCCTCGGGGCGCTTGGCCATCGCCCGAAGCACCACCGCCTCCATCGCCGCCGAGATCGCAGGATTGTAGCGGCGCGGCGACTCAGGTATGCGGTACAGATGCCCTTCCATCACCGCACTAGACGACGAGCCAGTAAACGGCAGCCGTCCCGCCAGCAAAAGATAGAGCACGACGCCAAGCGCATAAATATCCGACCGCTCGTCGCTATGGCCATTGATCTGTTCAGGCGCCATATATTCGGGAGTGCCTGCGTCGGGATGATTGCGCGGACGCGCGACCCGGTTCGCCTGATCGATGATCTTGGCCAGGCCGAAGTCGGAGAGCATCACCCGCCCATCCGCATGCAACAGCATATTGGCAGGCTTGACATCGCGGTGAACGACGCTGCGCTGATGGGCGTAGGCGAGGGCGTCGGCAATCTGCGAACCATACGTGGCGACAGCGCCCATGGGGAACGGCGCGCGCTTCAGCTTGTCTTGCAGGCTGCCGCCGCTCACATAGGGCATCACCAGGTAGAGGACGCCGCTCTCGCCAAAGTCATAGAGCGGCACGATGTTGGGATGGTCAAGCGCGGCGGCCACACGCGCCTCACGAAGAAAGCGTTCACGAAAACCCGGACGCTCGGCAAGGTGGCGATCCAGTACTTTGATGGCGACCTCGCGCCCCAGGCGCACGTCGCGCGCCAGATAGACCTGCGCCATGCCACCTTCGCCCAGGCGGCGCACCAGCTCATACGAGCCAAGCCTCCACTCCTGCATGCTCTCGCGCCCTTTCTCCGCAGACCATCTTCCTCATGAATTGATACGCGATGATACGTGATACTGTAGCCAAATTTTAACCAGCTTAGCTAGCGCCAGTCAGATACCCTTGAAACGTCTCAGCGATCTGCTTTGCTTTAGTATACTCCCTATACGCTGACGCACAAGTTTTCCCTTGTGCGAATGACGAGCCGGGTATCCCTATTTTCACACAGGCAGACAAACCCGGCAACTGCTGTAGGAAGGTTGTCTCTCTGAAGAGGCGCCATGGCCGACGCTGCCTGCTCTAGACTATTCAATCTACGTTTGAATACTTATTTGCTCGCAAGGCTTTGACTTTTCATAGTGAAGTATGTTAAACTTGTTTTCACACCATCTGTTATGTCATGTCGCGTCAACACTCCTGAGGAGTTCCTCCTCACTCGTCCACCGCTGCCAGGTAAAAGCAGCCGGGGCGCTCATTTCTGGTTGACAACCCAGCACATGAACAGTTGGTGACGATGGCTTCTGTCAATGTTTCTGCGCAGTAGAATATTCAGCGAAAGGAGCCGAGACCGCATCCAGGCAAGCCAGGCGAAACTCCACCAAAACGGCTGATAATGGTTTGCCTGACATCCACAGCACGTTATCACGTTCACGCGGAGCGTAGATCGGCGACGGGTGTACTGTTCGCCAAAATACTACGCCGTCGGCGCCCTGCCCCTGCTGCGGCCCCTTCACTGGCCGTGTACGCATCTTTTATCTGTTTATCTTGGGGCGTCGGCTCATCTCTGGCGATGCAACGCATCTGGCAACGCAACCGAGAAAACATTGGTGTTTTCTCATACCCGGAGAGGAGTTTTCTTCCGTGACAGAAACGAAAATCGCGAATCCTGCGGCGCTCGGCCTCAGCGGATTCGCCGCCACTACCCTCGTTCTCAGTCTCGTCAATGCCGGCATCGTTGACGCAGGCGCACTGGGAGCCGTACTTGCCCTGGCGCTCGTGTACGGTGGCGGCGCCCAGCTCCTGGCAGGCATGTGGGAGTTCCGGTCTGGCAACACATTCGGCGCCACTGCGTTTACCTCGTATGGCGCGTTCTGGCTTGCGATTGCAGCGTCTGGCATTTTCAAGGGATTTGCCATCGTTGGAACCACAGGTTTCCCATATTTCCTGCTTGCCTGGACGATCATCACCGGCTTCCTCACGGTTGCCTCGGTTCGGACAAACGGCGCCACTGTAGCGGTTTTTGTCGCGCTGTTCCTTACCTTCCTATTGCTGACCATTGGCGCGTTCCAGAAACAAGCTCCAGGTGTTGGGCTTACCCAAATTGGCGGTTATCTGGGCATCGTGACAGCGATTGTGGCCTGGTATACTGCAATGGCAGTCGTGGTGACGGAGGCGTCTGGCGGCAAAATCAAGCTACCGGTCTTCCCCTTGAACGCATAGGGTGTTTGATCTCGCCTAACTTCCACCCCCCCTTCCCATGTGGGAGGGGGGGTTGTGCGTCCCGATCTTTCGTTTTTGTCGCTTCGTCAGGAAGATTGTGCTATTGTACACACAATACCGTTGGGGATTCATCAGATCACAGGAGGTTCAACAAGCGCATGAATCTACAAGGGACACAGATCACTTGGCTGGGGCACGGCACGTTTATGATGCGCAGCCCAGGCGGCAAAACACTCCTGCTTGACCCGTGGACGTACAACAACCCCGCCTGCCCGGCAAACATGAAGCAGGTCGGCAAGCTCGATAGCATCCTCATCACACATGGCCACGGCGACCACATCGGCGATGCGATCACCCTTGCCAAAGAGGGGCAGCCTGCGCATGTGGTGGGCGCTGTCGAACTGGCAGGCTGGCTGGAGTCGAAGGGTGTGGAGAACACACTCGGTTTCAACAAAGGTGGCACGATTGACCTGGACGGCGTGAAGGTGACGATGGTACACGCCGATCATACCTGTGGCATCGCCGACGGCGACACGATAGTCTATGGCGGCGAAGCGGCAGGCTACGTGCTGTGGATGGAGAACGGCTTCACGATCTATTTCGCGGGCGATACCAACGTCTTCAGCGATATGGCGATCATTGGTGATCTCTATCAACCGCAGTTAGCCATCCTGCCGATTGGCGATTTTTATACAATGGGGCCACGCGAGGCCGCCTACGCCGCAAAGTTACTGCGTGTACCAGCGATCATCCCGGCGCACTACGCCACCTTCCCGATCCTCACTGGCACGCCCGGCGCGCTGCGCGACGCGCTCAATTTGCAAGGATTGGCCCAGGTCGAGGTCATCGAGATGTCCCCCGGCCAGACCATCGGGTAAACAGTCATACACGGATATAGCCAGCTACGTCTTTTTTGCGTTACACTGAGGGAAAACGGCTGCATCGTCTAGCCGTTCCCTCAGAGAGGATGCGACTCATGTCCATTGGCGAAATCATTGGGCGGTTTGTCGCCGCTATCGTTGTTGGCTATCTGCTTGGCTCGATCCCTACTGGCGTTCTCGTCAGCAAACTGCTGGGGAAAAGTGATCCACGCGCCACCGGAAGTGGCAAAACGGGGGCCACGAACGTCCTGCGCACGCTTGGCTATGGGCCTGCAGCAGTGGTCGTGCTGGTGGATGTGCTCAAAGGTGTCGCGGCGGTGTTGCTGGCGCGCTATGTCTTCTTTGGCGGCGTCCACCCGGCGGGTATGAGCGCCTTCACGTATAGCACACTGCGCGATAGCGCCGAGGCCGCCGCCGCCTTTGCCTCCGTGCTCGGCCATAACTTTTCCATCTTCATCCGCTTTACTGGCGGGCGTGGCGTGCTGACTGGCGCGGGAGCAATGGTCACAATGTCGCCGTTGACCACGCTCTTTGGCTTCATCGCGGCGGTGACGCCCATTGCGCTCACCCGTTACGTCTCGCTTGGCTCCATCATGGGCGCCGTCATGAGCATCGTCACCGAGGTGATGCTGACTATCATGCGCTTCGACAGCGTGCCGCATATGGTGTTTATCGTCGTCGCCGCGCTGCTGGTGATCGCTTCGCACCGCGATAACATCGAGCGGCTGATCAACGGCACAGAACGCAAGCTCGGCCAATCCGAGCAACCGCAAACTGACATGCCCAACCAGACGCCGAACCAGGCGCCGAGAGCTTCGGCCACACTGCCCAGCGCGCCAGCCGCACAGTAAGTCACAGGAAGTCACAGGAAGTCGCAATCAGCCACACAGCCAGCCGTAGTCAGCCAGCAGTGTTTTCAGGAGTATACCAGGAGCACATCACATGCGCATCGCGACGTTTCGTCACCGCACAGCAGGGTCAGCCGCACGATTGGGCGTCATCAACGGAGCGGGAGAAACCTCTGACGCACACATCGTTGATCTGGCGCGGGCCGCAGAACTGGCGGGCGAGACAGCAAACATCAGCCAGTTCACCGATATGCTGACGCTGATTGGCGCCGGGTCAATCGGGCTGGCGAACACTCTGGCGTTGGCGACTGCCCCACATCCCGAAGCAATCCTCCCGCTGAAGACGGTTGATCTGCTTGCGCCGATCCCGCGTCCGCGCAAAAATATCTTCTGTGTGGGGCGCAACTACGCTGAACACGCCGCAGAATCGCGCCGCGCCAAAGGCGAGGCCGAACCGACAGTTGCGCTTGCGCATCCCAATATCTTCACGAAAGCGCCCACCACCGTCAATGGCCCCTACGATGACGTTCCCCTGAACAGCGCTTTGACAAAAAAACTCGATTGGGAAGGTGAACTTGCCGTCGTCATTGGCCAGGGTGGCCGCCACATCACACGCGCGCAGGCGCTCGATCATGTGTGGGGCTATACCGTCGCCGACGATATCACTGCGCGCGACATTCAACACCACCCTGGGATGCAATGGTTCCTTGGCAAAAACTTCGATGGCTCATGTCCACTTGGCCCGTGGATCGTCACCGCCGACGAACTGACCGATCCCCAGCGGCTGCGGCTCACGGTGAGCGTCAACGGCGTCGCCAAGCAGGATGGCAATACGGCGAACATGATCTTCGATGTCGCGGCGCTCATCGAGGAGCTTTCTGCCGTGCTGACGCTTGAGCCGGGCGACATCATCTCTACCGGCACGCCCGCCGGGGTGGGCTTCGCGCGCACACCACCGGAGTTTTTGCAGTCGGGCGACGTGGTGGAGGTGACTATCGAAGGGATTGGAACAATCCGCAACCGCATCGTAGAAGAGCGATAAAAAAGCCCGCCCTCCACAGAGGAGGGCGGGCTTACGAGTAAACTGCTGCATGGAGCCCTAGCTCCATGCTATGCTAGTGCGACTCGTTGAGCGCCAGCACCGCCGCCACCGCAGGGTGATCGCGGTTGAGGCGGAGGTTCTCGTTGTTCATCGGGTCAAGCGTCACCTCGAGGATGTGATCGTCAATGCACATGCGCAGCAGGTCGCGCGCGGATTCACGGGTAAGGCGGCCACGGAAGCGATTCTTGGGATTGAATGGATCGCCAATAAAGTTGGCGACGCCACCCACTGTGCGCCATGACCAGTGACGGTCAATGTAGTCGAGGAACTGGATGAACCCAGGCTCGTCCGGGCTAACCGGCCCCTGCGCGGCAATATAGGAGTTTTGTGGCCCAGTGAATGGCCCTGTGTTCGACTGCCGGGGCAAATATGACGACGACGGGTTGGGAGCATTGATCAATCCGCCGCTGTTATAGCCCAGGGCGACAAACTGCTCGGCAGCGCTGATCAGATCGCGACTGACCGTTCCCGGCACGCCGACGACGATCACGCGCTTGTTCAGCCGCAGCTTGAGCCGCGCGCAGATGCGCGTGAAGTCGCGGTCGCCGCTCATCAACACAAATGTATTGATATTGGGCCGGTCGAACACGGTTTCGATGATGTCCATGAGCATGTTGAGGTCAACGGTGCTCTGGGTGATGATCCCCGATTGCCCCTGGAGGTAGGACGAGTTTGGCTGCACGTATCCACTGGGCGGGTACCCATAGCCATTGGGACGGTGGGTATACTCTTCCTCTTCATCCAGGCGATCCTCCTGGCCGTCGGCGTCGCTATCCTCGTCGCGAGCCAATTGGCCGGTGGTATCGGGCGTATAGCCAGGAGCGCGGTGAATACCCCCTTCCAAGGCGGGGTCTCGCAATTCGTTGCTGAGCCTCGGCTCCAACCCCTCATCCCGCTCCAGATCATCCGTGTTGTCATCCTGGTCGCCATCATACTCGTCGGCGCTCATGTCCTGCTCATCGCGCCCTTGAGGGCGGTCGAAGCCATTGGACTGGGCATATAACGATTGTTGTGGTTGTGGCCTGAATCGCTCACGCACCTTCGCCGGACAATCCACACGGTCAATCATCGCGGCGGTCAGGCTCCCCTTGAAAAACTCCGGCTGGCGTGACCAATCCGCATAGGCGCGCGCTACCATGACCGTCCCATACCGTCGCGCGACGCCAATCAATTCCTGCGGGTCAGGTTCCCGATGTTGCACGTTGATGAGGCTGTAGCGGATGTTCTCAAAGTCAATAAACAACGCAATCTCGTCAGTCATAACTCAATCTCCTCAATTAACTGATGTAGCTGATGTGCGTAGGCCCGATCTCATGACATCTTTTGACATCTATGATCAGCGCCTTGCTGGCATGAGCAGGCTAAAATGACGTCTAAAAAGGAAGCGGCGCGCTGAACGCTCCCGCAACGCTGATATTCCACCATAGCACAACTGAGCTGAGAAATAGTACCATGTGAACTGTTAAAAATGCGCCGGAACGGAACATGCCTACTCCGCTTGCAGTGCCATTGTGCTCTATGCTGAGATATGATGGATTGTCATTGGCTTGCCAACTCGCCCTACTGCCTTAAAGTATGGGGCGCCATTCCGCTCGATGTCAAGAGAAGGAGCCGAAGCAGCAAGCCGACGCCAAGCTGTTTGTTGATACTAAAAGTATATCATATTGTGGACGGGTGTATAGCCCTATGTTATTGACAGCGCTCTTCGCATAACCTTCCAACACTTCTCATCTGCCTTCCATCCAGATGCCCCTGACGCCGCTATTTCCTCCTCATACCTTGATATTGACAATGCGCCGGATGATCAGGAAGCCAAACAGGATCATCCCAACGCTGACGGTGAGCATCGTCCATCCACACCAGCGCGTCGTCTGGAACACGCCAAGCATATAGTTTGGATTGATCAGCGTCAGCATCAGCGCAATCGCCACGGGCAACAGGGCAATCACATAGCCAGAGAGCCGCTGCTGTGAGGTGAGCACACGCACATCGCCCAAGAGCTTTACACGCTCACGAATGGTCTCGGCGATGGTATTGAGCATCTCACCCAGTTTGCCGCCTGCCTGGGCCTGAATGTTGACCGCCGTCACCAGAAACTCCAAATCTTCCGATTGCATCCGCTCAGCGAGGTTGGTCAGCGCCACCTCAGGCGTGCGACCAAAGTCAATCTCACGCATGACCCGCCGAAACTCCGGCCCGATGGGATCTGGCCCTTCGCGCGCCACCATCGCCAGCGCCTGAGTGAGGTTTGCGCCTGCGCTCAGCGAGTTCGACATCAACGTGATCATCTCCGGCAGTTGCAGGTTGAAGAGGCGCTGGCGCGCCAATCGTCGTCGTGTCACATAGGCGCGTGGCCCATAGATGCCTGCAATCAAGAGCAACAAGCCAAGCAGCAGATGGCTTGAGATCGGCAACGCGAATCCGAGCAACGCCCCCACGCTGGCCAGGCTCACCGAGAGAATCATGAACTCACCTGCGGTGAGACGAATATCCGCCTGGCTCAGTTCGCGTTCAAGACGCGCCGAAAAACTGCGCTGATTGGCCGAACTGGTCGCATCCAGGCGCTCAAGCGTCGCGGCGGCGGTGTTGCGATCTCGCTGGCGTCCCAATCCCAGGAAGAGGCTGCGCCGCGTCTTCTGCGGGGCGGCAGGCCCCACCGGCCCTACGCCAATCAGGCGCTCTTCCACCGGTGATGTGCGGCGGTTCATCGAGCGTTGCAAGCCGGAGAAGATCAAGATGACGCTGAGGGCAACCAGCACACCTGCGCCATAGAATGCGAGCGTCTGCGGCGAGATTGCCAGGAAATCGGCGCCCACGGTGAACGCCTGTGCGCCATCTATCGCCACCGTCATCATACTATGTCTTCTCCGCTTGCTACTTTCGCTGCTTTGAGCCAATCCGATAAATAGGTTACGCCGTTAGCCAACCCAGGCGTGATCGGCGCCTTCGCTAAAGATGCGTGTCGAAAGGTGAATATTGGCTTCCTCGAACCGATCCATAAAGGTGGGAGCAAGTCCCGTTGGGCGAAGCGCGCCAAGCACCCGACCCTTTTCGTAGCCCAGGTGGCGGAAGCCAAAAAGTTCCTGAATGAGGATGTTGTTATCGCTGTAGCGAATGACCTCGGTGATGCTGGTGATGCGGCGCACGCCATCGCGCATGCGTTCCTGATGAACGATCAATTGGATGGCGCGGGCGATCTGTTCGCGCACGGCTTGCAACGGCAGACCATCCTGCGCGGTCATGACCATAGATTCCAAACGCGAGAGGGTGTCGCGCGGGCTATTGGAGTGAATGGTGGTGAGGCTTCCATCATGGCCGGTGTTCATCGCCTGGAGCATATCGTATGCTTCCACGCTACGGCACTCGCCAACGATGATACGGTCGGGGCGCATGCGAAGCGCATTCACCACAAGCTGGCGGATCGTTACCTCGCCCTCGCCTTCAATGTTGGGCGGGCGGCTTTCTAGCCGGACGACGTGCTGCTGCAAGAGACGCAGTTCGGCGGCGTCTTCAATGGTGATGATACGCTGGTTGTCCGGGATGAACCGGGAGAGCGCATTGAGCAGGGTCGTCTTGCCGCTGCCAGTGCCGCCAGAGATGATCATGTTCAGGCGCGCCTTCACGCACGCTTCGAGGAACTCCAGCATGGGCTGTGAGAGCGTTGTCAGCCGCACGAGATCGGCAGGTTCGAGCGCGCGCTTGGAAAACTTACGGATGGTGAGGGTCGGGCCATTGAGGGCAAGCGGGCGGATGATCGCGTTCACGCGCGAACCATCGGGCAGGCGCGCGTCAACATAGGGGCGTTTCTCGTCGCAGTGGCGGCCAATCGGACTGATGATGCGATTGATCACCCACTTGATGTGCTCTTCGTCGCGGAAGCTGACGTTGGTCGCCTCGATAGAGCCGCCCCGCTCAACAAAGACAGACCTGGGGCTGTTGACCATGATCTCATCGATGGAATCGTCACGCAGCAATGGCTCAATCGGCCCGAAACCAACTATCTCGTCGGTGATGGCGTCGAGCAGCGCGAGCCGTTCCTGGCGATTGAGCGAGTAACCCCGCTGTTCGAGAATATGCGTGAGCAACTCTTCGATGGCCTGGCGTACCTTCTGGTTGTCGGAGCGATCCAGTTTGGCTTCTTGCTCATCGATTAGCGCCTTCTGGACAAGCGTCATGATCTCATAGAACATATCCTCGCGGGCGCGTGGCGTTGGGCCGTTCAGTGGCCCACGTGGCGCCTGTAGCCCACCTGGGCCGGTTCCCCCGCCCATGCGCCCGGCCAGGCCACCTGCGGCTGCGGGCGAAGCGCCGCCACCCATACGCCCGGCCAGGCCGCCACCGCGTAGCGAGCCTGGATCGCTCTGACCATACTGATTCGGCGCGCCATATGGGTTATACTGCTGTCCACCGTTCTGGTTGCCGTACCCCATTGTCCGCTGGCTATCATTTTCCGGTCGGTCTGCGCGAAATCTCTCCATTGACGTGCCCCCTCTTGGCCCCACCCACTCAGGGCGTTCTACCCCATCCCACACCCAATGTTAAGGGTACTATAGGGAGTTGTGCGGGCGCACGTCAATAGGAATAGGCCAGGAGTCCCCTACCATTACGTCAATGGCGCCAATGGATCAATGGCGCTCCGTGCGATCCAGCAGCGCATGGCTATGCTTCTCGCCGTTGTAGCTCAGACGCACCGGACGCCCCTCGAAGACCGTCTCGATATGCACTGGCCGTCCCCAGATGTGGTAGACGTATTCCAGCGTCTTCTCGGCGTAGGGTAGGTCAAGCGGCTGGCCCTCATAGTGGTGGCGCAGCAGCAGTTCGGTGTTGCCGTTGAAGTCGGCGTCCTCAATGGTGATATAGGGCGCGCCGAAGTTGGTCATGCTGGCGATGATGCCGTCGCGTACCTTCTCCCAGTTCTTCTCAACGATCACCCATTCGTCGCCATCTTTCTGATAGAGATAGAGATCAAGGTCTTCGACAAGCTCTTTGGTGAGGTAGTTGCGCAGCAGCGAGATGTCGCTCTCGGTCTCGCGTACCTCCATCAGCTTGGCGCGCCCCTGGCCTGGCTGGCGTCCAAACTTGGCGATCTCCTCTTCGGTGGGGTTGTCCCAGCGCCGCTCGATGTCCTCCAGGATGCTGTAGCCCAGATGATAGGGGTTGATACGCATACGCTGTGGCGCCAGCACGCCGGCGTGCATCTGGGCGAAGGCGGTGAACTCGGCGTCGGTCAGGTTCATCTCGCGGATGATACGCGAGTGCCAATAGCTAGCGTGTCCCTCGTTAATTACCTTCGTTCTAGCCTGTGGCAAGAAATACAGCATCTCCTCGCGCACGATCAGCAGGATGTCGCGCTGCCAGGGTTCGAGCGCGGGCGCATGCTCGGCCATGAAGAGCAACAGGTCTTTCTCCGGCTCCGGTGGGAAGCGCCGCCGTGGACGTGGCCGCTCGTCTTCTTCCTGCTGGCCGCGCTTCTCCAATCCCCACAGATCGTCGTACTCTGAGGAGCGTTGCTGCGGCTGTTCACCCGCACGCAGGCGTTCTTCGCGTTCGGCGTCGGTTTCGCGCTTGATGAACGTGTTGGGGTCAACGTGCTCTTCGATGGCCAGCACGGCGTCGAGGAATCGCTCAACCTCATCGGTACCATGATCGTACTCATACTTGCGAATGCGGTCGGCGTTGACGCTCACCTTGTCAATCATGTTGCCAGGCGTGCTGCGGAAGTAGACGTTGTGCTTGAAGAAGTCGCAGTGGCCCAGCACATGCGCCACCACAACCTCGTTTTGCAGCAGATCGTTCTGCTCCATCAGGAAGGCGTAGGAAGGGTTTGTGTTGACCACCAGCTCATAAATCTTGCTTAGGCCGTAGTCATACTCGGTTTTCATGCGGTAGTACGCCTTGCCGCGCGACCAATGGCTAAAGCGCCCAGGCAGGCCATAGGCGCCAAACTCATACATAATGGTGGACGGCACCAGCTCGAAATGTACCGGATAGGGATCGATGCCCATACGCTGAGCGATGTCCCATATCTCTTCGATGGCGCTTTCCAGCTTGGCGACGTAGCGATCATCGGGTTGGGGAGCCGACATTGGAATGGCCTCCTTACGTGTAGCTGTATGTGCAACGCGAACCTAGGGCGCCGAGACGGGAATGCCTGCCGCGTCGCGCGTGGCGAAGAAGCGCCGCAGGGCAGGATAGACCTCGGATTTGTCAGAGATGGTGACGGCGATGAACTTGGGGTCTTGAATCTTGCCATACGCAGACATCAGCGTGCTTGACGACCGGTAATGCCCCTCGCGAATCTCGCCATAGCCGAAGATGTTGCACAGTTCCATCAGCTTCTCCACCAGCGCGACGCACCGCTCGTTGTCCCAGGGCAGGTTGTCGCCATCGGAGAAGTGGAAGGGATAGATGTTCCAGTCGTCGGGATTGAACCGCTCCTGAATGATCTGCAAGGCCAGTTCATACGCCGAGGAGACCTGTGTGCCGCCGCTCTCTCCGTGGGTGAAGAACTCCTCTTCGGTGACTTCTTTGGCCTCGGTGTGGTGGCTGATGAAGACGATCTTGACGTTGTTGTACTTCGTCCGCAGGAAGCGCACCATCCAGAAGTAGAAGCTCCGGGCGATGTACTTCTCGAAGTCGCCCATCGATCCCGACGTGTCCATCATGGCCAGGATAACGGCGTTGCTCTGGTAGCGGATCGTCGGCTCCCATGTCTTGAAGCGCAGGTCTTCGTTGCGGATGTCATGGAAGGTAGGATCGCCATGCGCGGCGTTGCGCTTCATGTTTTCCATGATAGTGCGCTTCTTGTCGAGGTTAGCCATCGGCCCCACCTTGCGAATATCGGTGAAGCGCACCGTCTCGGTCTCCATCTCGGCTTGCTTTTTCTCTTCAAGGAAGGGCAGGCCCAAATCCTCGAAGATCATCGCCGCCAGTTCGTCGAGCGTCACCTCTGCCTCGTAGTAGTCAACGCCGGGCTGATCGCCTGCCTCGCCTTGCCCTTTGCCCTGGCCAGGACGCGGTTCGGTGGCTACCACGTCGCCCACCTTGCTCTTGCCATTGCCCTGGCCGCTGTGCTGCTGGCGTCCGGGGTCGTAGCGGAAGCGATACTCTTCGAGTGAGCGAATCGGCACCTTGATGACCTTCTTGCCATCGGAAAGGATGATGCTCTCCTCGCTCACAATATCGGCGAGGTTCTTCTTGATTGCCTCGCGTATCTTCTTCTTATGGCGTTCCTGGTCAATCGCGCCTTTGCGATGCAACGACCAGTCGTGCTGCGAGATCGTCGAACGATTAGATGGATTCATGATCACGCCTCTTTCACCACTCGCCCCCTTCCTATCAATGGGAAGGGAGGTGGGGGTTAGGTCAACTTGCTACCGATTAAGCAGCGAGCCAACATATTTCAGCAACTCGTTGGCGCAGACGGGGCAATAGCCGTGATCGCTGATCAAGCGGCTGATCACCTCATTTGACTTTTTCAGTTGCTCTGGGTCGGGCGTGCGGGCGGAAGTGGTGATCTTCACCACGTCGCGCAGGTCGGCGAAGAGCTTCTTCTCGATAGCCTCCTTCAAACGCTCGTGGCTCGTGTAGTCAAAGGTCAGACCTTTGCGGGCCAGCGAGGAGATA
>Ga0070737_10002863_pt1 | contig 19731 bp, 16 predicted proteins | sample Coa_R1_10_FD_66438 | JGI IMG/M metagenome (GOLD analysis project Ga0070737, IMG submission 66438) | Surface soil microbial communities from Centralia Pennsylvania, which are recovering from an underground coalmine fire - Coalmine... | ecosystem: Environmental > Terrestrial > Soil > Unclassified...
CCGCCCTCGCCCACGCCCTTGGTGCCCAGCGGGGTGAACGGCGACGGCGTCTCCAGGTGGCCCGTCTCGATCGGCGGCACCTCGCAAGTCGTCGGCTTGAGGTAGTCCATGAACGTGGTGGTCAGCAGCTGGCCGCGGTCGTCGTAGACAAATTCCTCGAATAGCGCGGCGCCGATGCCGTGCGCGGTGGCGCCGTGCACCTGGCCCTCCACGATCAGCGGGTTGATCTCGCGGCCGCAGTCATGCACCACGCCGTAGCGCAGCACGCGCACCTGCGCCGTCTCGGGGTCCACCTCCACCAGGCAGATGTGCGCGGCGTTGGTGAAGATGAGCTGGCCACGCACGCGGTGGGCCTCGTCGGGCAGCTTGGCCAGCGGGTTGGCGTAGAAGTGGGTCGCCTCGAGGCCCGGCTCCATCCCGGGCGGCAGCGCCAGCAGGTTGCGGTACGCCACCTGGGCGATCTCGCGCAGCGTCTTGCCGCGATCCGGCACGCCGCGCACCTGCACGCGCCCGTCCACCAGCTCCAGGTCCTCGGGCGGCGCCTCCAACAGGTGGGCGGCGATGGCGAGGATCTTGTCGCGCACCTTCTGGGCGGCGCCCAGGATGGCGCCCACGTCGGTGGTAGCGAACTTGTTGGCGTAGTTACCGGAGGTGGCCATCCACGGCGTGGTGAACGAGTCGAACCAGGGGTTCACGTGCACCGCGTGCAGGTCGACACCCAGCACGTCGGCCACCAGCTGCGCCGCCGCCGTCTCGTACCCCTGCCCGCTGCACACGTCGCCGAACGCCACGCGCACCGTGCCGTCGGGCTCGACGCGCACCTTGGCCGTCTCGCCCACGCCCGTGCTGGTCTTCTTGCCCGTGACCAGCACATAGGCGGCCATGTTGGAGCTGGCCGGCTCCACCGCCACGCTCAGCCCGATGCCCAGGTAGCGCCCCTCCGCGCGCGCCCGCGCCTGCTCGCGCCGCAGCCCCTCGTAGTCGAGCAGCGCCAGCGCCCGGCGCAGCGTCTCGGGGAAGTTGCCGCTGTCGTAGTAGGCGCCGGTGGGCGTTTCATAGGGGAACTGGTCGGGCGGGATGAAGTTGCGGAAGCGCAGCTCGGCCGGGTCGAGGCCCAGCCGCTCGGCGATGCGGTCCATCAGCCGCTCGATGGCGAAGCACATGAACGGCTTGCCGATGCCGCGGTTGGCCCCGGAGGGGCACTTGTTGGTGAGCACCGAGTACGGCTCGTAGCGCACGGCGCCGATGCGGTAGGTGTTCACCATGTTGCCCAGCTTGAGCAGGCTGTGCTGGGCCGGCGAGATGAGGTTGGTCCCCTCGTCGGCGTAGTCGCGGATCTTCAGCGCCAGCACCGTCCCATCGCGCCGCACGGCGGCATCGATGTACATCACGCCGTTGCAGGCGTGCATCAGCGCCGTGAGGTTCTCGCGGCGATCCTCGAGGTACTTCACGGGCCGCCCCGTGGCCATGGCCAGCAGGCTCACCGCCACGATGTACGCCGGCCGCCGCTTGTTGCCAAACCCGCCGCCGATGTCCGGACAGATGAGGCGGACCTGCGCCTCGCTGAGCCCCAGCGCCTCGGCCACCACGCCGATCGTCAGCCCCGGCCGCTGGTCGTTGGTGTAGACCGTCAGGAGCGCCTGGCCGGGGTCCCAGTCGGCGATCACGCCGAAGCACTCGATGGGCGTCGAGGCGTAGCGGTGGATGGCGAACCGCTCGCTGACCACCACGTCGGCCTGGGCGAAGGCGCCATCCACATCGCCGTAGGTGAACACGTCGTGCCATAGGACATTGCTGCCCGCTTCCTCGAACACCAGCGGCGCGTCGGGCTCGACCGCCTGCTCGACGTCGATGACCGCCGGCAGCTCCTCGTACTCCACCTCCACCAGCGCTGCGGCGTCCTCGGCCGTGGCCCGGTCGACCGCCGCCACGATCGCCACCGGGTCGCCCACGTAGCGCACCTTGTCGGCCGCGAGGCAGTAGTTCGGCGGCTCCGACGGCACGGGGATCAGCGGGCGCAGCGAGCCCGAGCGCTGGCGCGCCTCCGGCCCTGTCACGATGCCGACCACGCCCGGTAGCGCGCGGGCGGCGGCGGTGTCGATGCGGCGGATGCGGGCATGGGCGTGGGGGCTGCGCACGAACGCCGCGTGCAGCATCCCCGGCAGCCGGATGTCGTCCAGGAAGCGGCCCTGGCCCATCAGCAGGCGCGGGTCCTCCTTGCGCTTGACGGCCGTGCCCATCCAGCGGGCCTGAAGGCCTTGCCAGTCACGAGCGGATGCGGGCGGCGCCGCAGTCGACGGCTGGCCGGTGACAGTCATCGCCGTGCCCTCACGCGTGCGGCCGCGGCACACGCAAGGCCCCGGCGGCCGCCTGCACCGCGCGCACGATATTCACGTAGCCCGTGCAGATACAGAGGTTGCCCGACAGCGCCTCGCGGATCTCGGCCTCCGTGGGTGTTGGGTTCTCGCGTAGCAGCTCCAGCGCTGTGAGCAGGAAGCCCGGGGTACAGTAGCCGCACTGGAGCGCGTGGTGCTCCCAGAACGCTTGCTGGAGCGGGTGCAGCTCGCCGTCGCGCGCCAGGCCCTCGACGGTGAGGATCTCCGCGCCGTCGGCCTGCACCGCCAGCATCAGGCATGAGCGTACACTCGCGCCGTCGAGCAGCACGGTGCAGGCGCCGCACACGCCGTGCTCGCAGCCCACGTGCGTGCCCGTGAGCCCGCACGTCTCGCGCAGAAAGTCGACCAGGCTCTGCCGCACCGGGGCGGCCGCAGTATAGCGCTGGCCGTTCACCGTGACGGTGATCTCGCGTTGCTGGACCATGCCCTCCCCCGCGCGCCGTGGCGGCCGTGCTTGTAGTCTAGCGGCCCCCGCCGCCCGCGGCCAGGCCCGTCTTTGCGCTGTGTCAAGTACGCGCGGCTACAGCGTGCGCTAGAGTGGGGATGGGAGCAGCACCGGCCTCGGCCTGTCGCCGAGGGCCCGAGGAGGCAACCATGGCCGAGCCCAGCGACCGCCCGCATCCCGGACCGCAGACGAGCGGCAGCCCCGAGCGCCCGCCGCAGCAGCTCGTGGGGCCGCACCTGGTGTTCGACCTCGCTGCCGAGAGCGCGCAGATCCGCTACGAGCGCGGCTACCGCGAGGGCGACCGCAACGCCAACACGCTGGTGAAGACCGACGGCCTGCGGGTCGTGCTCACGGCTCTACGCAAGGGCACGCGGCTGCAGGAGCACGTGGCGCCAGGCTGGACCAGCGTGCACGCGCTGGAGGGCCGCCTACGCCTGCGCTTCCCCGACCAGACCGTCGAGCTGCCGGCGGGCCATCTGCTCGCCCTGGCGCCGCGACTGCCCCACGACGTCGAGGCGCTGGAGGACAGCGTCTTCCTGCTGACGATCGCCACCGCCGACTGAAGCCGCGGCAGGTGAGTCGAGCTGCCGCTCGCTCAGGAGGCGGTCGCGCCCGCGCGCGGCTGGGCGAGCTTGAGCCGTGCGCTCTGCACCGCGCGGAGGATGTCCTGGTAGCCCGCGCAGCGGCAGTAGTTGCCGGCGAGATAGTGCTTCGTCTCTTCCTCGTCGGCGTCGGGCAGCTCCTCCAGCAGCGCTTTCACCGCCAGGATATAGCCCGGGGTGCAGTAGCCGCACTGGAAGGCGCGCTCCTCGAGGAACGCCTCCTGTACCGGGTGCAGCCGCGGCCCCTGGCTCAGCCCCTCGATGGTCTCGATGCGCGCGCCGTCGAGCCGGGCGGCCAGGGTGAGACACGACGCTGTTGGGGCGCCATTCACCAGCACCGTGCACGAGCCGCACACCCCCGTGCCGCAGCCCTCGCGCACCCCGTACAGCTTGAGCTGCTCGCGCAGCACGTCCGACAGCAGCCAGTGGTCCTCGACCGTGAGCTGGCGCGGCGCGCCGTTCACCGTCAGCGTGATGGTTCGCTTCACTCTCGGTTCTCCCTCGCCCGCGGGGCTTACTCGGGCACCTCGGTCGCCCCGGCGTTCTCCACTGCCGCCGGCTGCCGCGCGGCGGGCGGCGCGACCTCTGCGCCGTGTGCACGGGCACGCTCGTGCAGCGCCCGCAGCACCTTCTCGGGGGTGATCGGCAGGTCGCGGATGCGCACGCCGCAGGCGTTGTAGATCGCGTTGGCGATCGTCGGCTGCACCGAGAGCGTGCCCGACTCGCCCACGCCCTTCGCGCCGAACGGGCCGTCGGGATGCGGCACCGCCACGCTGACCGATTCGAGCTGCGGCGGCACGTCCTTCAGCGACGGCAGCTGGTACTCCAGCAGTGAGGCGTTGGTCACCTGGCCCTGCTCCACGTTCATCCACTCGAAGAATGTCAGGCCGAGGGTGAGGATGGCGGCGCCCGCGATCTGCTGCTCGCAGTGGTGCGGGTTCACCTCGCGGCCGACATCGGCCGCCGCCACGAACTTCAGCACCTGCACCTGGCCGGTGTCGGTGTCCACCTCGACCTCGGCGGCCGTGGCGCCCGAGAACCAGAACTCGGTGGCTTTCTTGCTCTGGCCCGTCTCGTGGTCGAGCGGGTCGGCGATCGTCTTGAACACGTGCTCGCCGACCAGCGTGGTGCCCAGCGCGCCCAGCTTGGCCGCGAACACTTGCGGGATGGTGAGCCCGCGCTCCTCCGCCCCGCGCACGTAGATGCGCTCGTCGCGCAGCACCAGGTCCGCGGGGTTCGCCTCCAACACCTCGGCCGCGGCGGCTAGCAACTGGTCGCGGATCTGCTTCGCCGCGCCGCGGATGGCGTTCCCCATGTGGTACGTCGAGCGGCTGCCCGCCGTGATCGTGTCGTACGGCGTGACATCGGTGTCCGGCAGGTGCACGCGGACCTTGGTGATGGGCACCCCGAGCTCCTCGGCGGCGATCTGCGCCAGCGCGGTCTCCGAGCCCTGGCCCATCTCCACCGTGCTCGACAGCACGGTGACGCTGCCATCGGCGTTCATCTGCACCACCGCGCTGGAGATCGACGGCGTGAGCACCGCCTTCACGCCGCAGGCCACCGCCTTGCCCCGCACGCGCCCGCTGCCCGGGGGCACGCGCTGCGGCCGCGGCGGCGTATAGCCGATCGCCTCGGCCACCTTGCGCAGCGACGCCTTCACGCCGATCGAGACCATCGGCGTGCCGGTGGCGAACTCGTCGCCCTCGTCCAGCGCGTGGCGCAGGCGGAACTCCAAGGGGTCGATACCCAGCGCGTGCGCCGCGGTGTCCATCATGGACTCATACGCCCACACCACCTGCGGCACGCCGAAGCCGCGGAACGCGCCCGCCGGCACGTTGTTGGTGTACACGCAGTAGGCGTCGATCTTGACGTTCGGGAACTTGTACGGCCCCGCCGAGGTGTAGCCCGACTTGTGCACCACGCGTGGGCCGATCTCGGCATAGGCGCCGGTGTTCCACCAATTCTCGGCTTCCACGGCCACGATGTCGCCGTGCTTGGTCACGCCCAGCTTGTAGCGCGCCACCACCTGATGCTTGGTGATGATGTGGAACTCCTCCGAGCGCGACAGCATGATGCGCACGGGCCGCCGCGTGATGTAGGCCAGGTAGGCGGCGATCGGTTCCAGCTTGGCGTACAGCTTCGAGCCGTAGCCGGCGCCGAGGTACGGCACGATCACGCGCACGCGGTTGAGCGGCACCCCAAAGATGCCCGCGGTGGACACGCGCACGAACGAGGGGCTCTGCGTGGCCGTCCAGAGGGTGATGCGGTCGTCCTCGTCGATGTACGCCAGCGTGACGTGCGGCTCCAGCGGGGCGTGCTGGGCGGGCGGCGAGGTGAAGATGTCCTCGAAGATGTAGTCGGCGCGGGCGAAGGCGGCGTCGACGTCGCCCTTGCGCACCTTCTGGTGGTAGCAGATGTTGGTGCCGCCCGCCTCGGCGACGTGGGCCATGTCGGCGAACGCCCGCGAGGGGCGCAGCACCTCGTGCACCAGCGGCGCGCCGGGCTTACAGGCCTCCACCGGGTCGAACACCGCCGGCAGCGGCTCGTACTCCACCTCGACCAGCTCGCGGGCCTCCTCGGCCGCCTCGCGGCTCTCTGCCACCACCGCGGCCACCGGGTCGCCGATGTGGCGCGCCTTGTCCAGCGCCAGGATGCCCTGGTCCTTGAACACCGGCCCGACCCACGGATCGACGACGCCAGGGGTGTTGAGGATGTCGGTGCCGCTGACCACGGCCACCACGCCCGGCACGCGCTCGGCGCGGTGCTTGTCCACGCGCACGATGCGGGCGTGCGGGTGGGGGCTGCGCACCAGCACCGCGTGGAGCATGCCGGGCAGCTCGATGTCGCCGGTGTAGATCGGGCGGCCAGTGACCTTCTTCAGGCCGTCTAGCCGCGGCACGCGCTTGCCGATGACGCTGTACTCGAGATCGATCGCCATAGTGGCTCTCCGTCGCGCGCGCCCGCTGATGGCGTCGGGCGCGTGTCGCTCGGGTGTAGCCGCCCCGGGCCGCTAGCCGCGGGGCGCCTGGGCGCGCGCCTGCGCGGCGCGGATGGCGCGCCCGACGAACAGCCGGGCCATCTCGCGCTTGTACCAGGCCGAGCCGCGGATGTCGTCCGTCGGGTCGATCTGCTCGTCGACCAAGGCTTGCACCTCGCCGATCAGCCGGTCGGTGAGCCGCTGGCCGCGCACCAGCTCGTTCACGCCCCGCAGCAGCACTGGCCGGCTGGCCACGGAAGTGAGCACCACGCGCAGGTCGTCCACGCTGCCGTCGGGGCCCGGGGTGAGCGCCGCCGCCACGCCGAGGCACGGCCAGTCCATCGCCGACAGCGACTGATACTTGAGGTATACCGCGCCGGTGCCCGGGGGCGGGTCGGGCACGATCACCTCGGCCACGATCTCGCCGGGCTCCAGCGCGGTGGTGTAGATGTCCAGGAAGAAATCCTCCAACGGCAGCTCGCGCGCACCACCCTGGCGCACTAGCCGCGCCCGCGCCCGCAGGGCGATCAGCGGCGCCGGCGGGTCGAGGCGGTAATCGCCGTGCGCCAGGTTGCCGCCCACGGTGGCGGCGTGGCGCACGCGGACGTTGCCCACCTCGCGATAGGTCTCGGCCAGGACTGGCACGTGCTGGCGGACCAGCGGCGAGCGCTCCATCGTCCAGTGCGTCACCAGCGCGCCGATGCGCAGCCCGACGCCCGGCTCGTGGCGCAGGTAGTCAAGCCCCCGGATGGTCTTCAGGTCGATCAGGTAGCCCGGCTGGTAGAAACGCTCGCGCAGGTAGATCAGCAGGGCCGTGCCGCCCGCGATGAAACTGGCGTCGCCCTCGTGCTCCAGGTACAGCGCCGATGCCTCTTCGAGCGTCGTGGGCTGGAGCAGGTCCAGCTGGTGAATGGTCATGCACCCACCTCGGGGGAAAGGTCGCGCCAGGGCGCCGCACCCAGGGGTGCTGTCGACCGGGCCGAGACGACGGGTTGGCGCGGCACTTCCCGAGTATAGATGTCAGCCGGGCGGGCGTCAAACACCCAGGTCCGTGCTAGCCCGGGGCGCGCCCGGGGGAGGCGAACGCCGGAGGCAGATACCGCAGGCGTCGTCCCGCCGCGACGAGTGGCCCTCTACCCCGTCGGGTGGGGCCCCTGGAGCGGATAAGCTTCCCACGGAGTACCATTAAGGCCGTGATCTCCTCTCTCGACCTCTGCGGGAGGCCATGGCAGCGAGCGGGTGGGACAACGGGCGGGAGGGGGCCACTAGCTCCCAGGGCGCACGGCGCGCAGCGTTCTTGAGGTGGTTGCGGCGCGGGCGAGGCCCGAGTCTCACCGGGGGCGGCTTCGAGAGCACACGCTATCTGGCGAAATGGCTGCTGCTCGGTGGGGCCATCGGGGTAGTCGCGGGACTAGGGGCCATCGCGTTCTACGTCGCGATCGAGCGAGTCACGGCGCTGTGCTTGGGAACGATGGTCGGCTATGGCCCCCCTGCTCCACGCGGGGAAGGGGTGCCTGCCCTGCTCCCCATGCAACGACCATGGCTGCTACCCGTGGTCACCACGATTGGCGGCCTGCTGGCGGGCCTGCTCGTGTTCACGTGTGCGCCCGAGGCCGAGGGCCATGGTACTGACGCGGCCATCGCCGCCATCCACTTTAACCAGGGGCGTATACGCGCTCGCATCCCGCCTATCAAGCTGGTCGCTTCGGCCATCACCATTGGCAGCGGCGGCTCGGGGGGCCGGGAGGGGCCCGCCGCGCAGATCTCGGCGGGTTTCGGCGCCCTGCTCGGCCAGTGGCTCCAGCTCACGCCCCAGGATCGTCGGATCGCGGTAGCGGCGGGTATGGGCGCGGGGATCGGTGCCATCTTCCGGGCACCGCTCGGCGGCGCCGTCATGGCTGCCGAAATCCTCTACCTGCACGATCTCGAGGTCGAGGCCCTCATCCCAGCGCTCATTGCCGCGATCACGGGCTACACCGTCTACGGTGCTTTCTTCGGGTTCACGCCCATCTTCGGCGCGCAGCCGGACTTGGCGCTGGGCGCGCCTATCCAGTTGGGGTACTACGCGCTGCTGGGAGCGCTGGCCGGGCTGGGGGGTGTGCTGTACGCGCGCGTCTTCTACGGCACCACTGCGCTATTCCAGCGCCTGCCGCTGCCGCGGGTGCTGAAGCCCGCCCTGGGCGGCCTGCTGATCGGGTTGCTTGGTCTCCCGCTCCCCGCCGTGTTGCACATGGGGTACGGCTGGGTGCAGCTCGCGATGGCGGATACCCTGTTGACGTTGCCGCTCTGGCTCGTGCTGCTGCTCCCGTTCGGGAAGCTCCTGGCCACCTCGCTCTCCATCGGCTCGGGGGGATCGGGGGGGATCTTCGGGCCAGGCATGGTGATCGGTGGCATGCTCGGCGCCGCGCTGTGGCGGCTCGCGCATGGCGTGCTGCCACAGGTGCCGGACAGCCCAGCACCGTTCGTGATCGTGGGCTGATGGCCCTATTTGGGGGGATCGCCCATGCACCGCTGGCGGTCATGTTGATGGTCGCCGAGATGACGGGCAACTTATCGTTGCTAGCGCCCGCGATGATCGCGGTTGGCATCTCGACCGCCCTGGTGGGCAATGAGACGATCTATCGCAGCCAGCTCCCCGATCGCTCCCGCTCGCCCGTTCATCGGCACCGGTTCGGGTTCCCCTTGCTGGCGACGCTGTCCGTGCGCGACGCCATGGAACCGCCCGTCCCCACCATTCCCTCCACGACACTGGTCGGCGCGGCCAAGCGGCTGCTGGCCGACGAGGCCGATGGGGCGATCGTGTTGGATCCGGAGGGCCGGTTCGTGGGCGTGCTGCGCCCGGCGGACCTGGCGGCGGTTCCCGAGCAGCAGGGCGCTACGCTCGCCGTGAGCGCGCTGCTGCGAGAGCCCGCGCCACCCGTGTTGGACGCCGATACCCCGCTCGACCACGCCCTCGAGCAGCTCGCGCAAGCGGATGTGAGCTGGGCTCCCGTGCTCCAGGCGGAGCGGGTGGTGGGACGGCTGCACCTGCGCGACATCACGGCCGCGTACCGACAGGCGCGACCGCGCGACTGATCCGCGGCCGCTCGCATAGGCTGGCTCGCGTGCTACAATCGGCCCAACGCCTGCACGCGGAGGGGGCTCGTGAGCGACGCCCGGCCGCCAGACCAGCGCGCCGCCCTGCTCACGGTGGTGATCGGCCAGTTCGCCGTGCAGCTGGCCACTATGCCCATCTCGGCGATCCTCCCCACCCTCGCCGATCATTACAGCGCCGACTTCGCGCTCATCTCCTGGGTGCCCGCGGCCTACCTGCTGACGCTCAGCGGCTGCATCCTGGTCGCAGGCCGCCTCGGCGACCTGTACGGCTACCGACGCGTGTACGCTACCGGCCTGGCCCTGTACGCACTCGCCGGCGGTGCGGGCGGCTGGGCCCCAAGCGCCCCACTGCTGATCGGCCTGCGGGTGGTCCAGGGCGTGGGGGGGGCCCTGATGCTGGGCAACGGGCTGGCGATCCTGGCCAACGCCTTCCCCGGCGGCCAGCGTGGCCGCGCCGTGGGCGTCGCGCAGGTCGCCGCCTCGCTCGGCGGCATCGTCGGGGTGGCCTACGGCTTGTTGTTCCTGGGCACACTGGGCTGGCAGTGGCTGTTCTGGGTGTTGTGGCCGCTCGGCGCGCTGGGGCTGGGGTGCGCCCGTGGCCTCGACGACGCGCGCCCGGCCAGCCCCGCGCGCCCCGACATCCTGGGCGCCATGCTGCTGTTCCTGACGATTGCCGTGGGCACGCTGTCGCTCAACCACCTGCACGGCGGCGAAGCGAGCTTCCAGGCGGACGCGACCTACCATATCACCATGCAGGCGCTGGCGCTGCTGCTGCTCGGCGCCTTCGTGCTGGTCGAGCGGCGCCAGCCGCGGCCCCTGCTGCGCTTCGCCGACCTCCGCGCGCGCGACTTCAACGCGCTGGCTCTCTCCAACCTGCTCATGCACATGACGATGATGGCCTCGATCTTCACCACGCCGTTCCTGATCGAGCGGGCGTTCGGGCTGCCCAAGCCGTTCACCAGCGCCCTACTGCTCGCCTTGCAGCTGACCTGGGTGCTCATGGCCTACGCCAGCGGCTGGCTGTACGACCGCTTCCGCGCGCGCTGGCTGGTACCGGGAGGCATGGCGCTGATCGCCCTGGGGCTGCTGGGCATGGGCCTGCTGGCCGACCACGGCTACGCCGCGCTGGTGGCCAGCTCGCTGGTCCTGGGCGTGGGCACCGGCCTGTACATGACGGCCAACAACACGCTCGCTGTGAGCCTGCTGCCCGCCAGCCAGCGCGGGCTGGCCTCGGGCATCCTGGAGACGACGCGCCAGCTCGGCCACACGTTCGGCGTGGCCATCCCCGTGGCCCTCATGGGGCCGGTGGTCAGTGCGGCCGCGCGCGGGGACGCCGGGCTCGGCTTCCTGCAGGGGTTCCAGACGGTGAGTCTCGCCATGGCCGCCCTGTGCACGGTCGGGGTTGGGCTGTCGCTGCTGCCGCTGCTGGGCGGCGGGCCGCCCGCGCCGCGCCGCGCCCCCAGCCCGGCCCCGCTGGCCGGCGGCGAGCGCTAGCGCCGGGCGCGGCTCCCGATGCTGCCCCCCGCCGGGCCCGCCCCGCGCGTCGCCGTGCGCCCGCTGGCCTGCCGCCCCACCGCGCGGCCCGATCGCTGGCGCTGCGCCTGGGAGATCGCCAACGCCGGCGGCCAGCCGCTATGGCTCGTCGCCGCCTGGTTGCCCCACGGCCGCTTCCGTGCGCCGGAGCGTGTCTATCGTCCGCCGCGTGCGCTGCCGCCCGGGGCGATCACGCGCCTTGCACGCGTGGTATCCTGCGAGGGCAGGGTAGAGGAGGTGGTCGAGAACGCCTTCCTGATCCTACGAGTCGCCACGGCGGACGGCCGGCCCTGGCGGGTGCTGGCGCGGCTGACCATCCGCTTCGACGCGGCGGGCCGGCCCAGCCAGCACTTGGCCCTGCTCACCTGCCAGCCCGTGGGATTCGCCCAGCACCGCACGCTAGAGGAGCACGACGATGCCGATGACCGAGCGTGATCGCTACGTGATGAACCGCATGCGCGGCTGATTCCGCAACTGAAGCGGAGACTTCGAGGAGACCACGGGTATGGTCTCGAGCGCGTTGAACCTGGAGCTCGAGGAGCTGCTAGCGCTCCTCGAACGCTGCCGGCGCGAGTACGCCGCCGATCCCGAGTATCAGCAGCTGCGCGCCGCGCTGCCTGCCGATTGGCCGCTGTAGCGGTTCCCAGCCGCCTCTTGGCCCCCTGCGCAACAGTTGCCCTCGGCCCACCGAGTCGGTAGATTCGCGCTACCAGCGTGGCAGCGCGCGCCGCGGCCGCTGCGGTCGGGGCGGGCGAGCACCACGGATGGGATCGCCATCGGGGAGGGAGGCTGTGTTCAAGTCGCGTCTCGTCTTCCTGCTGCTGCCGGCGCTACTAGTATTCGGCCTCGGCATCGCACCTGCGGGAGCGCGCGCTCCCCAGGAACCTGCTGGGCGAGTGGTGGCCCATGGTGTGGAGACGGCCCCGCTGCCCCAGCTTCGCGTCGTGCGGACCGGCCTGATCCCCATCATTCCCTCGGCGACGATCTTCGTCGCGTTGGACAAGGGGTACTTCGCGGCGGAGGGCATCGACCTGCAGTGGGAGCCGGTTACGGTCACCACCGATGCGATGGTGCAGGTAGGGGCGGGCAACCTCGACGTGGCCCTGGCCACGATCAGTGCGGCCGTGCTCAACAGCATCTACCGCGGCGTGGACATCAAGATCATCGCGGGCAACCACGGCAACCCGCCTTCGGGGATCGGCGGCGACCCGATGATCGTGCGCAAGGACCTGTACGATAGCGGGGCGGTAGTCGATGCCAGCGGGCTACGGGGCCGCAAGGTGGGGGGCAACGCGCTCGGCACCTTCACCGAATATGCGATCGACGGCGCGATGCGCACCGCCGGGCTCACGGTCAGCGACGTCGACTTCCAGGCGCTACCCTTCCCCGACATTCCCAACGCACTGGCGAACCGTGCGCTCGATGCCGCGTTCGTGCCGGAGCCTTGGGCCACCCAGGCCATCGAGCGCGGCTACGCGGCGCTGATCGTGCCCGAGTTCCTGCGCGGCGCCCAGATCACCATTCTGATGGCCGGCCCCACGCTGCTGCGCGATCGCGCGCTGTCCGAGGCGTTCATGCGCGCGTTCCTGCGCAGCCTCCGCGACCTCAATACCGAGGGCTGGACCTCGCCCGCCAACGCCGCCATCATCGAGAAGTACACGCGCGTGCCGGCCGCCACGGTGCAGCGCATCATCCCGCAGTACGCGGATCCCGAGGGCCGCATCAACTGGGAGTCGCTGATGGACCAGCAGCGCTTCTATATCGAGCGCGGCCGGACCGACTTCCGCGAGCCGTTGGACCTCACGCGCTATGCGGACGACGGCCCGCGCCAAGCCGCCCTGGCCGCTAGCCGCTAGGCCCGCCGCGACCGCCCCTGGGCATGGGGGGCCATCACCGGCTCGGCGGCTTCCGCCCCGCTGGGCGGCCCCCGCCCCTTAGGGGCGCGCCCCCTCGGGCAGGCGCACGCGCGGGCGCGTCAGGTGCAGCGGCCCGGCCCCAGGCCAGAACTCGCGCCGGCCGGTGATCGCTTGCACATGACCGTCCCACTCCAGGGTGAACGCTGTCACGCCCAGCTTGACCGCCGCGCGAATGCGCGCCTGCCACTCGGGGGTGGTGGCCAACCGCGCGATCGCCTCGATCTGCCGCGCGCCGTGACCGACGTCTTGCTCGGCGTGGAGGCGGTACGTCTCCGCGGCACGCGGCGAGAAGCCATAGTAACCTGTTAGCTCGCGATACACCTGCGCCGCCACGCCATCCGGCCCGCCGTGCTGCGCCTCGACCAGGCTGAGCATGGCGATGCCCTCCAGTGCCGAGCGCCGTTGGCAGCCGCCGATGATCATCTCGATAGCCGCCATGGTGCCGGGCGTCGGCTCAGCCTGGTCGGCCTCCTCGCGCGAGATGCCGCCCTCTTCGAGGAACTGGAGCACGATGTCTACATGCGTGCGATCGCCGCCCAGCTCCTCCACGAAGTTCTCCAGCACCACGTCCATCAGCTCGTACTGGCGCTCCTGGATCGCGTTGATGGCGATGTAGCCGAAGAAGATCGGGTTGGTGCGCACGCGCAGGTAGTGCTGCACCTCGCCGAGAAGGATCTCCTCGCGCGTCCAGCGGTGCTGGATGATGCCCTGGAACCACGGGTGCTGGAGCATCGGCACCTCGTGGGCGTACTGCCACAGCTCGGCGATGAACGCGTCCGGCGCGAGCATCTGCGACCTCCTCTCGCGCACTAGCCGCTGCTATAGCGGTACCTTACCGCGCCGGCCGCCCGCGCGACGACCCCCAGCCTCGCCTGCGGCCAGCCGCGAGGTGCGTCAGGCGGCGTTCGGCTCGCGCGCCAGCAGGTTGATCAGCTCGCTCGCCTGCCGCCGCGTAAGGGCTTCCAGCCGCGCGGCGCCCACGCGGGCGCAGGCCCATGCCGCGTCGCGGCCCGTCCGCCGCAAGTGCGCCTGGATGGCGCGGAGTTGGCCCTCGGTGGCCAGCGCGCCAGCGGGCGGCGCCGGGGCCGGCCGGGGCCCGGGGGCTGCCCGCGCCTGGGCCTCGAACTGGGCCGCGGCCGCCTGGAGCGCCAGCTCGCCCTCCAGCTCCTCGGCCGACACCTCGCCGCCCCCGACCAGATCGGCCACCGCGCGGTTCTTGGCCCGCGTGTGGGCCACCGCGCGCACGTCGTGGTCCGGGTGCGCGAAGCGGCGCTCGTTGGAGGCGCAGGCGCCCACCGCGTCGGCGTAGCGGCCGTTGGGTGCGATGGCCCGCACCGCCACCTCCCAGACGAAGTAGCGCTCGTTCGGCCCCGGCCCCACGCACTCGCGCCGCTCCTCGCGCAGCAGCTGGTCGGAGATGCCGAACGCGGCGGCGATCTTGCGCCAGCCCGACTTCTTGATGCGCGCGCGGCCCTGAACCTCCTGGTAGTCATCCAGCGTCAGCAGGCTGCGCTTCAGTTCCTGAAACTGCGCCCAGGCGGCCAGCACTTCCTCCGGTGACGCGACCGGCCGCAGCACGCCGCTCGGGGCGCCGTCGGCCACGGCCAGGGCGGTGCCAGCGGGGGGGCTAACCGAGTGCGCTTCGACTCGCTCCATCTCCTCCATCACTCACTCCACTCCGCGCGCAGCGGCTGCCCCAATTATAGCACATATGTTCTACTACACCACGCGCCGTCGGCCCCCGCGGGCTAGCGCAGCAGCCGCTGGGCGTTCTGGTACTCGATCAGCGCCCGCTGCGCTGCCGTCAGTGGCAGCGCATCCAGCACCCGCACCGTGCGGTCGATGTCCCCGATCGCGAACGGGTAGTCGCTGCCCAGCAGCATGCGCTCGGCCCCCACCGTCTCCAGCGTGCAGCGCAGCGCGGGCAGGTGGTAGTTGGCGTTGTCGTAGTAGAAGCGGCGCAAGTACTCCGATGGCGGCCGCGCGATGTGGCGGCGCGCCTCGGGCCGCGTGCGGAACGAGGTGTCGAGCCGGTCCCACTGGAACGGCAGGTAGCCGCCGGCGTGGCAGAGGATCGGCTGCAAGTTGGGGCAGCGGTCGCATGTCCCACTGTAGATCAGGCGCAGCGCCGCCAGGCAGGTGTCCAGCAGGTAGCCGACCGCCGCTGCCAGGTCGTACTCTTGCATCGCCTCGATCCCACACGGCGTCATCGGGTGGATGAATAGCGCGAGGTGGCGACGATCAATCTCGTCGAACACGGGGGCGAAGGCGGGCGTGTCGAGCGGCTGCTGGAGCACGTTGCCGCCGATGGCCACCCCGTGCAGGCCCAGCTGGTCGATGCCCCGCGCCAGCTCGTCCAGCGCGGCGTCGACGTGCGGCAGCGGCAGGTGCACGTAGCCCTTGAAGCGGTCGGGGTAGCGGCGGCACGCCTCGGCGGTGCCGTCGTTCGCCGCCTGGGCCATCGCCACGGCCGTGGCGCGGTCGGCGTGGTAGGTCTGCGGGATCGATACCGACAGCACCATCAGGTCCACCCCGGCCCGCGCCATATCCTCCAGGCGCGCGTCGAGCTCGTACATCTTCGGGTCGACACCGACCTTGGTCGTCAGAATGCGGTGGATGCCCGCCTCGACGCTGTCAGCGGGCCGCGCATAGGCGGCGGTGGCCACCGCCAGGTACTCGCGCGGGAAGTAGTGGCCGTGGACATCGATGCGCATCGCCGTCGTCCTCTCTCGGGCTCGCCGGGCTTCCCCGTGTTGTAGCACGGCGGGCGATTGCCCGGCGGCTCGCCCCAGGGCATAATCCGTCGCCCTACTGCGGCCGCGCTGCCGGCCCGGCGGGCTGGGGGTAGGCATGAATCCCGGACTGCGCGCCGCGCTCGACGTGCTCCAGGCACACGACCAGCTCTGCCTCGTCGACGATGAGATCGACCCGCGCTATATCTCCTCGCTGGTGGCGCGCGCCGGCCGCGCCGTGGTGTTCCGCCGCGTGCGCGGCTACACGCTGCCCGTGGTCAGCGGCCTGCTGGCCGACCGGCGCCGTGTCGCCCTGTGCCTGGGCATGGAGGGCGCGGAGACCGCCCAGCGCCTGCGCCGCGCCCTCGACCATCCGATCCCGCCGGTCATCGTCAGCGAGAGTCCGGTGAAGGCGGTGGTGCTGGTGGGCGACGCGGTGGATCTCAGCCAGTTGCCCATCCCCGTCATGGCCGAGCGCGACGGCGGGCCGTTCATCGCCTCGGCGGTGGCGGTGGCCGAGCATCCCGAGCTGGGCCGCAACGCGGGCATCTACCGCCTGATGTACCGTGACCGCCACACGCTGGGCATCGACATCGTGACGCCCAACAACCTGCGCGCGCTATACGAGGAGGCGAACGCCCGCGGCGAGCCGCTGCCGCTGTCCATCGCCATCGGCGCCGCGCCGATCGAGATGCTGGCGGCTACCTACAAGGCTGCGGCGGGCATCGACGAGCTGGCGATCGCCGGCGGGCTGCGCGGCGAGCCGCTGGCGCTGGTGCCCGGCGAGACGATCCCGGTCGCCGGCCTCGCCAACGCCGAGATCCTTCTCGAGGCCGAGCTGCTCCCTGGCGGCCACGTGCATCCCGAGGGCCAGTTCGGCGAGTTCACGCGGCTGATGGGCGGCGTGCACCGCAACCCGCTGGTGCGCGTGCGCGCCATCACCATGCGCCGCGACGCGCTGTTCTACGCGCTGCAGATGCCCTGGGAGAACATCTACCTCGGCGCGCCGGTGTACGAGGCGGCCGCCTACCGCGTGCTGCACGAGGCGGGCGTGCGCGTCACGGCGGTGAACATCACACCCGGCGGCTGCTGCCACTGGCACGTGGTGGCAGCGATCCGGGCCGCGCCGGGCGACGGCAAGAACGCGCTCGCCGCGCTGCTCTCGGTGGCCGACTTCAAGCACGCCATCGTCACCGACGACGATATCGACATCTTCGATCCGGTCGAGGTGGAGTGGGCGGTGGCCACGCGCGTGCAGGCGGACCGCGACGTGTTGATCATCAGCGGCGCCCGCGCGAAGCCGCTGGACCCCTCGCTGCCCCCGACCGGCGGCCCGGTGGTGACGGCGAAGATGGGCATCGACGCCACCATCCCGCCCGGCGTGCCACGCGCGCGCTACACGCGCATCACCTACCCGTTCCGGGACCGCGTGGGAGCCGACGGCACCGCGCCGCCGTCCGTGGCCACCACCAGCGACGCAGCGGTCGCCCGCGCGGCGGTGCTGGACGCGCTGGCCGCCGGGCCGCACTTTTACGTCGAGCTGCTGGCTGCCCTGCCGCACGTCGAGTACCGCACGCTGGTGCGCGTGATCGGGGAGCTAGAGGCCGAGGGGGTGCTCGGGCGCGACGGCGAGGGGCGGCTCACGCGCGCGGGCGCTCTAGACTAGCCCACGGGGTGGCACACCACGCCCCAGCTCTGGCCCTGCTGCCCGCTCCCGTCAACAGCGGGCCCGTTCTTCAGGCGGCGGCGCCGGCGTGGCCGAGGGCCCTACGGTTGGCCCTGCGCCCAGTTGCGGATGACGCCCTGGATGTTCAGTGGCAGCCAGGCGTCGAACTGCGCCCAGCTCCCGTAGCGCGGGGCGAGCGCGGCGCGCACCGCCGCGACCATCGCCTCGGAGTTGTCGGGCAGGCCCTGTGCCCGCGCCGCGCGGATCGCCGCCACGAGGTCCTCGGTGTACTCGCGGACCTCGCGCACGGTGTCGCGGGTGCCGAGCGGGCCGTGGCCGGGCGCCAGGATGTCGAAGTCGAGGTGCTCCTCGATCCAGCGCAGCGACGCGATCCACTCTTGCGTGTAGCTGTCGGGCAGGTCGCGGAAATGCACCGTGCGCACGGGGATGAAGTCGACGGCGAACAGCAACCGCCGAGCCGGATACAGCAGCACCAGGCTGTTGTCCGAGTGGTTGCGGCCCGTGTAGATCAGCTCGACGCGCGTGCTGCCCAGCGTTAGCTCTAGGCGGTCGTCCACGAGGATGGTGGGCACGGGCGAGTCCGGGTCGTTGCGGGCGGCGATCTTGGGCGCCGCCAGGCGGTGCGCGACGAACTCCGCCGTGTCGGCGAACACCGCGCCGCCCTTGTTGTGGTCCTCGTGGTCGTGGCTGTACACGACGTAGCGCACGGGCCGGTCGGTCACCGTGGCGATGGCGGCGCGGTACATCTGGGGCGAGCGCGGCACGACCAGCCCGCATGGGTCCGTGGCGATCACGCCCGCGTCGGTGACGATGAAGATGGCGTTGTGGCCGATGATGCGCCACTGGTAGACATCTTCGGCGATACGCTGGAGTTCGGCGACCGACGGCGGCGCCGTGGCGGGGATCTGGGCATGAGCCGTGGGAGCCGCCCGCCGCGTCCCCTCGGCGACTAGGGCGGCGCCAGCGACTGCGGCCCCGTGTAGTAGGCCGCGGCGGCTGATCCGTGGGCCGTGACAGCACTGCATGTTTTGCCTCCCGACAGGCGGCTCGGCGCCCGCGCGTACCGGCGATACGCGGCCGGGTTACAGCGCCGCTCAGTCGGTGACGCGCAGGCGCTCCAGCTCGCGGCTCGGCGCCCGCAGCGCAAAGGCCACCCGCGCCAGCAGGGCCCCCGCGATGGTCGTCAGCGCGATCATGGTCACCGCCAGCGCGTAGCCCTCGGCACTCAGCACGCCCCGCGCCAGCAGGTTCACGGCGAGCACCAGGTCCACCGCGCCCCGCGGTACCAGCAGCGTGCCCAGGCGCAGGCCGTGGCGGCCCCAGGGCAGGCCGCCGAGCACCTTGCCGATGATCGCTGCCACGGCGAACAGTACCCCTGCGGGCGAGAGCAACCGCAGGTCCATCATTGCGCCGGCGAGCGCGAAGTACGCCGCCTCGAAGGGGAAGAACACCTCGAAGAACGGGTTGGTCGTGTCCTCGCCGTCCGGGAAGAACAGGGGCTTGGAGCCGATGCCCCAGCCCAGCGCTGCCGGCAGCGGCTCGACCCCGAGCAGTTCCGCGAGCCCTACCACGCCGAGCGTGAGGCCGAACCCGATGGCCACCACCACCGGCTGCCGCGGGCTGCTGCTCCACAGTAGCGTGCCCAGCCGCCGCAGCACCGGCCGCAGTGGGCCCTCGGCCAGCGCGATCATGCCGGCCAGGTACCCCAGCGTCTTGGCGAAGTGCACCAGCGCGTCGCTTTGCGCGTGTTCGACGGTGGCGAGCGGGATCAAGGCGATCAAGACCAGATCCACCAGCAGCGCGGCCATGAGCGCCTCGCGCGTGAGCGGGTGCCGCAGCTGGCCGAGGGACTGGACCACCGCCAGCAACACCGGAATGGCCGAGGCGGCAGAGAGGAGCACGAGCCCGAACCGCTCCCGCGGCCCGAACGCGCCCAGCAGGCCCCACTCCAGTAGCGCCCCGGTGAGCCCGGCCGACAGCGCGGCGCCCCCCAGCCCCACGCCCGCCGCGCCGAGCAGCTGGCGCCCCTGGCGCAGCATCGCCACCTCCAGCTCGATACCCGCGCCCCACATCAGGAGTACCGCGCCCATCACGCGGAAGGTATGCAGCGGCTCCGGCGGCAGGGGGGAGCCACCGGGCCATAGCAGGTTGTGTCCTAGCACGCCACCGTGGCCGACGAGCGCCCCGAGCATCAGTGCGACGAGCGGTCCCGGCACGACCCGCAGGCGGTGAGCGAGCACATAGCTGAGGCCGCCCGCGATGAGCAGCAGCGCGAGCGACAACACCGCCGGCCTACCAGCCCGGCTCGGCGGTCGGGCGGAGGACCGCCGCGTCGTGCCAGCCAATA
>Ga0070737_10002864_pt1 | contig 19731 bp, 13 predicted proteins | sample Coa_R1_10_FD_66438 | JGI IMG/M metagenome (GOLD analysis project Ga0070737, IMG submission 66438) | Surface soil microbial communities from Centralia Pennsylvania, which are recovering from an underground coalmine fire - Coalmine... | ecosystem: Environmental > Terrestrial > Soil > Unclassified...
GGCTCGACGCGACGCTCGTAAAATGCGCCGTGAGCGCCGGGGCCTGCTTCCTGCCGGCAACGCGCGCGACGCTGGAAGAAGCCTCGCGGCACGGCCGACGAGTCACATTGCGGCAGAACAGACAGCCCAGCAGGGCCGTCGCGCGCGTGGTGCTCGATTGCGGCGGGCTTGCGAGTCGTCTCTTGCCGGAAGTCGGCTGGCGCGTCCTGCCGCAGTCGCGCATTGGCGTGGCCGCCTCATGGCGCAATGCGCCGATGTCGCCCCCGTCGGGCGTCATCTACATGGCCTGCTCGAAACACGGGTATGCGGGGCTCGTCCGCGCCGAGCGCGGAATCACCAATATCGCCGCTGCGCTGGATCCGGCGCGTTGTCGGGAAGCAGGAGGTCCGGCTCGAGCCGTCGAGGAGATCCTGAAAGCTGCAGGGCTGTCCGTTCCGGATCAATTGGATTCCATGGCGTGGCGCGGTACGCCTCATCTCAGCCGCACACGTTGCCGCGTCGCCGCCGAACGCGTACTGATCCTGGGCGATGCGGCGGGCTATGTCGAGCCTTTCACCGGCGAGGGCATGGCCTGGGCGCTCGCCGACGCAGCAGCCGTATTTCCTTTCGTGCGTGAAGCGGTCGCGTGTTGGTCGAGTGGCCTCGGTGAACGCTGGAGCAGGCGCCACGCGAACATGGTGCGTGCGCGGCAAGACGTATGCCTCAAGGTTTCAAAATGGCTGCGTCACCCGAGCCTCGTGGCCGCCGCGCTTCCGCTGCTCGACTTTGTGCCTGCCACGGTGGCCCCGCTCATGGCGCGGCTGAATCGCGAATTGAAGGCCGGCGACGTGGTGGCGGGGTGACGTCTGCAGCCATCCTTGGCATGGGCACGGCGGTCCCGGCGGGCTCGTTCAGCCAGGACGTTGCGGCAAGGTTGGCGACGCAGCGCTGCTGCTCCAGTGAGCGTGAGCGTGTCTGGCTGGAAGGCATTTACCGCGCCTGCGGCGTGCACCGGCGCGGCAGCGTTTTACTCGTGCGTGATGATGACGCCGCATCCATCGAATCTTTTTACCCGCCGCGCCAGCGCGAAGACGACCTGGGACCGACCACGGCCAGCCGTCTTGCGCGCTACGCACGCGAAGCCGGCAAGCTGGCTGCGCGCGCGTGTGCCTCCGCCGTGGCGGATGCCGGCATGCTCCCTTCGCGCATCACCCATTTGGTCGTCGTCTCGTGTACGGGCCTCTTTTCACCCGGCCTCGATGCCGAGCTGATCGAGCAACTTGGACTTCCACGCGACGTGGGTCGCGTGAACATCGGCTTCATGGGCTGTCACGGAGCGCTCAACGGGTTGCGCGCGGCAGCCGCACTGACGCAGGGTGTGCCGGACGCGCTCGTGCTGCTTTGCTGCGTCGAGCTGTGCAGCCTGCATTTCTCGTACGGCTTCAACCGCCAGCGGGTGATCGCAAACGCACTGTTCGCCGATGGCGCGGCGGCCGTGGTCCTGGGAGCTCGCCGCGGCTCGGGACTGCACCTCGAGGATGTCGCGAGCTTTTTGACTCACGGCTCATCCGACGCCATGACTTGGCGCATCGGCGACCATGGATTTGAAATGGGCTTGACACCGGAAGTGCCGCGACGGATTCGGAGTGCTTTGCGTGGTTGGCTGGAACCCTGGCTTGCGGTGCGTGAACTCCGGATTGACGAGGTTGCGCAGTGGGTGATCCATCCCGGCGGCCCGGAGATCATCCAGGCCGCGACCGATTCGCTGGGATTGCGCCCTGAAGCTGGAGACTATTCGCGAGCGGTGCTCGCCGACCACGGCAACATGTCGTCGCCGACCGTGCTTTTCATCCTGCAGCGCATGCGCTTGCGGAACGAAGCCGGTCCGATCGTGGCGTTGGGTTTCGGCCCCGGTCTGATGTTCGAGGCAGGACTCTTTTGCTGAAGCATGGCGGTTGCCGCGAGCGCCATCAGGGAACCGATGTAGCCGACAGTCTCATGTCACGCCGATCGGTTCGAGCGCCTTGAGAAAAAACGCTTTGCTCGCTGCGTAGTCGTTGACTCCGAATAGGATGTGATCGACCGTGGGCGTCGCTTCTTACTGCCGTGGTGGACTGGATGTCGTGTCGGCCTGGTACAGGGTGGCATCTCCGTAATTGCCGTGGAGTTTTCCATCGAGGATGTAGTCGCGCATCATGCGGAAGTATCCCTTGGAATTGCGCGTGTCATCGCGCGTGCCATCCGGTTCCGTTTCGAACTCGTAGATGCCGTGTTCGGCATGCGGAAAAACCGCCAGCGTGATCGGACGCCCTGCTTTTTGCAGGCCGCGCAGGCGCTCAATCGTTTCTGCACTGGGGGCGTCGGCATCTTCGCCGCCGAGGATCCAGAGCTGCGGTGTATCCAGATTGCGCAATACCGGCATTGGATCGTACTGAAGCGGCACACCAGCGAAGAGTACCGGCCCCTTCTGCTTCAGTTCCTCGGTCGGCGACGCCAACAGCGCCCACGTGACATCGCCACGCACATGCTTTAACCACGGTTCCTTGCCGTATTGGTGCTTGAGCGCGTCCAGCCGGTCGTAGCCCGTGCGGAAATCGCTGAGCAGGATGGCCGCCGACGCATCGGCGATCTGCATCGCCTTGGCCATTGCGCCCGGCCCGTACCCCTGGCTCTGCATGTCGTACGCGATCGCTTCGCGATCTTCGTCCAGCGGTGAAACCGCAAGCCCGAAGCCGACAATCACAAAGTCCACCGGTGCGATCTTCGCCGCCAGCGGCGCCACCCAGCCGCCTTCACTGCCAGCCTGGTAACCGATGCGTCCTGCACGCGTTCCAGCCAAGCGCTTGGCCTCCTGCACGGCGGCGATTGCATCGTCGGCCAGTACCAGGAAGTTCTGCGTGTAGCGCCCGCCCGAGGCACCGGTGCCGCGCTTGTCGTACACGAATACGCCGATGCCCATGGCCGGAAACATTCGCTGCAGGTCGTAGAAATCCAGTGCCGATTCGTGTTCCGATCCATGCACGAGCACCACGATCGGTACAGGTTTGTTTCCTTTCGGCAGCACGAGTCGGCCGGCGAGGGTGACGCCGGCACCCTGGAATCGCGCGTTCGTGATGTCGAAGGGGATTCGTTTGCCCTCCACGCCGTCGAACGTGATCCGACCGTCGCGGCAGCCGGAAAAGCGCACAGTGGTCCCGTCCGGACGGCCCGTCCAACCGAGGGTGCTCGTCCATGTACCGCCGGGATGGAGTGTCAAGTGACCCGTCGTTCCGTCTTCGCGACGCCAACGCAAGTCAGCCGCTTCATCGGTGGCACCAACGTCGACGAGGCTGCCATCGGTGAGGCGGTAGGCGCCGATGTGGCAATTCGCGACCGGGTTGCCGGCAGCGCGGGCGGTACCGTCCGATGCAATGAAGCCGATGACCGCGAAAAGAATCAGCGCGCCGCGGATCGAAGCCAGATGCTTCAATAGTTTTGCTTTCATCAATAGTTTTGCTTTCATCGTGAATCCTCGATGGAAAACGGCATGGCTCCGCGCCATAGGACGTCGCGGCCCAGTTCGAAAAGGCGCTCGAGTCGATCTTCGATCACAAGCACGGGATTGCCCTCAAGCGGTCCCGCTTTGCTGGCAAAGCGGCTCGTACCGTACGGGGATCAACAACTCTGGTTCGCTTCGTCCACCGGCGTAGAGCAATGCTTCGCCAGGGCGGGGAAGCGTGCCTGAACTTTCCAAAGGAATGGCCAGGCCAGATGTCCAGACTTCGGCCAAGGGCGACCACAGGGCCTCCCCGCTCCAACGCGCATGGATTACCTCCCCGGAATAGGGAAGCAGTGCCATCAGGACCTCGCAGGAGCGCGACGCCTGATCGCGCAGCAGTCGTGCCGGGAACCGTTCTGCGCCGATCCTGACGGTAACCGAGTGCACCCCTGAGGACATATCGCACCATTGCGTTGGTTGAGTGTGCCGCTATGCTGCCGCGTCACCCCGAGCACCGTATTGGACGGTTTCAAGGTGGGGCTGCTCCGAGGCCGCACCGTGGTGCCGGCATGGCTTGGTGATGTGTTCCTTCCCGACTGCGCCGCGCCCAACCCCATGCAAGAGAAGATGTTGCACAGGTTCAGCGGTGCTCTTGTGAGAAGGACGATCGATCGAAGCGACGCCCTTGTGCCGGAACATGCCCATGACTGGCCGCTCCTGTCGCTTTTTGTAATCGGCGCGTACTCGAATCGAACCGAGATCGGAGAGCAATTCATCGCCGGCCCCTCCGCCGTCTTTTATGCGGCCGGCGCGGCACATCGCAATACCGCAGGTCCGGATGGATTTGAACAGATCGAAATCGAGTTCGATCCGGCTTGGCTGCGATCAGCCAATCTGCCGAACTATCCGGTCATGCGCTGGGCGGGTGGGCGTGTGGGGGCCGAAGCCCATGCGTTGGCCATGCTCTGCAGTCGCGAGGCATCCGAAAAATCTCTGCTTGCGGCGCTACGACTGTTCTTGAGTTCAGCGTCCGTCGACGCGCCAACCAAGCGTCCAGATTGGCTCGGTCGCGTGATCTGCCTGCTCAGAGAAGATCCGGCAAGGAAAATCTCTGAGCTTGCGCGCACAGTTGGTTTGCACCCCTCCTGGCTGGGGGCAGCGTACAGGGGTGCTGCGGGAGAAGGTCTCATGGAGACCGCGGCACGATTCCGCGTTGAGCACGCAGCCAAATCACTGCGTGAAACCAATTCGTCACTTGCGGAGATCGCGATCGAAGCGGGCTTTTGCGACCAAAGCCACATGATCCGAACGTTCCACCGGATCCTCGCGCGCCTGCCATCGGCAGTACGGAAAGACCAAGCACTATTCAGGCAAGAGCCTGAGGTGAACTCTGGAACCTGATGCTGCTCAGGGTTCTACCTGGATTCTGCGGACACCCGTCAGGTCACGCCGATGGCAGCAGGACGCGAGCGGCGGATTTCAGGAACTTTGAACGCGGCGACGATGATCTGCTGCTGACCGCTGAACGACTCAAGTCGACCCATGGGTCGCAACGCGACCCTTTGGACCATTGCCGTCTGCATGGCCGAAGAAACGGGTCGGCCATGCAGAACCGTCAAACGCGGGTGCGCGAATTTCGCTGGATCAACGCGGATCCCTGAACCCGAATGGTGGAGTCAGTCCCGTGAAGTCGCCGATGACCTTCGCATCGTAGGGTCCGTTCAACAGGTTGAAGGTGTTGCCGGGCACGTTGATCGTGCCTTGCTGGAACACGATGCGCCCGGACGGCGTGATCTCGAAAACGCGATCGTTGAACTGGTCGCTGATCAGGGTGTCGCCCTCCCGTAACCGGACGGCTCGGGTCGGCAGTGGTGTCGGATTGCTGCCGGGCGCGGTGTTGGTGAAAAATTGCCAGACCACGTTGTCGCCGCCATCGACCTCGACGATGCGGTTGTTGTTGGAATCAGTAATCAACGTATCGCCATTGGGCAGCCGGCTCGCGAAAGCCACACCACTCACGGTGCCATGCGCGGTGAATATCTGCACCGTTTGTCCAGCCGTGGTGATCTCGATGGCGCGGTTGTTGTTTTCGTCGGCAATCAGCACGTCACCGTTGTCCAGCACCTCGGCGCTGTTGGGGTTGTTGAGCTGGTTCGGCCCCGACCCGCTGACCCCGGAGGTGCCGTATTGCCATTCGATCCGCTTTTTCATGTTGACCAGGATCACGCGCTGGTTGGCCTGATCGGTGATCAGCACGTGCGGACCCGAATATCCCGGGAAGCTGCTCAGGTACAGCGATTGCACGGGCGTATTCAACTGATCCGGCCCCGAACCCGCGACGCCGGCTTGACCGTACTGCCAGACGATCTTGCCCTTGTGATTGACGATGAATACCCGGTTGTCGGGGCAGCCGTTCGTTGTGTTGCTGCAGCCCGGCACTCCGGGCGGCGTGCCGGTGCCGGAGATCAGCGTGAGTTGCCCGAAGCGTTCGGCATCGTTGGTGCCCACCACACTGTGCGGGCCGGGTATGTCCGAGCCATCGCCGAATTGCCAGACCACCTTGTGCGTCATCGGATCGACTTCGATGACGCGGTTGTTGAACTGGTCGGCGATCAGGATGTTGCCGGCGTGATGCTCGGCTTGCGCGAGGAACGGGCAGCCGACGCCGGCGACTGCCGCCGTTATCAGCAGGACCGGCAGAACACGGTGGGATGGTGGGACAAGCACAGGGAAACGTGTCATGACACGCCCTCCATTGAGAACTGTGCTGAAAATGCACGGAGAAGACGATCCCCGATGCAATCCACGATTTAGTAGGCCGATTGCCGGCCGTCGCGGTGTCTGGACTGATGCGGGGTCCCGAAAGCAGGTTTGAACGAGGCCCCCGTGGCGTTGGGGTGGGAGGTGAACTTGTACGCCGATCGCTGTTATCGCTCCGTGCGGGTTGCGTCAATCATCCGTGTAGTGGATCGCCTTCAGGGGCCTAGGTGCCGCACAGAAATGGCTTGCCGCGTGAGAAGCGCGCCATTCTGGTCTCTGGCGAACAGGAAATAGCGCCCCGGCCGCAGGTACAACTCACCCATCAGGGTGCTGGTCTCGCCGGAGGTGACTTGGATGCCGTCGATCGTCGTTTCCGAAACAGGATCGAGCACCATCCGGTCAGCGGGAATCGCGTCGTCGCGCTCGCCGTCGTAGCGAGCGCCGACCATGCAAGGGTAGTGTCCCTGACAGATCCTTCCGTACACGGGATATGGCACACGCAGTCCCCACAGGCGCAGCCACGTTGGCCGACCCATTCGGAAATGTTCCTCGGGAAAGATCACGCTGACATCGTAACCGGCCCTGAGTGACCACGGCTTGCCGTGCTTGTCGAGGAACACGATGGGTTGGGCGGGGTGCACGGCGTTGATGATCGCGTCGTAATCGGGGTGGTCCATCGAGCGGTCCCGATGCGGGATCAGGATGGTCTGCTCGACCGACAGCGGCACGATGCCGCTGTCCTTGATGAAGTGTTCGGCCATCGATTGCACGCCGAGGAACTTGCCGAGCTTCTGGATGTGCTCGTAACCGGCGTTGACCACCAGTCGCGCCGCGGGGTCATCCTTGAGGATCTTCCACAGATTCTCGGCCTGTTGCGCCTCGCGCGCATCGACGGATCGATCGCCGTCAGCCTCGTAGGCGACGACCTTGTAGCCGAGCGTCAGTGCGGTGCGCACCATCTCCGCGTAGATGGGCTCGCGGAAGTAGTAACCGCTGGCGGCGGTCGCATAACCGCGCCTGGCCAGCGCAGTCACATCTCGGCGGTCAAGAGTTTCCACCGCAAAAGTGTTGAAGCCTTCCTCGCGTAATCCCTGCAACAGCCGCACGGTGAGCGTACGCGTCAGCGCGATGTTGTGGGCTTCGTTGAGGAACACTACGCGATAGTTCTTGGCGAGTTGCGGAATGTACGTGATGGCCTGCACCGGATGCTCGCCGGGAATCGCCAGCGGCGAAGGCGCATCGTCGCCTTTAGCGCGTTGGGGAATCGAGAAGCTGGTCTCGGCGTCCTTGTAGTCGCCAATGAATGTCTGGTACCAGGAAAGATACTGGCCGAAAATCATGCGAAACGCCGGCTCGCTGTCTGTGGCATAGGCACGACGCATCACCTGATATTGCGTCAGCAGGCCTTTGTACTGGCCCGCGCGCTTCATGATCGCGTCTGACTTGCTCATCGCGTCGAGCTGCTGTTCGTACCAGGCGGACCGGCTCTGTGCGGCCGCCGCCTGAACCATGGCCAGCAGGAGCGTTGCAAGACCAATCATCGGTGCGATGTGCATGATGTTCCCGCGGCCTCGCCCATGCGACGGAACGATACACCTGCTGCTTCTTGGTGCGTATGTATGCCGAATCACCCGCTCGCTGCACTCTACGGTCGGGACGAGATCCCTGGCCCGAAAGTGCTGCTTGACGGAATTCCGCTTGCGCTCGCCGTACACCCGCGTCAGGTGGATCGCGCTCCCGTGATGAAGCCAGGCGATGCCACTGCAAGATTTGTGGGGGCGGTCACGGACGACCCTTGGGAAGTCGACGAGCATCGACGCCCGAGGAGAACCCGATGTCCCACACCAACTGGATCCCGTCCCGCGTCTACGGCGGAACGTACTGGGCCAACGGCCGCTTCGGCATCATCGTCGACCGCCTGCGCGGCGCTCGCGGACAGTGCACGCTCGTCGTACAACCGCTCGCGCGCGGCGACCGGCTGCGCTGCATCAGTTGCGCCAACGTCGATGAAGCCAAGCGCACCGCCAGACTTGCCCCACGCGAACTGGCTCAGCTCGGCATGGCCGCGTGAAGCAACCGCGAGGCTCGCACGGCCTTTTGAGGCGTGCCTCGCGGCTGCGCGCGAACGGCTAGCTGCTGTGTAAACCCCGGAGATTGTTCATTGCCGAAGGAACGCGGCTGATCGGAGACAGTGCTCGAGGCTGGCATGCGGGCGATGCCAGTTGCAGGTGTTGCCATGACGCCTTCATTGTTTGCAGTGGCTGGGGAATGGCGCAACACACCAGAAGGAAGCACGCATGGCCGATCAGGTCCGCCGTCGTTTACTGAAGGCGGCTGTGCTCTCGCCAATCGCAGTCGCTCTCCGTGGCCGTCAAGCTGCGCCATCTGCAGAGGCACCGGCATTCGACACCACGGCTGCGCGGACGGCTTTGGTGCGTCTGCTGCCGCGATGGCACACGCAGTTCACGCTGGCAGCCGTGCAGCGGAGCGGTGCGGATCAGTACTACATCGGCGGTACCGTCGGGCACATCGTGGTGGCAGGCACATCGCCGGCAACACTGCTCGTCGGCGTTGGGGCGTATCTCGAGCAGGTGGCGCATGTCGGTATCGGTTGGCCGGGCGACAGCATTTCCCGGCTGCCCGCGACGCTGCCGGCGCCGACGTCCTCATTCAGCCGTCGCGCCGTCGTACCGGATCGTTATGCGCTCAACGATACCGATGACGGGTATTCCAACGCCTATCTCGAATGGTCGGCATGGCAACACAAGATCGACCTGCTGGCCCTGCGCGGCATCAACGAAGTATTCATTCCCATAGGTACGGAGGAAGTCTATCGGCGCACGTTCCGTGCCTTCGGCTACAGCGATGCCGGGATTCGCGCCTGGATTCCGGCTCCCGCACATCAGCCGTGGTGGCTGCTGCAGAACCTGTCGGGGTTCGATGCACCGGTCTCGCCCCGGCTGTTCGCGCGTCGTGTCGAGCTGGCGCGAAAGATCGTCGCACGCCTGCGCGAACTCGGCATGACACCCGTCCTGCCAGGGTACTTCGGCACCGTGCCGCCCCGATTTGCCGCGAAAATCCCTGGAGCACACGTGATCCCGCAGGGCACGTGGGTGGGGTACGACCGACCCGACTGGCTGGACCCGCGCGATCCGCTCTATGCGCGTGTGGCGGCCACGTTCTACCGGATGCAGCGGGAACTGTTCGGCGACACCACGATGTACAAGATGGATCTGTTGCACGAAGGTGGCCGCGCCGCCGATGTGCCGGTGGCCGAAGCGGCCCGGCAGGTAATGGCTGCCTTGCAAGCCGCGCATCCTGGTGCGCGCTGGGTGATGCTGGGCTGGCAGCGTAATCCGCTCCCAGCCGTCATTGATGCGGTCGACCACCGACATGTTTTCATCGTCGATGGCCTCTCCGATCGATACGATGGACTCGATCGCGAACGGGATTGGCACGGTGCACCTTATGCCTTCGGGACGATTCCCAATTTCGGCGGCCACACCACGCTGGGGGCCAACGCGGGCGTCTGGCTCGAACGCTTCGCGCAATGGCGCACCAAACCCGGCAGCCGCCTGCGCGGCATAGCCTGGATGCCCGAAGGCAGCGGCAACGACGCCGCGGCATTTGCGCTGTTCACCGCTCTCGCCTGGGAGGCCGCGCCGTCGACCGCGGAGGCGTGGTTCGACGCCTACGCGACCAGTCGCTATGGCGGTGCCGATGCCCATGCGATCGCGGCCTGGCGCATCCTCGGCAAGACCGCCTACGCGATGCCGGCGGGCGAATGGTCGGAGCCACAGGACAGCCTGTTCAACGCGCGCCCGAGCCTGGATGTGGATACTGCCGCAACGTGGTCTCCGCCGAGCATGCGCTACTACGCAGGCGAGTTCGAGCAAGCCGTTTGCGAACTGCTTCAGGTGACACCCGCATTGCGCGGTACCACCGCGTATCGCCACGATCTGGTGGACGTTTCGCGGCAAGCCTTGAGCAACCGGTCACGCGTGTTGTTGCCGCGGATCAAAGCTGCGTACGCAGCGAAGGATGCCGCGCGTTTCCACCTGCTGATCGGGCAGTGGCTTGACGACATGGAGTTGCTCGACCGCCTGGTCGCAAGCGATCCACATTTCCTCCTGGCCAACTGGCTTGCGCCGGCGCGTGATGTGTCGAGCAATGCAGCCGAGTCGACGCAACTCGAATATGACCAGTGTTCGATCATCAGCGTCTGGGGCGACCAGGAAGCTTCCAACAGCGGGTTGCACGACTACGCGAACCGCCAGTTGGCTGGCCTGGTGCGCGGTCTGTATCTGCCGCGCTGGAAACGCTATTTCGAATCGCTGCAGCACTCACTTGCGACCGGAATTCCTCCGGAACGGATCGACTGGTTCGCAATGGAACATGCCTGGGCGGTTTCGCAAAAAGGGGTGGCAGCCCGTCCTGAAGGCGAACCATGGCTGCTTGCCGCAGAAGCAGCACGACGCCTGGGAATTTGTCCGCGGCCGCGGGATGCCGCTGCGGGACACCCGCGACGGGATCCTCGGCAAACGGGGTGGCCGTGAATTGTCGTGGCGGGCATTCGTACATTGATTGCGGGGAGAAACACCAAATCGGGTGTGCGAGCATGATCGATCAGGCAGAGGCCAAGGCGGTTTATTCATGACGGATGACAAACACGAGCAGGCTTCACCTCAGGTAGCGAAAGATCAGGTAGCGAAAGAGAAAGACACTGTTTCGCGCCGCGATTTCCTTCGCTGGTCCGGAATCGCCGGCTTGTCGGCGACAGCGGCGGCGTGGCTACCGGACGTCGCGGCCGCCGTGGCGTCGTCCGTGGGTCATGCCACGGGCGCAGCGACGGGACTGTCGGCGTTTGGCGGGAAGGCTGAGCCCGTGCCTCTGAATGTATTGGCGACGCCCATTCGGCCACCCGCGGTGCCGCTCGCAGTGCGTCAACCCTATCTCAGCAGCTGGCTGCCAAGCACCTTGCTGCCCGGCACCTCGCCGGAGTTCTGGCAGGGCAGCAAGACCGGGATGGCCGGAATCATCCGCATCGATGGCACGTCCTACCTGTTCATGGGCGATCCGAAGCTGGCGCTGACCGTGCCGGATGGAAATCATGGCAAGACACACACCTTGCAAGATTTCCCCCACGCGCTCGATCAGACGGCGTTGCGCATGACACCGACCCGTTCGCGATTCGAGCTGCAGGGCGGCGGTGTAGGGCTGGTGGTGGAGTTCCTGTCGCCAGTGGAGCCCGGCGACCTGAGGCGTCAGTCGATCCCCATGAGCTACGTCACCGTGACGGCAAGCAGCATCGATGGACGATCACACCATGTCCAGCTGTACCTCGACATCACGGGCGGTTGGGCAAGCGGGGAGGACGAACAGCAGATTACCTGGGCGCCGGTTCACTCCAAGGGCATCCAGGCATGGGCCGTCGAGTTGAAAACCCCGACGCCGTTGAGTGAACAAAAGCAGTTCGCCGCATGGGGAACCGTCGTATGGGCCACCGGGGAGCGCGATGGCCTGACGTTCGAGTCGGGTGAAGACACCAAGGTGCGCGGACGGTTCGTGGAGCACGGAAAACTCAGCAACCGCAATGACACGGATTATCGTTCCATCGATGATCGCTGGCCGGCATTTGGCTTGAGTGTCGATCTCGGGCAGCTCGAAGGTTCGGCGGTGGCGACTGAATTCATCATCGGCCAGGTCAGGACGCCTTCCGTCAGCTACATGGGCAAACCTTTGCGTCCCCTTTGGACTCGATACTTCGATGCGTGGCAGGACATGCTGGCGTTTTTCCATGCCGACGCAACCGCAGCGGCACAGCGCGCCGGCTCGCTCGACGCGCGGATCACCCGAGACGCCCGCGTGACAGGCGGAACCACGTATGAAGGACTGTGCACGCTGGCGCTGCGCCAAGCCTACGGCGGCACGGAACTGGTCGAGGGCCCCGACGGTGAACCGTGGGCCTTTCTCAAGGAAATATCCAGCGACGGCAATGTGTCGACGGTCGATGTGGTGTATCCGGCGTCACCAGTCTGGATATACCTCGATCCCGCCTATCTGCGGCTGTTGCTGGCACCACTGCTGGCCTATGCTGAAAAGGGGGGATGGCCCGAGAAGTTCGCCGAGCACGACCTGGGCTCCGCGTATCCCAATGCTGCGGGCCACAACGACGGCAAGGAAGAGGACATGCCGGTCGAGGAATCCGGCAACATGTTGATCATGGTGGCTGCGTATCTGCGCCGTACCTCGGCACCCGAAGCCGCGGCCTTTGCCAGGATGCACTATCGGATTCTGCGACAGTGGGCAGAGTACCTGTCAGCGAATTTGCCCGATCCAGGATTCCAGAACCAGACCGATGACTTCGCGGGTTCGATCGCGCACAGCGTCAATCTCGCACTCAAGGGCATCATCGCAGTGGCGGCCATGTGGCAAATCGCCACCGCCGCGAACCAGGGCGAGGATGCCGCACGCTACGAGAGCTTGGCCCGCCAATACGTGGCGTACTGGACAAAACACGCTCAGGATCCCTCGGATCAGCACCTCGACCTGACGTATGACGGTTCCGGCGGCGGCGACAACACCTGGGGAACCCTCTACAACGCGTTTGCCGATCGCTTGCTCGGTACCGACCTGGTGCCGGAACGCGTACGCAAGGAGCAGGCTGCATGGTACGCGCGGATGAGCAACGCGTTCGGCCTTCCACTGCAAGTCCCGCACAGCTACGCCAAGTCGGATTGGGAGCTCTTTACTGCCGCATGGTTGTCCGACTTTCCGATCGCGCAGCAGCTTGTCGATCGCGTGTATGCGTATGCGAACACCACGCCCGACCGGGTAGCTTTCAGCGACCTGTACAGCACCGTGACAAGCCATCGAGTCGCTTTCGAGGCCCGCCCGGTACAGGGTGGGATTTTTGCGCCACTTGCGTTGCGGGCCAAAATGTAGCCACTGCTTCCGTCCGTTTGATGAGCCCGATCACTGCTCGGTCGTGAATGGGCTCCAGCGCATGACTGCATCGCATTTTGCGCTGCTGGTGGATGCGAATGTGGACGTGCAATATCGGTGCCCTGTTTACAAGCGCTTTACGGCAGCGGGCGCACCATCGTCGCTGGAACGGATGGCGGAGCTGTATGGAATGGATTCATTGCACGTCGTCGTCAATGGCGCGAGATACGATCTCGAAGGCGTCGACTCGCGCACCACGCTGCTGGACCTGATCCGTGAACGGTTGCACCTGACCGGTAGCAAGAAGGGCTGCGACCACGGGCAGTGTGGCGCTTGCACGGTGCTGGTGAACGGGCGACGGATCAACGCCTGCCTCAGCTTGGCGCTGACGCACGATGGCGACGCGATTACCACCATCGAAGGACTCGCCGGGGGCGATACGCTGCACCCGGTAGAGGCCGCTTTTCTCGAGCACGACGGTTTCCAGTGCGGTTACTGCACGCCCGGGCAAATCTGTTCGGCCGCGGGCATGCTGGATGAAGCGCGACAGGGCCAGCCGAGCTACGTCACTGATGACGCCGATCACGTCGAACTGACCGACGCCGAAATCCGCGAACGCATGAGCGGCAATCTTTGTCGCTGCGGCGCCTACGTGAACATCGTGGCCGCGATCCGCGACGCGGCGCGGCCGGCGCATGGATCATGAAGCCGTTCGTGTACGAGCGCGCCCGCGACGCCGCGCAGGCCGTAGCCGCACTGGTGGCAGACCCCGACGCGGTGTTCCTCGGTGGCGGCACCAATCTCGTCGATCACATGCGGCTCGGCGTGGCCAGCCCTGATCGGGTGGTCGACGTCACGCGGTTGCCATTCGATCGGATCGAGCAGCTAGCCGATGGCCGCGTGTGCATCGGTGCGAACGTCCGCAACAGCGAGCTTGCCGCGCACCGGTTGATCCGCACGCGTTATCCCATGCTGTCGCAGGCGCTGCTGGCGGGTGCCTCGGGCCAGTTGCGCAACATGGCCACCACCGCCGGGAACCTGATGCAGCGCACGCGTTGCGTGTATTTCCAGAACGTCACCACGCCCTGCAACAAACGCCAGCCCGGCAGCGGCTGTTCGGCGATCGGCGGCTACACGCGCTACCACGCGATCCTGGGCGCGTCCGAACATTGCATCGCCGTGCATCCTTCCGACATGGCGGTGGCGATGAGCGCACTGGACGCGAGGGTGGTGGTGCTCGGCCCGTCGGGTGAACGGCGCATCCCGCTGGTCGATTTCCACCGCCTGCCCGGCGACGAACCCGAACGCGACACGGTGTTGAGGCACGGCGAGCTGATCACGGCGGTGGAATTGCCCGCGCTGCCGGTCGCCGCGCATTCGCTGTACCGCAAGGTGCGCGACCGGCGTTCGTTCGCGTTTGCGCTGGTGTCGGTGGCCGCGGCGCTCGATGTCCGAGGCGGCACGATCGCGGATGTGCGGATTGCCTTCGGCGGAGTCGCGCACAAACCTTGGCGCGCCACGCGCGCCGAGGAAATCCTGCGGGGAACCGATGCCACGCCGGAGCAGTTCGAGCGTGCCGCGGACACCGAACTGGCCGCGGCGCGGTCGCAACCCGGCAACGCGTTCAAGGTGAAGATGCTGCGGAATACGTTGGTCGCGGCGCTGCAGGAATTGGCCGGAGCCGCTTGATGAATGCTGACGCTGCCAACGCGCCGTTGCGCACGCGGGCGATCGGTCAGCCGCTGGCGCGTATCGAAGGCCACGCCAAGGTCACCGGTGCCGCGCGCTACGCCTGGGAGCACGACCTTTCCGATCCACTTTACGCCTATCCGCTGCAGGCGACGATCGCACGCGGACGCGTCGTCTCGATCGACGCCGAAGCCGCACGTGCGCTGGAGGGGGTGCTGGCCATCATCACGCCCGACAATGCACCCAAGCTCCAGTCTGACGAGAACAAGGAGTTGTGGATCCTGCAATCCGATGGGATCGGCTTTCGCGGTCAGTTCATCGGCGCGGTGGTCGCCGCAAGCCTGGAGGTCGCGCGCCACGCCGTGGATCTCCTTCGCGTGCAGTACGAAGAAGAATTCCACGATGCCGACCTGCGCGCGGACCGGAACGATCTTTACGCGCCGGAATGCGTGAACGCGGGCTATCCCACCGACAGTGTGGAGGGCGACGTCGATGCGGCGCTGCAGGCGGCGGAGGTGTCGATCGATCACACGTACACCACGCCGATGGAACACAACAACCCAATGGAGACCCACACCACGGTCGCCATCTGGAACGATGGGCATTTCACCTTGTACGGCTCCACCCAGGGCGCACATTCGCTGCGCAAGACGTTGGCGCCGCTGTTCGGCATCGACGCCGATGCGATCCGCGTCATCGCGCCGCACGTCGGCGGGGGGTTCGGGTCCAAGGGTACGGCGCACGCGCATGATGTGCTGGCGTGCCTCGCCGCGCAGGCGGTTCCCGGCCGGCCGGTCAAGGTCACGCTGACGCGCCAGCAGATGTTCCAGCTCGCAGGTTACCGCACGCCCACCATCCAGCGAATTCGCCTCGGTGCCGATCGCGAAGGGCGGCTCACCGCGATCGCGCACGACGTGATCGAGCAGACTTCGCGGATCAAGGAATTCGCCGAACAGACGGCGGTGCCCACGCGGATCATGTATGCGGCGCCGAGCCGCCGCACCACGCACCGGCTCGCGGCGCTCGACGTGCCGGTGCCATCGTGGATGCGGGCGCCGGGCGAGACGCCCGGCATGTTCGCGCTGGAAACGGCGATGGATGAACTGGCCATCGCGTGCGGCCTCGATCCCGTCGAACTGCGCGTCCGCAACGATCCCGCCACCGATCCGGAATCGGGGAAGCCTTGGTCGCACCGCGACCTGGTGGGTTGCCTGCGCGAAGGCGCGCGCCGCTTCGGCTGGGACCGCCGCGATCGGGCGCCGCGGACACGTGAGCGCCACGGCTGGCTGATCGGCACCGGCGTGGCCGCGGCCACTTATCCGCGCTACCGGATGCCGGGTTCGGTGGCGGCGATCCGTTACGGGCGGGACGGTCGTTACGCGGTACGGATCGGCGCGGTCGACATCGGCACCGGCACATGGACGGCCCTGACCCAGATCGCCGCCGACGCGCTCGAATGCCCGGTCGAATCGATCGTGCTCGCCATCGGCGACACCGATTTGCCGAACGCGACGGTCGAAGGCGGTTCGAGCGGCGTCAGTTCGTGGGGCACCGCAATCGTCGCGGCCGCACGCGCGTTCCGGGACCACCACGGCCGTGATCCGAAGGTGGGAGCTGAAGCTTCGGCGGCCTCGCCCGACAATCCCGACGAAGAACGCCTGGCCATGCACTCGTTCGGTGCGCAGTTCGCGGAAGTGATGGTCAACGCCGCCACGGGCGAGGTGCGCGTGCCGCGCATGCTGGGTGTGTTTTCGGTCGGGCGAATCCTCAACCCGCGCACGGCACGCTCGCAGTTCATCGGCGGCATGACCATGGGCCTGTCGATGGCGCTGCTCGAGCACAGCGTGATGGACGCGCGCTTCGGCGAAGTGGTCACGCATGATTTTGCCGAATACCACGTCGCGGCGCATGCGGACATCGAGGACGTCGACGCGATCTGGCTCGATGAATCCGACCCGCACTCGAACGCGATGGGTTCGCGCGGCATCGGTGAAATCGGCATCGTGGGCGCCGCCGCCGCGATCGGCAATGCGGTGTGGCACGCAACCGGCATTCGCGTGCGCGACCTGCCGATCACGCCCGACAAACTCCTTGGCTGAGGGCACACATCCTCGGCCACTCGCCTCGGTGCCGTGCCGCGGCCATGAATTCGACGGATCGGGCGGCCCTAATCCTGTGCAGCCGCGATGCAGCTGCCGCTGCACCACAAATGGCGCGTCAAAGGTCGACGCGTCAGATGCAAACGTCATTGCTGGCCGCCTGCCGTCGATGCGCGGATGCAGCGCTCCCCACGCACATGTCGCTTCGATGGAAAGCGTATGATCCCGGGTGGTTCGCGGAGACATCACCACGACGGGAGCGTTCACATGGCAAAAACCATGGCGTTGAAGGTGAACAGCGAGACGCACAGCGTGTCGGTCGATCCCGGCACGATGTTGCTCTACGTGCTTCGCGACGATTTGAAGCTGCACGGCCCGAAGTTCGGTTGCGGCCTGTCCGAATGCGGCGCGTGCACCATCCACCTGGACGGCAAGGCGGTCCACTCGTGTGTGTTGCCCGTGGAGGCGGCGGTCGGGCATCACATCACGACGCTGGAAGGGCTGGGCACGGTGGAGAAGCCGAGCCCGATGCAGCAGGCTTTCATCGACGAGCAGGCCGTCCAGTGCGGCTACTGCATCAACGGGATGATCATGACAGCCAGCGCATTTCTCGCGCAGCACCCGAACCCGAGCCGTGACGAAATCAAGCAGGCCCTGAACGGCAATCTGTGCCGGTGCGGCACGCACATGCGCATCGTCCGCGCGGTGCAACGCGCGGCGAAGACAGGGAGGCAGGCATGAGCACCCGACGGGATCGTGTCGCGGATACCTCCGGGCTGTCCGACTTCGGCGCGGAACGGCGCAGGTTTCTCAAGAATTCCGGCGGCTTGGTGCTTGCATTCAGCCTGTTTGGCCCCGCGGTGGCGCTTGCGGATGAACGGTCTGCCAGGGCGGCTGGCGGTGCGCCGGGTAGCACAGCGCCGTTCCCGTCGGTCGATCCGGCGAACCTCGATGCGTGGCTCGCGATCCATCCGGACAATACCGCCACCCTGTTCACCGGCAAGGTGGAACAGGGCAACGGCTCGCCGAATGCACTCCTGCAGATCGCGGCAGAGGAACTCGATTTTCCGTTCGAGCGGTTCCACCTGGTGATGGGCACGACGACCGAGACCGTCGATCAGGGGCCTTCGTATGGCAGCATGGCAGTCCGGTATGCCGGGCCGCAGGTTCGCCACGCCGCCGCGGCCGGACGCCAGGTTCTGCTGGACATGGCCAGCAAGCATTTCGGCGTGCCGGTGGACCGGCTCATGGCGCAAAACGGCCGGATCGCGATGAACGGCTCGCCCAAGCGCGCGATCACCTACGGCGAGCTGGTGGACGGGAAACGCCTGGACGTCACCATCGGCGCAAGCGGCAAGCGCTTCGACATGAAGGTTGCGCCCGATGTGAAGCTGAAGGACCCGTCGAAGTACACGGTGGTCGGCAAGTCGGTCCTGCGCAAGGACATTCCGGGCAAGGTGACCGGCGAGTTCACGTACCTGCAGGACGTGAAGGTGCCCGGCATGTTGCACGGTCGCGTGGTGCGTCCGTACGGCATCGAATCAAAACTGCTGAACGTCGACGAAAGCGGACTCAAGGATATTCCCGGATTCGTCCAGGTCGTGCGCGAGCGCAATTTTCTGGGCGTGGTCGCGGAGACCGAATGGGGCGCGATCCAGGCCGCGCAGAAGCTGGGTTCGAAACTGATGCGCCGCGGCCCGACCGACGGCCTCGCCAAATGGTCGGACTGGCAGGGACTGGCAGCCACCGACGAAGTATGGAATGTGGTGCGCAAGGCTCCGGGCAAGGACATGGTCGTCGCGAGCCACGGCGATGTGGACAAGGGGCTCAAGGGCGCTCAACGAACCTTCAAGGCGACGTACCTGACGCCGTTCCAGACGCACGGATCGATCGGCCCCGAATGCGCGATCGCCGACGTCGGCAAGAAACAAGCGGTGTTCTGGGCCGGTACCCAGATGCCGCACCAGGCGCGACGTGACATGGCGCAACTGCTCCACCTGCCGGTCGAGAATGTCGAAGTGAAATGGATCGAGGCCTCCGGCCAGTACGGCCGCAACGGTCTCGAACACGTGATGGCGGACGCGGCGATCATGTCGCGCGCCGCGGGGCGGCCGGTGCGCGTGCAGTGGATGCGCTGGGACTCGCACGGCTGGGACCCGAAGGAGCCGCCCATTGCCCAGGATCTCGAAGCCGCGCTGGATGCCCATGGCAACGTGACCGCGTGGCGCCACCACATGTGGATCCCGACCTTGAGCGACACCCGCCTGCTCGCGTCAGAGTTGATCGGCAAACCGGTCGGCAAGGAGAACCTCGGCCACGGCGCGATCGGTTACGAATACACGTTCGCCAACGCCGACGTGGCCTGCCACGGCGAAAGCCGCGTGGGCGTGATCACCGCGTGGATGCGTGCGCCGGGCCAGTTCGAGACCACCTTCGCGATGGAGTCGTTCATCGACGAACTGGCCGCCGCGGCGAAGCAGGATCCGCTGGAGTTCCGGCTCAAGTACCTGAAGGATCAGCGCGCGATCGGCGTGCTGAAAGCGGCGGCGAAGCAGTACGGATGGCAAAGCCGGCCGGCGTTCCAACACCGACAAAAGAGTGGCGCCAAGGCGACCGGCCGCGGGATTGCGTGGGTCAATCGCGACGACACGCGCGTCGCCACCATCGCGGACGTGGAAGTCGACCGCCGGACCGGTGCGATCCGGGTGATACGCGTGGTGGTCGCGCATGACTGCGGCATGGTCATCAGTCCGGACGGCATGCGCAACCAGATCGAAGGCA
>Ga0070737_10002867_pt1 | contig 19709 bp, 19 predicted proteins | sample Coa_R1_10_FD_66438 | JGI IMG/M metagenome (GOLD analysis project Ga0070737, IMG submission 66438) | Surface soil microbial communities from Centralia Pennsylvania, which are recovering from an underground coalmine fire - Coalmine... | ecosystem: Environmental > Terrestrial > Soil > Unclassified...
CGAACAGCGCAGACCGGCCTTTTGCGCCCGCCGCCATAACTCACCGCGCGGGTCGCACAGCAGCTCGGCTTGGTGGTCCATCGCGCGCAATGCCAAGGACAGACCGAGCACCTGGCTTTCGCCGCCGGCGAAGGCCAGTTCGGGATCGACGCCCACGATCCGCATTGGCGGGCGCGCGTGCCGCATCAAGCCCGGTCGAAAAAGCGGTAGTAAACCAACGCCGCGATCGCCGCGACGCCGTCGCGCCAGCCGATCTTTTTGCCTTCCTGGTAGGTGCGCCCGGAGTAGGAAATCGGCACTTCATAGATCCGCCAATGAGCCTGGGCCGCGCGAATGGTGATTTCGGGCTCGAAGGTGAAGCGGTTGGCCGACAGGGGCAAGCCGAGCAATTTGTCGCGCACGAAGGCCTTCATCCCGGTTTCCATGTCGTTGAGGTTGAGGTTGCACAGCGCGTTGGCAAAGCAGGTTAGCGCCACGTTGACTACATAATGCCAAAACAACAGCACGCGATGCGGCCCGCCCAAAAAGCGCGAACCGTACACCATGTCGGCGCGGCCATCGATCAGCGGCTGGAGCAACGCGGCGTAATCGCGCGGATCGTATTCCAGGTCGGCATCCTGCACGACCACGATCCGGTTGCGAGCAGCGGCAAAACCCAGCCGCAACGCGGCTCCCTTGCCCCGATTAACCATGTGGCGAAAGAGCCGCACGCGCGGATCCGCACAGACCTGCACCAGGGCTGCGGTCCGGTCGGTAGATGCGTCGTCGACCACGATCAGTTCGACTGGGAAACCGCAGTCCAGTACCGCCGCGATCGCCTGCTCGATGGTCGCCTGCTCGTTGTATACCGGCATCACCACCGAGATTTCGGGCCTGTCGATATTGCCCTCCGCGAGCTTCATCGCGCCTCTTTAGCTCGGCGCGCGGCCAGCATGCGCGCCGTTTTTCTCAGTATGGCCCGGTAGCGCCCGGGCGCCAACCCTGCGCCGTAACTTCGGAACAGGCGCAACCTATCGGTTTGGCTCAGCCCGGGCAGATCGAAACGCCCCAGTTGAACCAGATTGCGTAACTGCCGCCGCCGCCCGATTAACTTGTACGCCGGCCGGGTGCGATCGTGATCGAGCAGGATAAAACGGGGGGGGTCCCCCTCCTGCACCAGGATGTTATGAGGGGTCAGGTCGCCATGGACCAAGCCGGCCCGATGCAGCCGCGCCACCTCCGCCCCCAGGGCCGCGAGCAGCCTGCGCTTGCGCCGCATCGCAATCCCTTCAGCACACAACTGCGGCAGTCCTACGCCGTGAGCGCGTAAACTAACCAGCATCGTCAAGCCGCTTGATTGCTCGCGCCCGACCATCAGCAATCGCGGCGAGCTCAGCCCTAGCTCATGCAATCGCCGGCTTATTCGGATGACGTTGTCCGCCCGGCTGCCGCGCACCTTCTCCTTGAGCCGGTATAAGCCACGTGCCGGTTGGTAAACCTTGACGAACAGCTCGATCTCGCCTGCGCCGTGCGCCAGCTTCGCCAGATAGGTGCAGGCGTGGCGCGAGCGATACAGGAGTTGGCGGTTTTGCAAACAGGTCTCGGCCAGGATTCGCGCACCCCCCGGGCCAAGCTCGGCCAGATCGTCCAGGGGCGTAAGCTGCCAGCCGCCAATAACGCCGGCCGGCTTGTCGCCCTCCATCACCGTGCTGGTATCGCGGCTGGCGCCAGGCTGCGCTCCAGCTTCGCCGCGACCTGCCTGGGGGAGATGCGACGCATACATTCGCGGTCAATGGGACATCGCCGCAGGTAACAGGGGTGACAGGGGATGGGCGCGCTTATCGCCAGCTCGGCGCAACCCCAGGGCGCGGAACGCAGCGGCGAGGTCGAACCCCACAACGAGACTACCGGGCATTTCACTGCCGCCGCGATATGCATCGGCCCGCAATCGGGCCCAAAGGCCGCCGCGCAGGCCTCGAAGACCGCGACCAACTCGTGCAAACCGGTGCGGCCAACTAAGCTGACGCGCGGCAGCTCGCCGAGTTCAGCCTCGACCGCCTGCGCCAGCGCTTGCTCCGCGCCGGTGCCAATCAGCACTGGCGTGAGCGCATGGCGCTTATGCATCAAGCGAGCGACCTGGGCGATTGAATCGGGAAAGTACAAACGGCTGGGCCAGGACGAGCCCAGGATTAGCCCTAGCAGCGGCCGTGGCGCGCCGGCCAGCAGTTGATCGATTCGGGCCCGCTCCTCGACGCTGGCACGCAAACCAAATTCGATCGGGGCGGGATCCAACCCAAGGGTATCGGCGAAGGCCTGATACTGCACCAGTTTAAGGCTTAGATTGGGCTGAGGTGGGATCCATTCGGTGGTGAACCAGTGGTTGACCTCCTTGGTGTTGGTTGGGGCGAAGCCCAGCCGGCGCGGGGCGCGCGACACCCATCCCGCCAGGCCGCTTTTGAAATGGCGCTGCAAGTCGATGACCAGGTCAAAGTGGTCGCGCCCAATCCGATACAAAAAAGGCAGGAACGACCACGGCGCATGGGCGCGATCGTAGATTATCAGGTCATCCAACCAGCGATGGTTGCGCAAAATCGGCGCTGATTTGGGTTCCACCGCCCACGCGATGTGCGCCTGGGGATATGTGCGCCGCACTCGACCCAACAAGGGCAGGGCACGAACCACATCACCGATCGCGCCCATCAGAATGATCAGGACGCGCCGGGGCGGATCATGGCTTGCTACAGGGGCGGGCTCGATCATGCTATTGGCGTTATCATATTAAACACCACGTCGAGGGCCAAGGTCGGCCTGGGCACAGGGTGGCGGGGGCGCGGGTTGTGCCTGAGGCCAAGAGTGAATAAGAATGTGCCATTCGGCGCGTCTATAGGGGTGTCGCGCTTGAAATTCGGGCGTTTAGCCTCGCGTCCCAAGCAGGGGAGAGTCACGTGAAGAACTTATTCGCTACCCACGCCGGATGGGCCAATTTCTTCCTGAGAGTCACCTTAGGGGTAGTAATGTTTCCCCATGGCGCGCAGAAAGTCCTGGGCTGGTTCGGCGGCCATGGGCCTGCCGCCACCTACCATCAGTTCGTGTACTCTTACCACGTCACGCCTTTCCTGGTGGTGTTGGTCTTCACAGCCGAGTTCGCCGGCTCAATCGGGTTGATTTTCGGCTTTCTAACTCGGATCGCGGCTTTTGGCATCTTTTGCGACATGATCGGCGCCATCATGATGGTTCATCGCTTCAACGGTTTTTTCATGAATTGGAGCGGCAAACAGCGTGGCGAGGGCATCGAATATCATCTCCTGGTGTTGGCTATGTGCCTGGCCTTGATGATCGCCGGTGCCGGCAAGCTCTCGTTGGATAAGGCGATCGCTGGCTCGCAGGCCAAGAAGGAGAGCGGCGCGGATTGATCCCGCGGGTGGCCGACCCCCATGACTGACGGCGGGCAAGCCATCGCGGCAAGCAGCGCGCGCGACCCGGTCTGCGGGATGGCTGTCACGCCGCCCGCGGCAGCGCAGGTCGATTACCAGGGCTGTAACTATTTCTTTTGCTCGCAGCATTGCGCCGCCCGTTTCAAGGCCGATCCGGCGCGGTTTTTGAGCGCGCCTCCCACGACCGGCCACACCGGGCACGAGGGATCTGTTCATGCCCACGTCGTGTCTGTGTCCAAGGGGCCCGGCGCAGGTAAGTACACCTGCCCGATGCATCCCGAAGTCGCGACCGGCTCGGCCGGCGCCTGCCCCAAATGCGGGATGGCGCTTGAGCCGCTCTCCATTGAGCTCGGGGTCGAATACACCTGCCCGATGCATCCCGAGGTCGTAAGCGACCGACCTGGAGCTTGTCCCAAATGCGGGATGGCGCTTGAGCCGCGCGCGGTCGAAGCGGCCGAAGACACCCGCGAGCTTGACGACATGACACGCCGCTTTATCGTGGCAGCGGTGCTCGCGGTTCCAGTTCTCCTGCTGGCAATGGCGCCCAGGGCGCCCGGACTGCGCGAGTTGGCACCATTCTCGCGTCAATGGGTCCAATTGGCTCTCGCCACGCCGGTGGTACTATGGGCTGGCTGGCCCTTTTTTGTCCGCGCCTGGGCCTCCGTGCGCACCCTCTACCTGAATATGTTCACCCTGATCGCGCTGGGCGTGGGTATCTCCTACCTCTATAGCGTGGCCGCCTTGTTGGCGCGGCGTCTGTTTCCCGCCACGCTGCGGGTTAATGGTGTAGTTCCCAACTACTTCGAAGCCGCCGCCGTGATTACCACCCTGGTGCTGATGGGCCAGGTGCTGGAATTACGCGCCCGTAGCCGCACCAGCGGTGCGATCAAGGCGCTTTTAGGGCTGGCGCCCAAGAGTGCACACCGCCTGGGCGAAGGTGGGGAAGAGGAGGTGGCCTTGACCAAGATCATGCCCGGCGATCGCCTACGCGTGCGCCCGGGCGAGAAAATCCCGGTGGATGGCGTGGTTCTCGAAGGGCGCAGCACTGTGGATGAAGCGATGCTCACCGGCGAGCCACTGCCGGTGAGCAAAGAGCCGGGCGCGCGGGTGATCGGCGGCACGATTAACGGCACCGGCAGCTTTGTCATGCGCGCCGAGCGGGTGGGTGAGCAAACCCTGCTGGCCCAAATCGTGCGCATGGTGGCAGCGGCCCAGCGCACTCGCGCACCGATTCAAAGACTGGCCGATTCGGTTTCGGCCTATTTTGTTCCGGCGGTACTTGCCGCCGCGCTGGTTACCTTCGTCATCTGGTATCTGGTCGGGCCCCGCCCCAGCTTGGGTTATGCCCTGGTCAACGCGGTCGCAGTGTTGATTATCGCCTGCCCCTGCGCATTGGGCTTGGCCACCCCGATGGCGATCATGGTTGCCAGCGGGCGAGGCGCCGGCGCGGGGGTGCTAATCAGAGAGGCCGCCGCGCTGGAAGCTCTCAGCCGGGTCGACACCCTGGCAATCGATAAGACCGGGACACTGACTGAAGGCAAGCCCTCGCTAATCGCGACCGTCGCGCTCGCACCGCATAGCGAAGAGAGCCTCTTGGCCTTGGTAGCGGATATCGAGGCGCCCAGTGAACATCCCCTGGCCAAGCCGATTGTCGAGGCCGCCCGCCAGCGCGGCCATCAGCCTCAAGCGATCGCCGATTTCCAATCGGTCACCGGCCAAGGCGTGCTCGGCACGGTAGCATCGCATCGGGTATTAGCAGGCAACGCTCGCTTTCTAAGCGAGCACCAAATCGATATCGCGCCGCTTGCGTCGGCGCTGGAAACCGCCGCCGGCCAGGGCCATAGCGCGGTGCTGGTGGCGATCGATGGGCAGGCGGCCGGGATGCTGACGGTGGCCGATCCCATCAAGGAGTCCGCGCCGACAGCTTTGCGTATGCTGCGGGCCGAAGGTCTGCGGGTCGTGATGTTGACCGGGGACAATCGGGCCGCGGCCCAGGCGATTGCCGGCCGTCTGGGTTTGTCAGAAGTCGTCGCGGAGTTGTCGCCGGCGCAAAAGGCCGCGGAAATTAAGCGCTTGCAGGACAGCGGGCGCAAGGTAGCGATGGCCGGCGACGGTATCAACGATGCACCCGCCCTGGCCCAGGCTCAGGTCGGGATCGCGATGGGCAACGGCACTGACGTCGCAATCGAAAGCGCGGGCATCGTGATCGTCAAGGGCGATCTGGGCGGAGTCGTCAAGGCACGTGCGCTGAGCCGACTGACGATGCGCAACATCCGACAAAATCTTTTCTGGGCCTTTATCTACAATGTGCTGGGGGTACCACTGGCGGCGGGCGCGCTCTACCCCGCGCTGGGGCTTTTGCTAAGCCCAATGATCGCCAGCGCGGCGATGAGCTTCAGCTCGGTGTCGGTAATCGGCAACTCGCTACGCCTGCGCCGAGTGCGATTGTAAGGTTCACACTCCGCGCTGGTCGGGCGGCCAGATATGCTTGTGCATCTGCAACTGCATCCGTGCCGGCAGTCGGTCCTCCAACAGCCAGTTGGCCAAATCTCGCGGCGCCAGACGGCCGAAAACCGGGCTTAGCAAAACCGCGTTGACCCGCCGCGCGAGGTCGTTTGATAGCGTGGTTTGGCGCGCCCATTCGTAGTCGGCGCGATCGCTTAACACGAACTTGATTTCGTCGCGCTCAGTCAAATGGTGCAGGTTGTCGAACAGATTGCGACCGGACTCCGCGCTGCCTGGGCATTTGAGGTCCATGATTTTGATTACCCGCGGGTCCAACCGGCTCACGTCGCTGGCACCCGAGGTCTCGATCATGACCTGCAATCCGGCTTCCAGCAGCGCCGTGCATAGATCGTAAACGCCTTCTTGCAGCAGCGGTTCGCCGCCGGTGATCTCTACCAGGGGGCACTCGTAGGCCAGCACAGCCGCGACGATTTCGGACCGCGACCGGCGCTGCCCTTCATAAAAAGCGTACTCCGTGTCGCAGTAATTGCAGCGTAGATTGCAGCCGGTCAGGCGCACGAACACGCAGGGGCGACCGGCATGGGTAGATTCGCCCTGTAGGCTGTAAAAGATCTCGTTGATGACCAGCGAATCGGTCCGTTTAGCCATCGCTTTTCAACTGCGCGCGCGCCGCGCCGACAGCCTCCGCCATCACCCGGCGCAACGCCACTCCGTGTTGCAGTGAGGCACGCCGGCAATCCTCATACTCGGGTGTGATGGTTTGCACCTTTTCCGCAAACCGTGAGACCTTGACTGCGATCGGTCCCCAGTGCGTTGTTACGCTTATCATCTCGCGCTCCAGTTTGAGCCGTTCCACCTCGTGGAAGCGCAAACCGATGGTGGTGGTTTCCTCGAACAGGATAGCGGCAAGCCGCTCGCGCGCGGCTTGCTCCGCCAGCACGCTTACGATTACGCCGGGCCGGCCTTTCTTCATGACGGTGGGCGTGAGGGTAACATCACGCGCTCCCGCCGCCATCAGGCGCTGGGTTAGATGATCATAGACCTGCGGGTTGAGATCGTCGATATTGGTCTGAATTTCCAGCAAACGATCGCTCTGCAGCGCGCCTGAGCGCCGGCCTAACAGCACACGCAGCAGATTGGGGCGATCGGCGAAAGTCTTGCTTCCGGCGCCGTATCCGACCCGCTCGATCTCGAAGTCAAGCGGCAGCGCCGCCGGTTGGGCCAGGGCGCGGACAATCGCCGCGCCGGTGGGTGTCACCATCTCGGAGAGGCCGTCGCCCAAGCGCACGGGAAAACCCGCCAACAACTCCGCCGTGGCGGGAGGCGGGACCGGCAAGGGGCCGTGGGCGCTGCGCACAAAGCCCTGCCCCATTGGCAAGGGCGAAACCAGCAATGCGCCGATTTGGAGCTCGTGCAGGCACCAGGCCGTCGCCACGATATCGACGATCGAATCGACCGCGCCGACTTCGTGGAAATGAACCTTGTCAGGGGTGGTGTTGTGGACCTTAGCCTCGGCTTGCGCCAGCAGCTCGAACATCCGCAGTGCATCTTCCTTGACTGCGACCGCGAAGCCCGCCCTTTCGATCAACCTGCGGATCGGGCTTAGCGAGCGCTGGGGCTGAGGTCCGCGCACTTCGACCTCAAACTTGGTCGCGGCGATGCCGCTCAGCTCGCGCGCTCCCAGCTTAACTTCGTAGCCCTCCAACTCCATTGAGCCCAGCGCCGCTTTGAGAGCGGTGAAGTCGGCGCCGGCGGCCAGCAACGCCCCAACCATCATATCGCCGCTTATCCCGGAGAAAGCGTCGAGGTAGGCGCAACGCATAGCTTTACTTAACAGGAAGCCGCCACTACGATCAAAACATCGTCCCCGGGGCGGGCCTCGGCGAGGCCAACGAGTTGAGCAATGACGCAGGCGGACTTGGCGCTTTTTCGCCATCTGCTCGAGGAGCGCCGGCAAGAAATTCTAGCTGAAGCCGAGCGCGCGCTGGGCACAATGAACGGCGAGCGCTCCAATTTCGCCGATCCCGCCGATCGCGCCGCGATGGAATCGGCGCGCAACTTCGTCCTGCGCATGCGCGATCGCGAACGCAAGCTGCTGGCCAAGATTGACGAGGCAGTCGCCCGGATCGAGGACGGCAGCTACGGCCAATGCGAGGAATGCGGCCTGGCCATAGGGCTGGAGCGGCTTAAGGCGCGCCCGGTGACCACCTTGTGCATCGCCTGCAAGGCCTCGCAGGAGGCGCGCGAACGCCAACGCTGATGCGGTAGCACGCTCACCGACAACAAGGCAGGCAGGTTGTGAGGGTCAAAAAAGCGGTCATTCTCGCCGCCGGCTTCGGCACTCGAATGCTGCCGGCATCCAAGGCGATCCCCAAGGAAATTCTGCCGGTGGTCGACACTCCGGCGATCCAGCTCGTGGTCGAGGAAGTGGTCAAGTCGGGGATTCGCGAGATTATCTTCGTGATCAGCCCTGGCCGCACCACGGTGCTCAATCATTTCACCTCGGTGCCGGAATTGGAGGAGCATCTGCGCGTCAAGGGGCGCACTGACCTGCTAGAGTTGGTGCATTACAGCTCCAACCTGGCCCGCATCACTGCCGTCGAGCAGCGCGAGCCTCGCGGTCTGGGGCATGCCGTCTTGCAGGCACGCGCGGCGGTCTCAGAGGAACCCTTCGCGGTGCTACTACCCGACGACATTTTTTCCGGTACGCCTCCCTGCCTGCGGCAGTTGCTGGATGTCGCCGAAGAACGCGACGCACCCGTAGTGGCGCTGCTCAAGGTCGCTTACGGCGAGCTGTCCAAATACGGGATTGTCGCCGGCGACAAGGCGGGCGAGCGGCTTTTTCGCCTTAGTGGAATGGTCGAGAAACCGGCGCCCGAGAAAGCACCCAGCGATCTGGCGATCATGGGGCGTTATGTCTTGCCCCCGGAGATTTTCGCCCTGCTCGAGCACGCGCGACCGGGAGTTGGCGGGGAGATCCAGCTTACCGACGCCTTGATGAAGCTAAGTCAGCGCCGTCCGCTTTACGGCTATCAGGTCGAGGGCACCCGTTATGACCTCGGCGATCGTCTGGGCTTCATTCAGGCGCAAATTGGTTACGGGTTGCAACGGCCGGATCTGGCTGATAAGTTGCGAGCCTATTTGGAATCCCTGATTGGTCCACGTTAACTGGTTGGGGCAGTAGCTCAGCTGGGAGAGCACCACGTTCGCAACGTGGGGGTCGAGGGTTCAAATCCCTTCTGCTCCACCATTTTTCCCGGTAGAAACTTTATCCTTGGGTTTCATAAAGCAAACCTGGAGCAAACCCCACCTCGCTCATCCAGTCTGCTAAAGCTTCGCATGTTGAATCCGCCGCCAATATTCGGCTTCGGCTTTTGCGACTTTAGTCGAGACCGCGGGTCGCGAGCACCTCCTTCGCGGGCGATCTGTCTCCCGTGCAGTTGATCATGCGCGGCGCGTCAATCACGCGGAGCTTGAAGCCAAGCTCGGCGTACAACCGGAGGATTCGATCGGTGGCCTGATTCGACAGGACGGTCGGCCCCCGATGCTTTGACAACCAACGCGCTAGCCGAACCTGGTCGTCCCAACCGAAACCCTCCTTCGAATACGACCGGAATTCCACGTCGTACGGAGGGTCGGCGTAGAGGAAGTCGTCGGGCTCGACCGAGACCTGTTCAAAGTCCCCGGTCGAGAATTGCCAGTTGGCGAGAATGCAGCGGTAGCTGCTGAAATCGCGCTTATAGTTGATGCTTTTGTATCGACCAAATGGGACGTTGAAATGGCCGCTCGAATTGAAGCGGCACAGGCCGTTGTAACAGGTGCGGTTCAAGTAGTAGAAGAGCGCCGCCGCCTCGGCGGACGCGGCTCCGCCATGGGAAATGAGCTGGTTAAAACGGCTCCGGTGCTCGTAAAAGAGCGCCTCGCGGTTGGCGAATTCGAGCTTGCAATCTACTTTGAGACCGCGCTTCAGCCACGAATAGAAATGCACCGCGTGTGGGTTGATGTCGTTCAGAAGCGCGCGCTCGGGACGCAAGCTCAGGGCAACGGCCAGACCACCGCAAAAGGGCTCGACTAGACGGCGGTGCTGGTGCGCCGTCCATATTTCGGCCAAGTGAGGAGCGAGCCACCGTTTGCCGCCTGCCCATTTGAGAGGAGGTCGAACTGCAATCGTCTGTCCCCGCACAGCCGCAACCACCCCCATCACGCCTTCACCTTTACCCTAGCGCCGGGTCAAGGGCGAGAGTTGGTACCTTATGATTTGCCGGCGTGCTGAGCGTCTGTGGACAACCCGCGACACAAAAAACGATTCTGGTTACCCCTTGCCAATTCGCAATACTCGCGTCATACGCTCCCGGAAGGCGCCGTTATGATCACTGCTCAAAGCGGAGGCGGAGGAGCCTGATCGAGTTGCCCCACGTGGGACAAACTTACCGAACGGCCACTTTGAGACACATTTCGAGCCGAAAACAAACAGAGTCACGAATTTCTTTATCCTCTTAAGGGGGAAGAGATTACTTTTTATTTAATCCGCGCGACTGGGTCGTTGGTGTGACGTTTTCGTGTGAAACCAGCCGCTACCTGGCGCCGTGTAAAGCAAGAAAAGCGCATAGATCTGCAATCCGAGTTCGGGCAGAGCCGTTTTCAACACATCACGATAAGGCGGCGACAGCGTAAAGATGGCATCAAGGATGAAGCCGACCAGCAGACTGCTGCGCGCCCAGTTTTTACCCCGGCCAATCTTAACTACGACCCAGCCCATGGTAAGCGCCACTGCCGCATACACCGCGCCGCTCGCCACCATCAATGCTTGAGGCGTGAGTGCCACCATGCCCGGCAACTGGGAGTTGAGTATAGCCTCTATCCAGGAAATCTCGGTCCAGGTCTGGTAGAGGCCAAACAGGCAGACCCATCCTGTCCAAGCCCATAAGGCCAGTTCGGCGTTGCGTACAGCTTTTGGCTTGTCGAGTGGCAAGGCCCTGGTTGATCATCAAGATAGCTCGCCGGACGGGACTGGACCACGGTGGTATTGTTAGGGGAATGCCGAAGGTGGGAACCAAACGCCGGAGGCTTGCTGGAAGTACAACGCAGGGTTGTGGCGCAGGTGTTGGCCGAAAATTAGCCTACTCGGCCACCACGCCGACAAGCAGCACATGGCTACCGGCTTGATTCGAACGCTCGCAAAGCTGGCCAAGCAGATCGAGGTCGCCTCGCTGGAGGTAGATGGCCGCCCACGGCAAAACCTGCCTGCGGCTGGGAGGAGCCAAGCAACAGGCGGCCGTCAGCGCCCGAGTCGAGCTGGATATTCAACTGCAGACCCGCAGAGAGCCGTCAGGAAAGAGCGTTTATAGCGACGCCCTGGAGCAGGTGAGCTGGCGGCCGCTCTATCGGAACCGCCGATGGGCGGCATTCGCATCCGCCAAGGGCCAGGAACTGGTCGAGGTCAAGGTTCCCAGCGGGGAGCGTTGGCTGCGGCCCGAGGATGCGATCGGCAACGTGCGATCCTTCGCTGGCCTTCAGGATGACGTATGGGTGGCCGCGACCCTACCTGAGCCCGGCAAGAGATCGAGCCCCGCGCTTAGGGCTCGAAGCGGTAAGCCGGCGGACTGATCGGATCCACCTCATGCCATTTGACGTCGCCCGGGATGCGGTAAGCCAGGGGGCGAATTCGGCTATAATCGCACCTGTCGTCCAGCCATGGCGCCGGCTTGCCAGCCTGATGCTCGCGCGCGGCATTGAGCAGCATCCGGCGCACTCGGATGATGACCGAATCGCTGGAGCCCAAATATTCGCGGCTGCGATCGAGCAGCACTCCCTGGGATTCCTGTACCACCAGATCTTCGTGCTGGACCGACCAGGTAATCCCGGTGAAATGCCCCTCCTTCATGGCGTTGCGATCCTGATGCCACATGTTGTCGACACTGCCGCGATTGCCGCCAAAGTCGTCCAGGTCGTTGACGGCGCCTTCCATGATCTCGGCCTTGTCCGCGTCGCTCATCGGCCGGTCGGGCCGATAATAGAGGTACCATTGGCTTTGCCATTCGTCGTCGATCGGGATGCAGCAGACCACGAACTGCACGTTTTCGGGGTTGACTGGAATAAACGAATAGTAGGGAAAGACGACTTCTCGTACACGTATATATACGCTGCCGTCGGCAAGTTCTCGCAGCGCGCCTTCGCGAAAGCCGTAGGGCTGCATCAAAAGCTCGAAGCGGGGCGCGGTGTTGGCCTGGCTGTAGCTGAGGTCGCTTTTGCCGTAAACTTTGCGCGGGCGCCAAGTGGTCCAGGAAGAATGCATGATGCCGACGTGAGCGGAGTCCAGTTGCCCCTCGAAGCCGGCAAACCAGTTATGATTCAAGATGGTTCGGCGCGGCATCACGTGGCTCTCCGGCAGCCGGCACAGCTCGAACTCGGGGAACTTGGGCGCCGGATCGCGCCGGCCCAGGTAGACCCAAACCATCCCGCCCCCCTCGCGCACCGGATAATGCTTGACGCGTACCTTGGCCGCGAATTCCGCCCGCCGCTCGGGCGGTTCGGAGGGCACTTCGACCACCTTGCCCGAAACGTCGATCTTCCAGCCGTGGAAGATACAGGTTAGGGCATTGTCCTCGTTGCGTGCCAGCGCCAGCGAGGTGCATCGATGGGGGCAGCCTTCGTCGAAGAAGCCTACCCGCCCGTCGGTGGCCCGAAAGGCGACGAAGTTTTCTCCCAAAAGCCGCACGCGCTTGGGCGCGCCGTCAGCCTCCAGCACCGCCGAGCGCAGAGCCGGGGTCCAATATTCACGTAACAACTCACCCATCGGGGTACCCGCGCCCACCTGGGTCAGGAGCCGGTTTTCTTCCTGGGTCAGCATCGCCAGCTATTTCCTTTCGCGCGAAATTTCCGCCACTCAGGCCACCGCTTTGCCAAACCAACTCCCGCCGCACCGGCTTTGGCGAGCCCGCCGTCGATCTATCGCGTCGCCATTGTGATAAAAGTCGAGTTCTGCACACGCAGGCCATGATGGATCAACGATACGCACAGCTGGGGCTCTCCTCGATGCTGGGGCGGCAGGCGGAAGCGTCCGACGGCGCGGCGGCCGCGCAGTTCGCCCATCGCATGCGGCGGGCTGCCGCCCGAGCCGGGCAACTGGGGCTGGAGCCCGCCGCAATCCATCTGGCGGCTGAGATTGCCGCCTTCCAACCCCAACTCGATTACCCCGATCGCTGGGCCGTGGTGGTGCTGATCGTGGCATCACTGGCAGCTTTAGAACAGGGCAGCACGCGCCTGCCGCTCGCCAACCCGGGCGATGGGGTGCTGGCCCGAATGGCCCGGCCGCTGATCGAGGCCGAGGGGCAGGAACCGAGCGAAGCCCAGGCGGAGCTGGAGGCCATCACCGAGCGCATCGAGCGCTTGCTGGTCACCGGTGCGCTGGACACTATCGTGGGTAACAGCGCCGAAGCCTATCGCCCGCTCATCTATTTGCCGCCCTATCTCTACCATCAGCGACTCCTGGCCGCCGAGACCGCCGCGGCCGATTCGATTGCCGTGCGGCTTGCAGGCGCCCCGCTGCTGGGCCCTGCGATGGAGCCGTCGCTGGCGCGGGCGATGGAGGAAGTGATTGCTCGGCCTGCGCTGATGGGCAGCACGCCGATGGCGCTGTCGGCAGAGCAGATCGAGGCGGTTGGCCAGGCTGCGCGCGGCCGCTTGACCCTGATCGAAGGCGGTCCGGGAACTGGCAAAACTTCCATCGTGGTCGCCCTCATGCGGGTGCTGGCGCGGCTAGGAATCGGCACCGACGAGATTGCCTTGGCCGCGCCCACGGGCAAGGCGGCCTTTCGTTTGGGCGAGTCGATTCGTCAGGGGCTGGGGAATTGCGACGGCCCGATCGAACGCGAGCTTGGCCAACGCTGCACGCCGGTCACTATCCATCGCTTGCTGGGCTACTCACCCAGCCGCCATCGTTTCCGCCATCATCGCGCCAATGTGCTGCGAGCCGCCGCGGTAATCATCGACGAAAGTTCGATGCTGGACCTGATGCTGCTGGAGCGGCTGCTAAGCGCCGTGCCTCCCGATGCCCGCCTGATCCTGTTGGGCGACGCCGATCAATTGCCTTCGGTAAGCGCCGGCGCAATCTTCCGCGACTTAGCGGCCGCCGCGCGCCGGGCCGCGCCGACGCACCGTTTCAGCAGCGTCCTGACCCATAGCTACCGGATGGACGAAAACACCGGGCCGGGCCGAGTGATTCTGGCCCTGGCGCAGGCAATCAACCGAGGCGACGCCACGCTCTCCAAGCGCCTGATGGCCCGCCGCCGGCAGGCGGCGCAGCTATGCTTCGAGGGGGTCGAATGGCTGGAAGGTGGCGCCGAGCAGGTCGAGGATTTGCTGCGGCGATGGCAGGCCGAGCAGTTGGCCACCGGCGAAATCCGCCGACTGGCGCAAGTCAGTTATCGGCAGACCGCGCAGGGTTTCGACTCGGCGGCAACGGGCAACCTCGCCCGCCTTTTTCAATTGCTGGCAGCTAGTCGAATCCTCTGTCTGACCCGGGTGTTGGCCACCGGCACAATCGCGATTAACTCCCGCCTGCATCAAGAGCGTCAGGATAGTGCTGGCGGCTCTTGGGAGCCGGAGATGGCCCCGGGGGAACCCGTGATAGTCACTCAGAACGATTATGAACGGATGCTGTTCAACGGCGACCAGGGGGTGGTGGTAAGCGTGCGCGGCGAGGGCGGCGAGACGTTGCCGATGGCGGTGTTTGCGCGCAGCTCAGGCTTCGTGGCCTTCCATCTAGAGGCGCTGCGCGGGCGGGTCGAGCTATGCTACGCGACCACCGTGCACAAGGCTCAGGGCTCGGAATTCGACCGCGTAGTCCTGATCCTGCCGCGCCAGAAACTGCCTATTTTAAGCCGAGAGATGCTATACACGGCGCTCTCCCGCAGTCGGCGGGGGGTGATAGTGGTGGGCGAGGAAGCGGTGTTGGACGCGGCCCTGACCAGCCCCTTGGAGCGATTTACCGGCTTGGGAGAGGCGCTGGCGGCGCGGCTGGGTGGCATCAATCGGCCAAGCGTTCCTGCTGTGCAATAAATACTGGCGACTCTGACCTGGCGGTGAATCGCGCCTCCCATTCGCTCCCCCGTTCGCGCCTAATTACATCTCGAACGAGGAAACCTGACCACAAGGGGGCCGTAATGGGTAAGCGGAGAAAAATAATCGCCGGATGGTTGGTAAGCGGGAGCCTGCTATGGAGCGTGGGGGCGGGCGCGGCCACCATCTGCGACGACTATCAGCCACCCTCGGGAATGGTGGTCACCTCCAGCGGCACGGCGGCCTCGTGCGAAGGCTTGTGCCGGGCACGTGAGATCGAGCCAGTGCGCGGCGCGGTGATGACTATCTGCGCAGGCCAACGCATCCCCGAGGGCTACGACATCGTGGCCACCGAGACCATTCCGGCCTGCGACTGCCTAGGGCATAACGACAATGCCTATGTGATCCGCCGCCAGCGTTGAAGGCTGGCGCGCTTGGGCTCACTGCCCTTCTTTGGCAAGCGCCTTCTGGCAGGCCGAACAGCTCACATGGCTTTCGATTCCAGCGCCCCAGTTACCCCAGCAGATGTTGTCGCAACGAGTCTTTTCGGCCTGCAGATTGATGCAGCCGTTGCTGTCCTTGCAGGTGGTGCAGCCCCAACCTGCCAAGCCTAGCCCGGCGACGAGCACCAATATCAACCCTGAACGCACCCGGCGCCTGGGTTGAACCCGTTCTTTCGCTCCCACTGACATCACCCAACCAACCTGAATCTATCAAACCATCATCCGGCGTGGCGGCTGTCGCCCGCGGCTTCGGAGCGCGACTTTAAATATGGCCGCAGATGCACCAGGCTTCGTTGACCATCCGAATGGTCCCGGTGGAATCGGCGAATTTGCCCAGGGCCGCCCTGATCGCGCTGATGACTTTGCTTACACTGTCGGGAGTTTGGCTGCTCAGCAGCGCCCGCAGCGGTCCCGACTTGCTCAGATGCTCGGCGCAGACCTGCGCGTTGGGCCATTCATTGCTGATCGTGATCGGCTCCACCGTGACATCCTTGAAGCCTGCGGCGCGCAGCGCCTCCAGCAACGGCTGCGGATTGCCCAGGCGAAGCGGATGGGGGGCGTTGGGATCGCGTGGGGGCGTACCCAGCACGCCGCGTGCGACCTCCAGGCCCACGCTTATCATCGGCACTTTCTCCGGAACGCTCCAAACCGCAGTGGCGAAACGACCGCCGGGCAGCAACAATTCGGCGATCCGGCGCGCGGCCCGCTCCAGATTGGGCACAAACATCATCCCCATCCGGCAGACCACGGCGTTGAACTGCCGCGGCCCCACCGCCAGGGTTTCGGCGTCAGTCTCGACGAATTCCATGTTGGACATGCCCAGCGAAGCGGCACGCTCGCGCGCCCCCGCGATCATTCCCGGCGCCTGGTCGGTGGCCACCACCAGCCCGCCCGGACCCACCAGTCGAGCCGCGGTCACCGCCGGCTCGCCCAGGCCGGTGGCGATATCAAGCACGCGATCGCCGGGCTTGATCTGGGCCAATTGCACCAGCCGGTCCGCGATTGGCTGGTTAGCTCGCTCGCGCGTGGCCCACAGCTCCTTCCAGCTCTCGGCCGCGTTACTCCAGTATTCGCGCTGCTCAAGCCGCAGTTGATCCAGATTCTGGCCTTGTTCCGCCATGATCGTCCCCTGCCTCCAAGCGGGTCGGCCACGATGGCCGAAGTTGCACTCTAACGTCGTAGCTTTGCGCCCGCAGGTCAAGGTCTGGAATGTTAGGCAGTCGGCGGGGTGGGTTTGCCTGGCTGCCGCGCAGGCCGCATAATACCGACCTTAACCATCACGACTGGCGGAGCGGCCGATGACTAAGCATCCGGACCTGCGCCACGAGCGTAAGCTGTGGCAGGCTGGCGTGCAGTTGGTAGCGGGGGTGGACGAAGTTGGAGTCGGTCCGATGGCGGGACCGGTGATGGCGGCGGCGGTAATTTTTGCGCCGGAGACCTTTATCAAGGGTGTGCATGATTCCAAGCAGCTCTCCCCCCTCCAGCGCGAAGCGATGTTCGAGGCCATCCAAGCGCGCGCCTTGGCGATCGGGGTGGCGGAAGTGAGCGTTGAGGAAATCGATCGAATCAATATTTTTCACGCCGCGCAGGCTGCTTGCCGCACCGCAATCGCGCGCTTGGCCACGCTCCCCGAGCATGTGCTGGTGGACGGCCGCGCGCTGCGCGGCCTGCAAGTGCGCCAGACTGCGATCGTCGGCGGCGATCGCAAAAGCTTTTGTATCGCCGCGGCCTCCATTATCGCCAAGGTCCAGCGCGATCGTCTGATGTGCTATTACGACCAGCTCTATCCGGGCTACGGGTTCGCCCGCCACAAAGGCTACTGCACGGCCGAACATTTGGCCGCGGTCAAGCGGCTGGGCCCCTCGCCGCTCCATCGCACCTCGTTCAGTCCAGTGATGGCGGCCGCTCAATTGCGGCTGCAACTGCAATGAGCGCATCAATCACGCTTTGGCCCCGCCAGCCAGCATCGCAAGGCTGATCCCGAGCTGGCCGTCTTTCTAACGCCCCGCCCCCTATATTCAGGGGCGAATCACGATACAATGAAGCAAGGGTGACATCATGGCACTAGAACGAGAGCGGGTAAGCGAGCGTGCGCTGGCAAAGCTGGGCGAGCACGATTTGCTGGAATTATATCGGCGGATGGCGACGATCCGGCGTTTTGAGGAGAAGACGGCGGAGATGTACACGCGGGGCAAGATCACGGGGTTTTGCCATTTGTACGCAGGGGAAGAAGCGGTGGCGGTGGGAGCGTTGTACGGGCTGTACGACAAGGATTACGTGGTGTCGACGTATCGGGAGCATGGTCATTGTCTGGCCAAGGGGTCTGCGCCGCGGGCGGTGATGGCGGAGTTGTTCGGGAAGGCGACGGGATTGTCCAAGGGGCGTGGGGGGTCGATGCACATGTTCGATCCGGCGCTACGCTTTATGGGAGGGTATGCGATTGTGGGGGGGAGCCTGCCGTTGGCGGTGGGGTTGGGGCTGTCGATCGTGCAGAAGGGGGAGCCGGAGATTGTGTGTTGCTTTTTCGGAGATGGGGCGCTGCCGCAGGGGGCGTTTCACGAGAGTCTGAATTTGGCGTCGTTGTGGAAGCTGCCTGTGGTGTTCATCTGCGAGAACAATTTTTATGGGATGGGGACGATGGTGCAGAACGCGATCTGCCAGGAAGAGTTGTACCGGTTCGCGGACCCCTACAAGATCCCCGGAGTGCGGGTGGACGGGATGGACGTGATGGAGGTGTACGCGGCGGTGGGCGAGGCGGCGGCGCGGGCGCGGGAGGGCAAGGGGCCAAGCCTGATCGAGGCGATTACGTATCGGTTTCGCGGCCATTCGATGTCGGATCCGGCGGAGTATCGCAGCAAGCGGGAGGAGCGGATCTGGCAGGCGCGCGATCCGCTTAAGCGGTTTCGGGCGGCGGTGCTAGCCGAGCAGCGAATCAGCGGGGCGGGTTTCGACGCGATCGAGGCGGAGGTAGCGGCGACGATCGAGGAGGCGGTGCGCTACGCGGAGGAGAGTCCGGAGCCGGAGCTGAGCGAGCTGGAACGGTACGTATACGTGGAGAAGGACGGGGCGGGAGCGTAAGGGGCGCATGGAAATCAGTTATCGGGAAGCGTTGAATCAGGCGTTGCGCGAGGAGTTGGAGCGCGACGAGCGGGTTTTCATCATGGGCGAGGAGGTGGGGTACTTCGGGGGCGCCTTCAAGGTGACCGACGGGCTGCTGGCGACGTTTGGCGACAAGCGGGTGCGCGACACGCCGATCTCGGAGCTGTCGCTGGTGGGTGCTGGGGTGGGGGCGGCGATGGGTGGGTTGCGGCCGGTGGTGGAGCTGATGACGGTGAATTTCGGGTTGTTGGCGATGGATCAGATCGTCAACACGGCGGCCAAGGTGCATTACATGTTCGGGGGTCAGGCCAAGGTGCCGCTGGTGATTCGTGCGCCGCAGGGTGCGGGCCATCAGTTGGGGGCGCAGCACAGCCAGAGCCTGGAGGCCTACTTTCTGCATTGTCCGGGGTTGCGGGTGGTGATTCCGGCCACGCCGGCGGACGCCAAGGGGCTGCTCAAGACGGCGTTGCGGCAGGAAGACCCGGTGATCTTTTTGGAGCACGAATCGCTGTACGGGGTGAAGGGAGAAGTGCCGGAGGGGGAATATCTGGTGCCCTTCGGCGAGGCGGCGGTGTTGCGCGAGGGGCGCGACGTGAGCTTGGTGAGCTACAGCAAATGCGTGTACGACGCGTTGCGGGCGGCGGAGGATTTGGAGAACGAGGGGATCGACGCGGAGGTGATAGACCTGCGCACGCTCAATCCGCTGGACATGGGGACGGTCTTGGCATCGGTGCGCAAGACCGGGCGCGCGGTGGTGATCTACGAGGGGTGGTTGACGGGAGGGGCGGGTGCGGAGATAGCCAGCCGGATCTACGAGAACGCGTTTGATGCGTTGGACGCGCCGGTGCAGCGGGTGGCCACGCGCGACATGCCGATACCCTACAATCGGCACATGGAAGCGGCGGCGCTGCCCTCGGCGGCGCAGATCGTGGCGGCGGTGGAACGGATCGCATAAGGGAAAGGGCGCAAGGGGCCAGATGAGCACAGAGATAACCATGCCCAAGCTCTCCGACACGATGGAGGAGGGCAAAATCCTCCATTGGCTGAAACGGCCGGGCGACCAGGTGCGGCCGGGCGAGCCGCTGGCGGAGGTGGAAACCGACAAGGCCGACATGGTGCTGGAGGCGTTCGAGGCCGGCGTGCTGCAGGAGCTGCGGCTGGCCGAGGG
>Ga0070737_10002868_pt1 | contig 19708 bp, 19 predicted proteins | sample Coa_R1_10_FD_66438 | JGI IMG/M metagenome (GOLD analysis project Ga0070737, IMG submission 66438) | Surface soil microbial communities from Centralia Pennsylvania, which are recovering from an underground coalmine fire - Coalmine... | ecosystem: Environmental > Terrestrial > Soil > Unclassified...
TCAGCGGCAGGCCGCCCTGCTGTCCATCGCGGTGTGTGGTCTCTGACATCCACACGTCGGCGGGCAGGTGCGGGGGTGGGTCTGTCCATTGCCAGGTCGGGAACGCGTCCTCGGGCAGGCTCTCCGGGAAGTACTCGGGCAGCTCGTCGTAGCTCATCGGTGCTCCGAGTACGTGACTTGGTAGCGCGCCGGCTCGAGCGGCAGCGTCGCGCACAGATCCGCGAACGCCCGCTCGTGACGTTCCTGGGCCTGGGGTGAGCCCGTGCAAAGCCGGCTGGCCAGCGTGAGTGGCTTGGCGCGCTCGAGCAACTCAACGACGCCCGAGGGTTCCAGGCCCTTTCCCAGCAGGTAGGGGACACCCCAGAAGTCGAGTCCATTGACCGGCATCCACGCGGCCTCGGTTACCTCGAAGAAGACTCGATTCGCCTGGGCGACTGCCTCTCCGGAGCTCATCGTGGCGTGAGACCACTGGTAGCCGCTCCCCGAGAGCCCCACCGTGTCGGCTCGGCTCTGAATCGGAGTCGAGCTGACGTAGTACCAGTGGTTGACGGCGAACGTGTCCGGGTGGGTCTGGTTGATGAACTCGATCGTCCGCTGTACCGACGCGGCGGTCTCTCCCGGGAAGCCGACAACCAACGAGGCGTGCACGAAGATGTCGCGCTGCTCGAGCTGTTCGATGCCGAACCGGTAGTCGGAGGTGGTCGCCCGCTTGTCCATTGCCTTCAGGACGGCGTCGTCGCCGGACTCGATTCCGAGCAGCACGCCGCGGCAACCAGCCTCGTACATCAAGTCGTAGATCGCTGAGTCGCGCGCGTTGCCGCAGCGGAAGTAGGAGAACCACTCGATCCCGAACTGCCGCTCGACCATCATTCGGCAGAGCGCCTGAAAGCGGCGGACCGGCACGTTGAACGTGTCGTCGATGAACGCCACCCGCTGCACGCCCATCTCGGCCAATTCTTCGAGCTCGCGCGCGACCGTGTCGAGATCGGCCAGGGCCAACGCGCCCGCACGTGCCGGGTAGTCACAGAAAGCGCATTTGAACGCGCAGCTGCGGGCCGTTCGGGTTGAGACGGTCGGCCCGATGTCGGCGCAGTCGAAGTCAGACCAGGACACAGCACCGGCATCGATGTCGTTGTTCTCGGGTCGGCGGGTGGTGAATCGCCACCCGGTGCCGTCGTGAGTGAAGGTGTTGGGGATGCCACCCAGCGTGCGCCGCGAGCACAAACCGTCGATCAAGGCCGCGAGCGTAGCCTCGCCTTGAGAGTCGCGCACATAGACGTCGGCACCCATGCGGTCGAACACGCGACCGAGCTGGTCAGGCGACATGTCGCGGCAGCAGTTGTCGACCAGCGGTCCTCCCACGATCACCGGGATTTCTGGCCGGTGCTCGCGGATCGTCCTGACGATCTCGACGACCGGAGCGGGGGACATGTAGAAGGTGGTCGTCACGGCCACGCTGGCCGGCCCTTCCTCCAGCAGCTCCGCAAGTCTGGAGCGCTCGTACGTGAACGAGTTGACGACCTCCGCGTGATGTCCGCGCCTGCGCAGGAAGTTGGCGAGATAGATCGCGCCCAGGTTCGGCAACTCGGCGACGTTGTACACGCCATAGTTGCCGTACTCGTCGCCGCGGCGCAGGTAGCTGACCGCGTCCAGATATGCCAGCGAGTGGCCGTCCACTCGCAGTCGGGTCCTGAGCAGATTCGAGATCGGCGGGGGTCCCTCGTCGAGGTCTGCGACGGCATCGAGCTCGTCGGCTCGTTGATGCGGTTCGTGGTATCCGACCAGAATGCAGTCCAACCCCATGCCCGCGGTCCTTTCGTGATTGTCGTGGCGACGAGTAGCGCGCCCTACTCGGAGCCCCGCTGCTCGTCTGCCACGCGCGGCGGTCAGCTTCCAGTCGGGAAGTTGGCCGCGACTTCGACGCCGGCGCCGACGGCGACCGGAAGCGCTTCGGAGTGCTTGCGCATCAACCGAGCAAGCAACTCCTCGTGCTCGATGATGAAATCGAGCGCCGCTGTCAGATCGGCGTCAGAGGGTCGGGGGCCGACTCCCAGGCCCTCGAACGCGCTGTCGACCAGCTGTCTCGGAATCTGGACGATCGACGCCGTCGCAGTGCGAATCACCATCGCGTACACGAGCGCGGCCGGGTCGAGTGTCACATTCCAGAGCGGATCGGAGAAGAACTCCTCGCGGAACGCAGCGATGTTCTCAGGCTGGTACAGGCGGCTGCGGAAGTCGATCGCGTCCAAGCTCGCCCACAGCTCCCACTTTCCGGAAGGGTATACCGACCGGGGCAGGAAGCCCTGCATCGGGTTGTTAAAGATGTCCTGGTAGGTGTGCGAGGTCCAGCCGATGATCATGCTGACGTGGTCGCAGTCGAACGGCGTGATCGAGACACCGGTCTCCCGTTCGAACTCCTCGACGAACCCCTGCATCCGCGGGCGCTCCTCGAGGTAGCGGCTCCAGGCGTACTCGCCTACGTGCTCCTCGGGGATTTCGCCATCCGCGTAGACGGACATCGCGATCGGAGCGAGGCGTGGGATTTGGAAAAAGGGATGACCGTACATCCGGTGGAAGTAGGCCGGCGCGCGGTCAATCTGTGGGAACAGTGAGCAGACTGCGGCCGACCGATTGCGGCCGGTGATACGGAGAAGCTTCTCGGCGAAGTAAATGTGAGTAAGACTGTCCATGCTCAGTTACCCCCAGTTTGGATATGGGCATCGAGATGCGTGATCGATTGACCTTGTCGCACCGTCCTGATCGTGTGCAGGTACGCCTTGGTACACGCAGGATAAGAAGCGCTGTGGGACCGGTCAAGAGGACGCGAGAGACAGCCTGCGAATGAGCCGGAATCGACCGTAATCTGGAGAGGCGTACGTCCGTCTCAGCGCCGGGTCATGTTTCTGACTACAGGGACAGATGAGTATTATGGATCTCTGCGGATCGGCTCGAACAGCTCCACTTCGATTCGCGTACTCTCTCTGTGGACTTCCTTCGACGCTCGACAAAGCGCCTAAGGTCCGACCGCGATCGGAGGGAGGCGGGGACAAGCAGACCGCCTCGTGCCGAAAAGATGCAATTTTGTGTACGTGTGGTACGGTTGCTGCGCGATGCGCCCGTAGCTCAATGGCAACGAGTGACAGTGGGAAAGCACGGAATGGTTGGGGCGACAGCTCCGGCCAAGAGGCGACTTTGGCTTGTCGTCGATGGGCGGATGGTTGCCCGATGGGGCTTCTCCAAGCAGGCCGTGCGTGTACTGGTGGCGCTCAAGAGCAACGGCCTTTCAAGCCGGAGGTAGCGGGTTCGATTCCCGTCGGGCGTATTGGCTATGCGAGCGGCGTCGGCCTTATAGATAGTCTGCACTGCGCGAGCTATCCGAGGAGGCGGCACTCTCAGTTAGAGACAACCGATGTCCACTCCGCTCCGGAGGGACGTCATCGGCAAGGCGTCTGTACGAGTTGGGAGCTCTGTTCGATTGTTCCGTGCCAGGAGCCGCATTGAACATCGCGCCTGGTTGCGCACCGCTCCATAGGATCGGCGTTCGTGTCTGTTTGTCCTGGGCGGGAGCAGGCGCCCCAGTCGGGGAGACCCAGCGACTTCAGTTTTCAGCGCGCTCCAGCTCCTCGAAGGCGTCGTCGGCGAACTCGATGCCTACGTCGTAGCCGAGGCCCTTAAGTGTCTCCAGCAGCAGGTCAGCGTGCTCGTAGACGCACTCGCGCGGCTTCAACATGGGGTCGAGGTTCGCGTGCTCGTGCTCGGCGGTGCTGAGGACCGGCGCGTGATCCGGCGGCCCGAGGATAAGGTGCGACGCTGCAGTCGGTACGCCCTCGTGCCCTACGAAGGTCGAGTGGATCTCGACCGCGAGCCCCCGGTCGGGCAGCGTCGTGGCGACCACCAAGACGTAGGGCCCAGCCCACATGCAGACGGTCTCGCTGGCAACATTGCGCCCATCCAAGTTGACTTCGAGTGGAACTGCACGCTGATCGCTCACGGCTGCTCACCGTAGCGAACGGCTCGGAGCCGCTACCCGCTCAGCGGATATGCGCGCAGCACGCGCGCGCCGCCGGCGTGGTCGTAGAGCGCGATCCAGTTGCTCGCCATCGCGCGCTGCAGGCGCGTGAGCGGAGCACGCCCGGCGCAAGCCGTCCGTGCGGCCCATGTCTCGAGCTCGTCCTTCTGCTCGGCGTTGTGCGGACCGTGGCGCGGCTCGGGCCAGAGGTTCGCGGGATCGCGCGGGGCGCCGCCGATCGACAGCGGCACAAGATGATCCTCCTCGTAGTCTCGGGACTGCCGGATAGCCTGTAAGCGCGTATCTGGCGGAGCTTCAGCGGCTCGGTGAAGCTCTCGGGCGGTCGGACCGACGAGCTGTAGCCGTAGGCGCAGATCGTCCCCAGCGAGACGCCCGCGCGCACCGCGCCGGGTGTGCAGCGCGGATCGGGCAGACCGCCGCGCTCGCGGCAGACGCCCGCGGCGATGCTGGCGGGCTGGCGTCCGGGAACGCGCGGATGGTTGACGATCGCCACGAGCGTCAGCGCAATCAGCAAGACGGAGAGAAGTCTCCGAGCCCGCCAAAGAATCAGGAGCGCGAGCATCACGCCGCCGCCCGCAGACCGAAGATCGAGGCGAGCCGGTCACAGACCTCAACGAAGTCCCGCCCGCGCGTGCCGAGCCCCCAAAGCGCGGCGGCGAAGTCGATGATCGTGCCTCCACGCCTGCACTTCTTCCCGAAGCAGTAGAACGTCCCGTCGGCGTAGAGGTGCAGGCTCGGGTCGGTCTCGTCGTGGAAGGGACAGAGAACCTTGCCCGCGCGGTTGGGCTCGCGTCCGGTGAGCACGCGCACGTACTCGGCGCCGGGGATCGCGAGCAGTTGCGACTCGAACCCCGTGCGCCGCGCCCGGCGCGTCGAGTTCGGGCGGGCGCCTGTGGGGGCGCACGGGTCGCGCGGCAAGCTGGCGAGCAGGTCCGCGAGGGAGTAGCGCGCATCGGGCCGGTAGGCGATCAGACTGACGGATTGCGGCGGATCGTCCTTGAAGTTGCTCGTCTTGGGCGGGCGCAGGATGCGCGCGACGTCGACGCACGCCGGATCGGCTTCGAGCGCGAGCGCGAGCCGCCGATTCGCGCCCTCCACTTGGAGGATCGACACTCGCCGATCGAGGCACCAGTACGGATGCAGGTGGCCGGGTGTGCCGGAGGCGACCTCCATCGTCGGCACGAAAGCGAAGGCGGCGAGCTTGCTGCGCGCGTGCTCGTCGTCGCAGTCGAGGTGGAGCAGGTGCGAGCCGCTGATCGCGCTCTTGCCGCCGCGCCGGCTGTCGCGTAGAGCAACGCCGATGAATACGTCGGCGGTCTCGGCGAGCGTTTCGATTCGCCGAGCTGTGCTCTCGACCTGTCGAGCGGAGCGAAACTGCTGGCCCATGCGGCCGAGCGGGGTGATCCAGCGCAGGTTGAAGAACTGGCCGGCGCGCGGCTGACCGGCCAGCATCTCGAGGTATGCGCGCAACTCCTCCTCCGGCTGCGCCGAACCGGAGCTCACTCACTGACCTCCGGCGTGTGCGCGGCAAGGAACTCGAACTCGCCGTTGAGCAGCGGCACCTGCTCGGGGTAGCGCGCCGCCCAGGCCGAGCACTGCTCAAGGCTCAGCTCGCCGCGGCGCATCGCCGCTACACGCTGCGCCGGGGTCATCTCCCACAGCCCGCGCAACCGCGCTTCGCGCTCTTTGAGTTCCTGCATCCACTGATCGAAAAGAAGTCTCTCGGGCATCGTTCACTCTCCTTGCGGGACGGCGGCCCGCGCCCGGCCGGGCGCGGGCCGTCCCGCGCTCAGGCGGCGACGGGCTCCTCGTCGGCCACGACGCTCGCGCCCTCGTCCTCCGAGGCCGACCCGGCGTTGCCGCCGCCGAGGAACTGCACGCTGTCGGCGACGATGTGGTGGCCCTGACGCTGGCTGCCGTCGGCGGCCTCCCACTGGCGCCAGGCGAGGCGGCCCTTGACCGCGACTTCGCGTCCCTTGCTCAGAAACTCGGCGCAGGCATCGGCCTGCTTGCCGAACACGTCGACGTCGACGTAGCCGGTCTCGCCGCCGGGCCCCATCCCGTCCACGGCCATGCGCAGCTTGCAGACGTTCCCTCCGTCAGCGAGGGCTCGCAGCTCGGGCTCCTTGGTGAGACCGCCGATCTCGACGACGGTGTTGATCGCGTATCGCTTGCTCATTGCTGTTCCTCCTGTTCGTGGTGGTGGTGCTAGTGACGCCGCCCAAAAACGGCGCCGACCGGAGGCGCGGAACCGAAGCCCCGAAGGGGCGAAGAGGAACCCCCCTTGTGGGGGTTGGAGCGTCTGCCGGCGGCGTCGAAAATGGGGCAAGTAACGACGCGCCACCGACCCGGCTGGAACTGGCCTTGAGCACCGAGCGGCACGCCGCTCGGGTACGGCTTCACCGAACCGTGGTCGTTTGCTGTGGGGCATCGTCGGAGGTGATCTGGCCGTAGCGCAACGCCTTGGCCCTTCGCGGTTAATGACCGCAACTCCGGCCAAACGGCCAACGAGTTCTGCTCCCGGTCCGCGTCCCGCGCGAAGGTCGTTGGCCGTTTGAGACGCCCCACGGTCATTAACTGCAGTGACCACGATCGTGTCGGCAGGCCCGCGGCTAACCGCCTCGTGCAGCTCGCCTCCGAGCTCGGGAGACGTGCTGTGAGGGTTCACAGCGTCGGACGGCGCCCGGCGGTGAGGCTCGCGCTCTGCGCCGCGTGCGCGCTCGTCCTCGTGGGTGTCGTCAGCGGCGTGCCGGCATGGTGCTGGACGCAGGCAGCGCGTGATCTCGAACTGCGCGGCCCGATGCGTCTGCCCGCGAGCGATGCCGCACATGCACTCTGGCGTCTGCTGCTGCGGGGTGGGTGGAGCACTCCCGCCGACGCCTTCCCGACGCCCGCCGAGCGCTCCTCGGCGCCGGCCGCGTGGGCCTACGGCGTCACCGCCGGGCTGTTCCTCACGCTGCTGGCCGGCACCGCGCTGCGCGTCTACCGGCGCGTGCGCGCATGGCGCGCGGGCTCGCCACTCGGCAAGCGCCAGCGCACGCTCGCGCGCCGGGCGGTGGACCGGGGCTGGGTACGGCAACGCACCTGGGCGCTGCCCTCAGACGTGCGGCGCCTGTGGGTGCCCGGCCCCGTGTCCGGCCGCCCGTACCTGGGGATCATCGGCCGCCTGCCGTCGCGAACGCTCGCCGCCGAGCCAGAGGTTCAGCCGATGGTGGTCTCCCCTCCCCGCGTCGGGAAGTCGAGCGGCTACGTCATCCCTTGGCTGCTCGACCACGACGGGCCCGCGCTCGCGCTCAGCACGAAGCTCGACACCTACAACGCGACCGCGCCGTACCGGCGCAGTCTCGGGCGGGTGTGGGTGTACGACCCGTTCGGGGAAGGACCGAGCGCCGGGTTCACTCCACTGGTGCCGGCGCGGACGTGGCCCGGCGCGCTGCGCGCGGGCGAGGCGCTGGCCTCGGCGGCGCACCCTGACCAGGCGAACGCAGCAAACGAGTTCTGGGATCGCGAGGCGGCGAGCATGTTGGCCCCGCTGCTGCACGCCGCGGCGCTCGCCGGCGAGGGCATGGGCGAGGTGGTGCGCTGGCTCGACGCGCGCAACTTTCAGAACGCGCTCGCCGTGCTCAAGCGGGCGGGCGCGAGCGCCGCCGCCGACCAGCTCGAGGGCGTCGGCCGCCGCGATGAGCGCAACCGCGAGACGACAGTCATGTCGGCACTGAACCTGCTGCGCGCCTACCGCTACCCGCAGGTCGCGGCCTGCGCACGCAGCGACCTGACCCCCGAGCGCTTCCTCGACGGCCAGGCGAACACGATCTACGTCGTCGCCGCCGAGCACGACCAAGAGGTGCTGCGGCCGGTGATCCTCGCGCTCGTCTCGGCGATGTACCAGGCCGCGATCGTCAAGGCACGCAGGTCGGGTGCGCTCGACCCGCGCCTGCTCGTCGTCTTGGATGAGGCGGCGAACATCGCCCCGGTTCGCAATCTCGCCTCGTGGCTGTCTCAGTGCGGCGACCACGGCATCGTGATCGCGACCCTCTGGCAGTCGATCGCGCAGATCGACCACCGCTACGGCCGCGCCGTGCGCGACGCGATCTGCGCCGCGTCGACCGCGCAGGTGTTCCTTCCCCCGCTGGCCGACCCCACGACTGTCGGCTACCTGACCGAGCTGCTTGGAGAGGAGGCTGTGGCGAACGCCTCGACTTCGACGGGCCTTTCACGACACACGCTGAACATCGCTCACCAGAAGGCGGGGCCTGCGCCGTGGCTGCGCCAGATCGAGCGAGGGCAAGCGTTCCTGCTGTACCGAGACCTTCCGCCCGCGATCGTGAACTCGCCGCGGTGGTTCGAGGATGAGCGCTTCGAGCGCTACGCGGCAGCACTCCGTCAACACGAGGGGCTGCAGAAGGCGGTCTGAGCGGACGGCATGTTCCGATCTCTGCCATCCTGCTCGGCGTCATGGGCGAGCGATACGACGCCTACTTCAGACAGCGGCTGGCGAGCTTTTCGACCGAACGGGTTGCATCACGGGTGCCGTTCGCCGGTGAAGCTGAGCGCATCGTCGTTGAGGGGATGCAGCAGCTCGATTTGCCCTCCCCGTACACGATCAAGCCAGAGGCCGTGTATTTCCTCGTCGTCTCGCTACACGAGATGATCCTGGGCCCGGTCGCTTCCGTGAACGAGCAGGAGCTCGTGCGAATCCGCGACGTGCTACCCGAGGACGTGGTGACGATTCTGAGTGAGGCACTCCGCCATGTGGCTGCTGGCAACGACACCGACATCACAGGACACGACGTGGCCGATGCCATCAGCGTCACCTGGCCGCGTCTCGCGTCGACGTCCTCGATCAATTGGGAGGAGTAAACGACACATCGAGCGGCGCCGAGGATCGGCGTCAGGCCGCGACCCTAGCCGTCGGGATCGCGTCGTCAGTCACGACCGCAGCCTTGGCAGCACTGGCGGCGATCGGCGTGGTCGTCACTTTCGTCGCCGGCAAGTACCACCAGCTCGGCGCCTTTTACGCGCTGATCGGCGTCAGCGTCGTGTTGTTCGTGATCGCGATTGTAGTTGGCGCGCAAGGAACGGCCGAGATCACCAAGCAGGGCTACAAAGGATTGTGGTCGCCCTTCACCAAGAAGAAGCTGTTCAACTGGCAGGCGAACATCACAATGGCGGGCTTCGCTTTCTTTGTCCTGGCGATCATGGTCGGTCTGTTGTCACCGACGATCCCCGCACAGGCACCGCCGAGTTCTGCGACCCGTAGCGAAGTCGCCGTGCTGCGAGAACGCCTCGTGCGAGATGAAATGCTGCTGGAGCGGATCGCCCAAAGGGTCCGTGATCACACCCCGTAGAGCCCGCCATCGGCCTCCTCGATCTCGAGCAGGTCAAGCTGATACTCCGCCGCGAGGGCCAGCACGCCTTCGCGCTTGTACGAGAGTTGGCGGTTTAGCTGCTCGTGGATGAGCTGCTCGAGCCCTGTCCGGGGATCGCCACCGTCGCGGATGTACTCCCCGAGGTAGGTCTCGGTGAACGGGCTCTCTAAGAACTGGTCTCGCGTCGGATCGAGCAGGACGCCGTCTAGCTCTACCCAAGCGTGTAGGCAGTCGTGTTTGCCGGCGGGCCCGAGATAGTGCCCGAGGACGAATACCGCTGGCAGTCCGGCTGCCTGCAACTCGCGCACGAGGAGCGCGGACGCCAGTTCACAACCCGAGCGGGCGATCACGCGCCTCACCGCAGCGTGGACACGCTCGACCTGTGGCAGCAGCTCGTCGAAGCTCGGCACGCGGATGGCCTCAGAGCAGGTCGTCGAGCACCGGGACGAGCTCATCGAGCGTCGCGATGACCTTCGTGCCGAGTCGGCTGGGTAGGCGGGCGGCGTTCGCGAGGCGGCACGCATGTCGGTCAGTCACAACGACGTCGCAGTAGGGAATCGCCACGCTCAGCGCGTCGAAGTCGAAGATGTCGTTCGGCTGCCACCGACTCTGCGGATTGCGATGGACCGCAGCAAGCAGGGATATCCACGCATCGCCGCTTGGCATCGAATCGGTGAACCGACGCGCCGCGTCGATCTCGCCGACGAGCTCGGCGAGGTCCAGCCCGCGCGCGTCGACGGCCTCCTTTAGTACGTCAACGAGCTCGAACGCCATGTATCGAGCTGAGACCACATCGCGCACGCGATCCCGATACTCCGGCTCAGCGACAAGCCTTTGCGCCAGTTCCCGCTCACTTTGGGCCCGGTCCTCGGCGATCCGACGCGCGACGGTGGGGTCCCAGCCGCGCGCACGCATGTCGTCCGCCGCGTCCTCCCCTGTCGGCCCTCGCAACACGGCGCGCGTGAGCTGGAGGTCTCCATCGTGCGACCATGCGTCGAACGCAGCCGGTCCTCCCGGCCACTCCTGCCGCACCCGCGCCGTGACGTCACCCTCATCCTCGGAGTGGATCGTCAGGCCGCCACGCATACCGAGAGCTTGCATGACGCCCCAACCGAGGAGCGGCGCGTTCGAGAAGCGAGAGGGCGTGCCGAGGAGCCGCGCGAGGGCAGCGTCCAGCTCGACCTGCGCGATGCTCGACCGTGGAAGGACGCACACGAAGTCGCTCAACTCCTCCATCAGCTTCGCCAGGTCCGACCGTTGTCTCGCGTCGCGATTGCCCTCGATCTCCATGTAGTGAACCGAGGCGAGCGGGATCACCACACGCCCGGCGGCCTGCCGCAGAGCGTCAAGCGCCTGCTGATAGCGCCTACCGTTTGCGTGCCCCGTCGCGGCTTGTGCCAGAAAGATCCAGTGATTCATGTCGAGGTACACCAACGGCCTGTCGCCTTTGGATCTCAGTAGCGACGGCGGCCATGCGTACTGCGTCTGTGGCCGGTCGAGACCCGGCCGCACAGCTCGACGGGAGGAGGCGAGTGCAGGCATCGACTCCAGAGTAGAGGCGCCGTAGGTCGCGTCGGGCGTCGGCCGAAACTCGTTGGCCGTTCTGAAGCCGCTCACGGTCATTAACTGTGTGAGCAGTACGAGCGCAGCGCCATCGCAAGTGAACCGGCGAGCCGGGCCGGGTGCTCGCGCGAGACGGCAGGTCGTCGGCGAGTACGTGGGGGAACCCGCCGGCCAGGCCGCGCAGGCGGTCCGGCGAGCTGGACTGCGCCCCGGCCTGGATCGGTCGTTCGGGTGCGCCCCCGAGCTCGTCGGCCAGGTCGTTGCGCAGGAGCCGCCGGCAGGCGGCGAGCTGCCGCGTAATGGGCTGGTCACGCTCTTTGTCGCCGCCCCCGGAGCGGGACCGCAGGAGACGGTCGAGCCAGCGGCCAACGTCACGCCTCGGCCGTCTGAGGATGAGCCGTCGCCGCGTGCGCGCCGCAGGCGCAAGCGCGGACTCGCAGGCGGCGCACCGCGCATCGCCCCTTCGCCACCGCCGGCGCCGGTTCTGTCAGCGCAGCGACCGCAGCTCAAGCACGGCCACCTGACGGCGATCTTCAAGCTCGGCCCTCGAACGGCAGGACACGCGCTGATCCGCGTCAGCGCGAAGCTCGATCACGAGTCTGCCGTGACGAGCACATTGCACCGGCACGCCGCACGCAGGCCAGTAGCGCTGACACTAGACTAGGCCGCGCATCACTCGTCGAGCGTGGTCAGGCAGGGGCACTCGGCAAGCTGGCCGACCGCGCCCAACACCCGGATCGCATGACTAATAACCCGCAAGCAGTTGTAATGTACCTGGAGCCTCATCAGTTGCGGCGCGTTAACCGTGAGTTTGTACGGTACGTCCGAGGCAATTTTCCTATGCGCTTCTATCGCAGCGAGCCTTGGTGGTTCCGCTATGCCGCCGCCGCGCTGTTGAGAATGTGTGACACCGTCGAGAGCTTGATGTTGCTGTTGTCCCGCCACAAGGATCTTGACGCTTTGGTTCTCCTTCGCACGTTGTACGAGCAGGTGTTGACCTTTGCGTGGGCCACGATCGACCCTCCGCGGCGCTATGTGAGGTGGGCAGACCACGGCAACCGGCAAGCCTTGGCGATGCACAATGAGGCCCTGCGCTACGGACAGGTGTTGCTCTCACCTGACGAGCAAGCGTTTGCGGAAAAGGCGAAAGAGGGGATCCCCTCCGTTGAGGTGATGGCGCGCGAGTTCGACGCTTACTGGCCAAACGAGATACCTGGCTTGCAGATCCCCAAAGACGTATTCTCTTTCCACGGCTTGTATCAAAGCGTTTACCGTGTGGGTAGCAATCGAACACACGGGTCGATGACGGCTCTGGAGGCTTACGTTACGGCCGACCCGTACCCGTCGTATGTCGCGCAAGGGGAGCCAAGTTCGATGTTTCGCTACTCCCTCGCAGCTCCTTTGCTTGGGATCGCCCTCTCAATTGGTGCGCGGCATTTCCGCTGGATCGACGAGGTGCGTGTACGTCGATTCGTGGATCGCGCAACCGCGGAGACGGCGAGACGCCGACAGGCCGCTGGCCAGGATCGAACCGCGGGTTGAGCGGGCTCAGTCCTCAAGCCCGAGAGCACGCCGCATGGAGTCGATGACGGCGCGGTCCTTCGCGCGACCGGCGGCGGCCTTGGAGTGCAGGATCGTCTCGGCAGACGCGACAGGGACGACGACGCGCGTTCCAGGGACACGCTCGCGCGTGGCGGTAGCGATGATCTCCTCGTAGCCGCGCGTGCCATCAGGAACGAGGACGACATCGAAGTCGCCGTGACGGGTGGTGAAGGTGATCGACACCTGGTTGCGGAAGGTGCGCGCGTCGATGCCGTCGGGCGGCCGGTAGCCGTCGGGGTAGCGCACGGGATCAACACGAAAGCCGGCGTCGAGCTCTACGACCGCGGCGGCCAGGCGCGTGAGGTTGTCCTGGGAGCGCTCGGGGGTCACGTCGATGTCGTCAGTCGGTTCCTGCCAGCCGCGGGCCTGGGCAGCGGCGCCACCGATCACGACGTAGCGCACCTCGTGACGCTCGAGAGCGTCAAGGATGGCCTGGCGGCCCTCGTCTATGACATTCTCGTCGCTCATGCGGGCATCGGTGTCGTTTCCTATGCCTGTCGCCGACGCATTTCGAGGGTGGCCCACAATGCGGGGACCGACGCGCGGGCGCGGTCGTCCGGGGACGCCTCTGCAATGCGAATGAGATCGAGCAGCGAGGCGACCCTGATCGACGCGCCGGGGACGATCTGCACGGTCTCGGCGTCGCGCACAAGGTCTCGGTAGCCGCGCGTGCCGGCTGGTAGCAGCGTGGCGTGCAGTTCCCCGCCGGCGGTCAGCGCCCAGCGTCGCGTCTGCTCAGCGTCGGTGATCGGTGCGGCGCCGACTCGCCTGGCAATCTGCTCGATGCGCGACTCTGCGGTCTCCGCCGGTACTACGTGCAGGGTGCGAGCGCCGAGCATGATCGGTGAGCCATGCAGCGCACCGGCGACATCGCCGATCACGATGAAACGCGCCTGCCCCGCGAGCGCGGCGAGGGCACCGAGCGGGTCAAAGCTACCCGTGGCCCAAGCGGGCGTCAGACGCTGCACACGCTCGGCGGGATCGAGTCGCAGTTGCCGAGCGATCTGTGCCTGGTAAGAGTCGTCGTAGCGCGCGATGCCGACGATGAGCTCAAGACCGCAGGCGTGAAGCGCCTCGATTACGCTCTCGAACGGAGGATGCTGCTGTCCGGTCTCCCAACGGGCGATAGTTGACTGCGGTCGCCCCAGGCGCCCCGCGAGCTGTTCCTGGGAGAGTCCGGCACGCCGGCGTCCGGTCACGAGAAGGTCAGAGCTACGCATAGCAAGATTATAGCGGAAGTAGTATAAATGGTGGTGAGGGCCGACGGCGGCGCCCGACGGCCCTCGTGGCCTCATGCGGCTGCGACGAGCTGCAGGGCGCGGGTCTTCTCGGGACCGTCGTCGAGGGCGCGGGCGAACCGCTGGCCGCTTGAGCGCAGGGGGCGCAGCCAGTCGCCGTACTCCACGATCGCGTTCACGGCAGCCCACTTCGAGCCGGGCGCGTTGCCCTGCGTCTCGCCGCACAGGAACAACTCGGCGATGCAGTCCTTGGTGTGCTGGCGCGACCTGCGAGTACGGCCGCTCACGGAGTCCTCCGTGCCGTTCGGGTAGAGCTCGTCGAGGACTGCGCGAAGCTGGCGCTCGGTGCAGCGCTCAGAGGCGAGCTGGTCGCCGAAGCGCTTGAACTGCTCGTAGTAGTCGATGGACAGATCGAGCACGCGGCGAGCCTCGTGGACGCGCTGCGTGACCGCTTCGGTGTGGCGGATCGAGAACTTCTGCCGCGCGTTGGCGAGCCCCCAGTTGAGGGTGTTCTGGCAGACCACGCGGATCGGCGTGGTGGCGGCGACCACGGCGGTAGAGCCGTCGTGGCTGTTCATCAGCAGCACGTAGGGGCGCACGTCGTCGCCTCCGACTTCGACGTGATCGGGGAGCGTCGCGAGCACCCATACGCGGCGGCCGCCGTGCAGGCTGCCAGCCGTCTCGAAGTGGATCGCGCTGCCGAGAAGCTGGTCGATGAACGTGAAGGCTTCGTGGTTCTGCACGAGCCTGTAGCGCTCCCCGACGATGCCCAGCACCTCGCGCGTGTCCTGACGAACGGTCGCGTAGAAGCCGGGGATCTCCTCGCAGCGCGGCACCCACCACTCGTCGGCCAGTTTGTCGCCGCGGTCGACGGCGATCGGCTCCTTGGCGACGCTCCAGCCGAGCCCCGCCGCCTCGATGGCCTCCGCGACCGTCGCCGGCGGCTCCTCGAGAACGGCCCCGAGACCGTGCCAGGGCGTCTCGCGGACCGAGAACATGGTGTCCGAGTCTGTAAGTCCAGCGGACATTTGAGCCTCCTTTGCTGTGGGGCCCCGCCGGGTGCGGGGCCGGTCGCAGCCCCGGCCGCATCCCCGGAAGGGGATGCCAAAATGGCCGGGCAAGCCGGCTCCCGCACCCAGGCGCAACACTGCCGGTCCGGGAGGGCGGCGGGCGGGTGCAGCGTGCCCGTGGCCACCGCGAGCCGGGCGACATCGAAATGCGCGAGTCACGACGAGTCCGAGGAATGGATCGCGAGCTGCTGGCGATGCTATGTTCTCGGCCAATCGCGGGGAGGCTAGTTGCAAGTCAGGGCGCTGCACAGCAAGGGCTATCGCAACCTCGAGGGGACCATCGAATTGTGTTCTCCGCTTGCCGTTCTCGTCGGTGAGAACAACGCCGGCAAGAGCAACGTGGTCGACGCGCTGCGGACGGTGCTGGAGCCGGAGACTGGGCCTCGACACCGCTGTTGGCTCCGTGCCGACGACTTTGCCCACGACGGGTCCGGCGGTGATCCGCTCACCGGAGAGCTGGAACTGGCGGTCGAGCTGAGCGACCTGAGCGCCGCTGAGAAGGGCCGGATGGTCACCTGCTTGGCACCGAAGGCTGGGGCTGATTCAGCGAAGATCCGTCTTAAGGCCCGACTTGGCTCCGATGACCGCGTGATCACCCAGTGGTTCGGCGGCGACTCGGAGCACGCCGACATCGAGCGCCACGCTCGATCGGCCGTGAGGTTCGTCTACCTCCACCCACTACGCGATGCGGCTGCGGACCTGCGTCCGGGCAGGGACAACAAGCTAGTTGGGCTAGTCAGCGCACTGGCGCCGCGCGGCGATGCCGATAGGGAGGCGATCGTCGCTGCCGCCCAGACCGCGAATGCTGCACTAGACGTGATCACCGCGATCGTCAAGGCCCGCACCGAGATCGCGGGACGCCTAGATGAGATGACCGGGGGCGGTCGCTTCGCTCAACAAAGCGATCTTGCGTTCGATGATCCACGCTTCGATCGCGTCGTCGGCTCGTTGCGGGCGAAGATTGGAGAACTTGCAGCCCTAGAGATGCGCGAGAACGGCCTCGGCTACAACAACCTGCTCTACATGGCCGTTCTGCTTGCAGCGATCGCGGATCATCCGCGTGAGGAGGAGCCGACGCTACGTGTCTTGCTCGTGGAGGAGCCGGAGGCGCATCTACATCCGCAACTGCAGGAGTTGCTCATGCAGTTTCTTGAAGGACAGGCAGTCGCGCACACGCAGGTCGTCGTGACAAGCCACTCGCCCAACTTCGCATCCTCTGCGCGTGTCGAGCGGCTCACGGTCTTGACGAAGTCCAGCTCGGGGTCTCCGCAAGCGCGGGTGCCAGGGAACTTCGGACTCGAAGAGAAGCAGCTTCGCTATCTCCATCGGTTTCTTGACGTGACGAAGGCGTCGCTGTTCTTCGCGCACGGAGTGATCCTCGTTGAGGGCGTCGCCGAGCAGTTGCTAATCCCGCTCCTCGCTCGTAGGCTCGGCCGGCCACTGGCACCGAGCGGCGTCACAGTGATCAACGTCGGGGGTGTTGCTTTCCCGCCGTTCACTGAACTGTTCGCGGCAGAGCGCCTGCCATATAAGCTCGCCGTCGTTTCCGATGGCGATCGGCAGAGCGAAGTTGAGGAGGGTCTGGAGGGCGCAGCAACCAGCTTGTCGCCGAGGGCCGCGGACCTCCTCGGGCACGCCGGGGACAACGTGACCGTCAAGCTGGCCGAGCGGACGCTTGAGTGGGATCTCGCTGCAACCGGCAACGTGGAGGTCATGTTGCAGGCACTGAGCGCGGTCAAGCCACGCGTGGGACCAGCGCTTAAGCGAGAGTTGATGGGCATCGAGCCCCGCGAGGCGGCGAGCGCCATTCTCTCGAAGGTTGCAGACGTCAAGGGGCGCTTTGCGCAGGAGCTGGCGGCACTCCTTGAAGATGAGACAATCGACTTCACGACTCCCGACTACCTGAAGGAGGCGATTGCCTGGGTCGCTGACGAGGTTCCCGCAGAGTGACGCTCACCGACGCTCAGCGGGACGTGGTAAATGCCGACGGCGACTTCCTTCTGTTGGCGTGCCCCGGCTCTGGCAAGACCCGTGCCGCCGCCGCACGGGTCACAAAGATCGCCCGAACCCGCCTGAAGGTCGCCGCTTGCTCCTATACAAACGTGGGAGCGGAGCGAATCGCGTCGATGCTCGAGCAGCCGCTCGGGCCTGAGCATTTTGTGGGCACCGTTCACACGTTGCTGCTGCGTTACGTGGTTTACCCATTCGCCTACCTGGCCGGAGCCAAGCGCGGACCCGAGCTTCGCCACGGCGAGTGGCCAACACTGATGATATACGGAGATCACAAACAACGGATCGCGCTGGACGCCTTTCGCTTCGATCCGGCCGGAAACGTCGTGCTGGCAGACCAGCCTAGATCCGTAAAAGGGACACCAGAAGAAATCCTCGCCTCTGTCGAGGACGAAGTGCGAGCGCGCAAGCGAGGGTTCTTCACGAAGGCGGGGGTGCTCAGCGCCGACGATGCAATGTGGGTAGCGCTCTCGTTGCTTCGCGGCCATGTGCAGCTCGCGCGCGCCGTCGCCAGCCGGTTCGACGAGATGCTCATCGACGAGGCACAGGACACCTCGGAGCTGCAACTCGCTTGCATCGCGGAGTTGAAGAAAGCAGGCACACTACGATCACTTGTCCTGATCGGCGACCTCGAGCAGTCGATCTTCTCGTTCCAGGGTGCTAGCGCGGCCGGCTGCCGGGCGTTGGCCGAAGATCACGACTTGGATCAGCTCACACTCAACGAGAACCATCGCTGTTCGCAGAAGATCTGCAACGCCGCAGCCCACTTCTGCGCCCGCGAGAAGCCTGACACCGCGGTTGGCGAGACCAGCGAGTGCGAGATCGACCCCGAGCTCGCGTTGTATCCGCCGCAAGACCCGGAGCAGGCGGTCCACCTGTTCCGCAGCCGCCTGGACGAGCATCAGATCGCTGTCGAGGACGCGGCCGTGCTTGCACGTCGACACACGATGGTCGAAGCGCTCGCCGGTACTGTCGTCAAGGTTGAGATTCAAGAGCGTCCCGAACGGGTTGCGCGGATTGCCGTCGCGCTCGCCGAAGGCACACTCACGAGAACGGACATGCGCTACGCAGAACGAACCGTCGCTCGTTGCGCCTTCGGCGATGCGGTCGAAATCGAGGACTTCGACTACGACGATCGCACCAGTCTGCGCACTGCTGCCTATGAGTTCCTCTCACACCTGCCGGCCCTAACCGGCGATCTGCGCGGCTGGATCACGGGAGCAAAGGAGGCTCTACACGCCAGCGCGAGCTTGCTCGTCAATAAGCCTGCGACCGCGGCTGGGCTGCTGCTGAAGTCCAAAGCCGAGCACCAGGACACCGCGGCCGATGCGGTCTTCACGCCACTTGCCAGGGATCTCATTCCACAGACTGTGCACAGCATCAAGGGCGAGGATCGCGATGCCGTAATGATGGTCGTAAGAAAACCGCACGGCGCCGATCCCACTCGGCAGTTCGAGCTATTCGACGCGATCGCGTGCGGTGCAGAAATCGGAAAAGAGGCTGAGGAGGAGCGGCGCATCACGTTTGTTGCCTTGACGCGGGCACGACGCTATTGCCTGGTAGCACTGCCCGACACCCCACGCGGCCGTGAGGTTGCAGCAGCCTGCTCGGGCCTTGGTTTCATACGGATCTGAGCGAATCAGCCAGTCAGCCCCAACATGGCGATTCGACGGAACGCGGTTGCTCTGCGAAAGAGATGATGGGATGGCTTGCGGCAACAGCAACCTGCGCACGACGTGGCGCGAATCGTGCTCGCCCCAAGTGGGGACGATCGTCGCGGTGGTTATGCCGCGTCAAGCGCCGGGGTCTCGACACGCTTGATAGTGCGCCTCAGGGTTGCGCCGAGGTATTCGGCGAGCAGCTCGAGAGCCGGCTCGCCAGCGAACACTTCGATCCAGGCTGCAAGCGCAACGATCCCGAGCAGAACTTGACGGCGCTCGATCTCTTCGGCGCCAGCGTGGCGGACGCTGTTGCCGGTGCCGCCAAACACCGCACGGCGCACGAACATTTCGACCTCAGCGGGAAGTCCCATGAGCCTGACGAGCTTCTCGAACCCGATCGCCTTCTTGGAGCCGACGGGGCGGGCAATGTTGCCAGTGGCGTAGGCGGCCTCCCTGTAGGCACCCTCTAGTCCAAAATAGAGCGGAGCGCTGGCGTCAACGTAGGCGTGCTGCTCAGCGTGCTCAAGCATATGTGTCAGGTGCCGGCGATGCCTGGAGTTCAGATGCGGCGCTTTTGCAACCGCCTGACGAAGCGCACCGGCATACCGGGAGCTGGTGCAGATTGGCTCCAGCGCATCCAGGACGATTGCCTCGACTTGTTCGCGGGACCGTCCAGCGAGGTTACGGGTCGCGCCAATGTCGACGCCCGCGAACAGCAGCCACAGCGCGTCGCTTTCCCATTGCTTGATGAACAGGTCAACGTCCTCGAAGCCTCGCCAGGTCTCCGAGACGATTGCGAGGGAACCGCGGACCGCCTCGATGATCCCTGTGAACGACGGCATCGACGCGGTCAACGCGGCGTAGTGTTGGGTGATCTTGGAGATGTCAGGCATCCCGGGACGAGCCGCCGAGAATCCGACGCCGACGTCGGCGTCCTCTACCGCCCGCACCCACACCGGGCGCTCTAGGCCGGTGGCACCCAGCAGTCCCCGGCTGACGCGGTTGACGGCGTTGAGCTGAGGTAGCACCGAGGCAAGCGACTTCGAGTGGATCGTGGCGAGCGCGCCGGGCTGCAGGCCCATCGCCGTTGGTGCGGCGAGGAACCGATGGATGGCGAGCGCGTCGTAGCTTCTCAGTGCCCGCTGGATCTGGCTGCCGAGCGCGA
>Ga0070737_10002873_pt1 | contig 19655 bp, 13 predicted proteins | sample Coa_R1_10_FD_66438 | JGI IMG/M metagenome (GOLD analysis project Ga0070737, IMG submission 66438) | Surface soil microbial communities from Centralia Pennsylvania, which are recovering from an underground coalmine fire - Coalmine... | ecosystem: Environmental > Terrestrial > Soil > Unclassified...
GGCTGGAAGGAATTTGAGCTTGAGGTGATGCGCGATCACGCGGACAACGCCGTGGTGGTGTGCTCGATTGAGAACGTGGATCCCATGGGCGTCCACACCGGCGATTCCATCACGGTAGCCCCCGTGCAGACACTGACCGATAAGGAATACCAGCAGATGCGCGACGCCGCCTTCCGCGTGATTCGCGTGGTGGGCGTGGAGACGGGTGGTTCCAACATTCAGTTTGCCGTTGAGCCGGAAACCGGCCGCATGGTGGTGATCGAAATGAATCCGCGCGTCTCGCGCAGTTCAGCCCTGGCTTCCAAAGCCACCGGATTCCCGATCGCCAAGATTGCAGCGCGCCTGGCCGTGGGCTATCGGTTGGACGAAATCCCGAACGACATCACTCAGAAAACCCCCTCCTGCTTTGAGCCGACCATCGATTACGTGGTCGTGAAAATTCCCAAGTGGGCGAGCGAGAAATTCCCGGATGCCGACCACACGCTGGGGACGCAGATGAAATCGGTGGGCGAGGCGATGGCCATCGGGCGGACGTTTAAAGAGGCGTTGATGAAGGGAATCCGGTCGCTCGAAACGGGCCGCAAAACGCCGCCCGCGCCGCGAGACGCTGAGGAACTGCGGCGCCGGCTGACGATTCCTCATCCCGAGCGGCTGTGGGATATTTTCCATGCCCTGCGCGGCGGCCATTGCGTGGAGCAGCTTACAGAATGGACGCGCATCGATCCCTGGTTTCTGGACCAGATGCAGCAGATTGTAAAAATGGAGCAGGAGCTGAAACGTTTCGATGTCGATTCCGTTCCCGAGCCCGCAATGAAGGCTTCTAAGCGCGTGGGCCTTTCGGATGCGGACCTGGCCGGCTTGTGGGGCGCGAGCGTGGAACGCGTCCGGGCGCGCCGCCTGGAGCACGGCATTCGCCCGGTATTTAAGCGTGTGGATACTTGCGCGGCGGAATTTGAATCTTTCACGCCTTACTGCTATTCCACTTATGAAAAAGAAGACGAGGCCGCTCCGACTGATCGAAAGAAAATTGTCATTCTGGGCAGCGGCCCGAACCGCATCGGACAGGGAATCGAGTTTGATTACTGCTGCTGTCACGCCTCCTTTGCGCTCAAAGAAGAGGGCTACGAGACGATCATGGTGAATTGCAATCCTGAGACTGTCTCGACGGATTATGACACCTCTGACCGCCTCTATTTTGAGCCGCTCACGTTTGAAGATGTGATGGCCATTATCGATAAGGAGAAACCTTACGGCGTCATTGTGCAGTTCGGCGGCCAGACGCCGCTGAATCTGGCGCGGCAACTCAAGGATGCGGGCGTTCCCATCATTGGCACCTCCCCGGAATCCATCGAATTGGCGGAAGATCGCAAGCATTTTGGCGCGCTGCTTGCGCGACTGGGCATTGCCCAGCCGGAAAATGGCGCGGCCATGAATGTCGGCGAGGCTGTGACCATCGCGCGGCGCATCGGCTATCCGGTGCTGGTGCGACCTTCTTACGTGCTGGGCGGCCGGGCGATGGTAATTGCCTACGATGAACGGACGCTGGTGGATTACGTCGCGCGCGCTGAAGAATTGCAGCGGGCGTTTCCGATTCTGGTGGATCGCTTCCTAGAAAATGCCACCGAAGTGGATGTGGATGCGCTCGCCGATGGAGAGCAGGTAGTGATCGCCGGGATTATGGAACACATCGAGGAGGCAGGAATCCATTCCGGCGACAGTTCGTGCGTGCTGCCTTCCGTAGCGATTCCTGAGGAAACGCGCCGGGTTTTGAAAGAGTACACCCTCCAGTTGGCGCGAGCTTTGAACGTGATTGGGCTGATGAACGTTCAGTATGCCATCCAAAACGGCAAGGTCTTTGTTCTGGAGGTAAATCCGCGAGCTTCACGGACCGTGCCTTATGTCAGCAAAGCCACCGGCGTGCCGCTGGCGAAGATTGCCGCGCGCCTGATGGCCGGACGCAAACTGAAAGAATTCGGTCTTCCCGCCGAGTTGCCGGTGGATCATTACTTTGTGAAGTCGCCCGTATTTCCCTTCCAGAAGTTTCCCGGGGTTGACATCATTCTAGGTCCGGAAATGAAATCCACCGGCGAAGTGATGGGAGTGGGAGAAAGTTTCAGCCAGGCGTTCGCAAAGGCGCAGCTTGCCGCAGGCCAGCGGATTCGAAGCGCGGGATGCGTTTTTATCTCAGTGAACGATCAGGACAAGCCGCATGCCATTCCGATTGCCCGCGACCTCGCTCAACTGGGTTTCAAGCTGATCGCAACGCGGGGAACAGCGCAGGCGCTCCGCGCCGCGGGCCTCACGGCGGAGAAGGTTTATAAGGTGAACGAAGGACGGCCCAATGTCGTCGATCTGATCAAAAGCGCGAAGCTGGACCTGATCATTAATACGCCACTGGGCGGACCCTCGCGCTTCGATGAGAAGGCCATCCGGCGCGCCGCTGTGCAGCACGGCATCGCCTGCATCACCACTCTCGCGGCGGCCGCTGCCATGGTGAACGGCATCCGCGCTCAACGCGAGCATCGCATTCAGGTTTTCGATCTTCAATCCCTTCATCACGCGCTTGAAAGCAAATCATCCGCTGGCAGAGCTTCGTAATCGCGATTATCCTTGTGAGACGTGAGACGGGGAGCGGCCGAAGCGGCGCCCCCCCTGTATTCGTTCAGAATGATTGTTGACACTCTTGGTAGAGTGTCAGAATGCAAATCGTCTTAGGTAAACCGCCCCGCTCCAGGCGCCTGGAGCGGGGCGGCGCGGAGTTGAGCCGCGAGGCTCGGAAGCGGCTGCAAGGGTTCGATCACTACCAAGCTCACGGCCGCAACGCGGCCCTGACCTGCCGCTATTTCGGCATCAGCCGCGAAACTTTTTACCGCTGGAAGCGGCGCTACGATCCGGAGAATTTGAGCACGCTGGAGGACCGTTCCCCCCGGCCTCATCATCGCCGCCGACCCACCTGGACGGCCGAACAGGCCGAGCGGGTTCGCCGCCTGCGCGAACAGTACCCGCGCTGGGGCAAGGACAAGCTGGCGGTGTTGCTGCGGCGGGAGGGCTGGGCGGTGTCGGTCTCGATGGTCGGCCGCATTCTGTCTTCTCTCCGCCAGCGCGGAGCGCTGCGCAAGCCCAGGGATTATGCGGTCGAGAAGCCGGGCGACCTGGTGCAACTCGATACGATGGACCTGCGACCCGCGCCCGGCGTGGTGCTCAAGCAATTTACGGCTCGCGATATGATCTCGCGCTGGGATGTGATCGAAGTCCATCAGCGCGCCACCTCGACCGCAGCCACCTTGTTCCTGGACACCCTCGAGCGTCGCTTGCCGTTTCCCCTGCGCGCCTTGCAGGTGGATGGGGGCAGCGAATTCGCCGCCCTCTTCGAGGCGGCCTGCCAGCAGCGGGGCTTGCGGCTCTTTGTCCTGCCGCCCCGCTCGCCCAAACTCAATGGCCAAGTCGAGCGCGCCAACCGCACCCATACGGAGGAATTTTATGAGATCACCCCTTGCTCGCTGCCGATCACCCAACTCAACCGTGAACTGGAGACTTGGGAACGCACCTACAATACCGTCCGACCCCATCAGGCTTTGGGCTACCTCACGCCCCAGCAGTTCCTGGCCCAATCCTTAACCCCTCAGAAAGGAGCCTGAGTGTCAACAATCTACTGGACGAGTACACCCCCTTGAAATTACGCGCTTCTCACTGTATCTTGAGGCGTCCACCTGAGGGAGGGGCGGCCAGCATTCATGCCTGAATCATCCGCTAACATACAAGCAAGTTCTATGGCAGCGCCGCGATTGCACCGCGTCCTGACGTTGTGGGACCTCATCTTTTACGGCATCGTCCTCATTCAGCCCATCGCCCCGGTGCCGCTTTACGGAGTGGCGGAAAAACTTTCAAACGGCCACTTTGTGACGACCATCCTGATTGCGATGTTCGCCATGATGATTACGGCCTTCAGCTATGGGCGCATGGCGGCGATCTATCCCTCCGCAGGCTCGGCTTACACCTATGTGGGCAAGGGACTGAATCCTCACCTGGGCTTCCTGGTGGGCTGGGCAATGCTGCTGGACTACATCCTCCAGCCGCTGATTACCACCATCTGGATTGCCACGGCGATTCATGCGCGCTATTTTCCCCGCTTGCCTTATTTTGTTGCGGCAGCAATTGTTGTGGGCATCCTCACGATCCTGAACCTGCGCGGAGTGAAAACCTCCGCTCGCGCCAACAAAATTCTGCTGGCCGTCATGTGCGTTGTGATCGCCGCGTTTATCTACCTTGCGGTTCGCTATCTGTTCCATTTTCAGGGCTGGAGCGGGCTGTTTTCGATTCAGCCTTTTTACGATCCGAAGACCTTTAATTCGCATCAGATATGGACGGCCACTTCCTTTGCTGCATTGACCTATATTGGCTTTGATGGCGTCACGACTCTTGCCGAGGATGTTGAAAATCCGAAGCGCAACGTACTGCTGGCGACGGTGCTGGTTTGCCTTTTTACCGGAGTTTTTGGCGGGCTGGAAGTCTATCTCGGTCAACGGGTGTGGCCTGACTGGCATACCTTTCCTGACCTCGTCACAGCTTTTATGGATGTATGCCGGCGGGTGGGCGGCATGCCCTTATTTCAGGCGATGGGAGCTGTCATTATGATTGCAGCGCTGGGAAGCGGCTTGACCGGCACTCTGGGCGCCGCTCGCTTGCTCTTCGGCATGGGGCGCGACAACGTGCTGCCGCGAAAGATTTTCGCTCACCTGAAGCCCGAGAGCAACACCCCTACCTACAACATCCTCATCATCAGCGCATTGGCTTATGCGGGAGCGATTGGCCTGAATTACATCGGCAACGCCTATGAGCATGCGGGGGAGCTGATGAATTTTGGAGCTTTTCTGGCTTTCATGGGCGTCAACCTGGCCACCTTCTGGCAATTCAGCGTGATCCGTCGCCTGGGCTACAAGCGACGCATCCTCGCCGATGCCGCGCTGCCATTGCTGGGATTTGCCTTCTGCGCGCTCATCTGGTGGAACTTGAATATCGTCGCCAAAATCGTCGGAGGCATCTGGTTCGCGATAGGGTTTGCTTATGTTCTGATTACGACGCGCGGCTTCCGGACTGAACCGGCGATGATTGACTTCAGTGAATCCTGAGATGATTTTAGACTCCTGCCTTCAGCCTTCGCGGGATTCTCCCTGCGCCCTCAATTGAGAAGAGGGACTCAGCTTGCCTCGGCGCAACGCGCGCTCCTTTAACATTGCGAAAAAAATGGGAATCAGAAGCAGCACAGCGACGGAGGATGTGACCATGCCGCCTACGATGGGGGCGGCAATGGGCTTCATCACGTCGGAGCCGATGCCTGTTTCCCAGAGGATGGGTCCAAGGCTGGCAATCACACACGCCACCGTCATCAGCTTGGGCCGCAGACGGTGAACTGCCCCTTCGATGGTCGCGGCTTCGATGTCCTCACGCCGCAACGTCTGGCCTGAAGCGAGCCTGCGGTCCAGCGCTTCGTGCAGGTAGACCATCATCACGACGCCCGTTTCCACGGCAATTCCAAACAGGTCGATGTAGCCCACCCAGACCGCGACACTGAATAGATAACCCAGCAGCCATTGCAGGATAAGGCCTCCCGTAAGAGCAAAAAACGTAGGGAAGAACAGCATCGCAGCTTCCGCCGTCGAATGAAAAACCACGTAGAGAAGCAGGAAAATAATGAAAAACGCCAGGGGCAAAATCAGCTCCAGGCGTTTCTTGGCGCGCAGCTCGAACCCGTACTCGCCGGACCATTGATACGTATATCCGGCTGGAAGTGTCAGCTTCTGTTGCAGTAACTGCGTCGCGCGTTGCACAAAGCCGCCGTAGTTGCGGGTGGTCAAATCCATGAACACATAGCCGGTCAGTTGTGCGTCTTCATCGCGGATCATCGAAGGGCCCCGAGAAAGGTAAATCGTGGCGACTTCACCCAGAGGAATCTGCGCTCCAGCGGGGGTGGCGATGACCACGCGACGCAGCGCGTCCAGGTTGCCCCGGAAGTCACGGTTGTAGCGCACGTTTACGGGGAAACGATCGCGTCCCTCAATGTTCACGGCAATATTTTCGCCGCCGATGCCGGATTCGACCGCTCGCTGGACGTCGGCGACGGTAAGTCCGTAGCGCGCGGCTTCTGGGCGGTTCACCTGGATATTCACGTAAAACCCTTCGGCGACCTTTTCAGCAAAAACTGACCCGACCTCAGGCATAGCCGAAAGAATCTGCTGAATGCTTGCGGCCACCTGCTGGATTCCCTGGAGATTTGGCCCCTGAACCTTCAGCCCTACCGGCGTTTTGATCCCGGTCAGTTCCATGTCCAGGCGATTTTCAACAGGCATGGTCCAGGTGTTGGTGAGGCCGGGGAATTGCAGCCTGGCGTCCATTTCGCGGATCAGTTTGCTGTAGGTCGTGCCCTTCGGCCACTGACTGGCGGGCTTCAGCATGATGGTGGTGTCGTACATATCAAGCGGAGCGTTGTCAGTGGCGCTGCCGGACCGGCCTACTGTCCCGAAGACGCTCGCGACTTCGGGAAAGGATTTGATGATGCGGTCCTGCTCCTGAAGCAATTGCGAAGCCTGGGTGATGGAGATGCCAGGCAGGGCGGTGGGCATATAGAGCAAAGATCCTTCAAACAGCGGCGGCATAAACTGGCTGCCAATGCGTCGCGCCAGGGGATAGGCCAGCGCCAATAACGCCAAGCTGATCGCCAGCGCTGTCTTACGATAGCGGAGGCAGAGACGAAGAATCGGCAGGTAGATGGCTTGCGTGAAGCGCGAGACGGGGTTTTCGGACTCGGGGCGGAGCTTGCCGCGGATAAAGATCAGCATAAGGACTGGAACCAGAGTGATGGACAAAATTGACGAGATGCTGATGGACAGAGTTTTGGTCCAGGTGAGCGGTTTAAACATGCGGCCTTCCTGGGCTTCGAGCAGGAAAACCGGAAGAAAGGAAACCACAATGATCACGAGCGAGAAGAAAAGCGCCGGCCCTACTTCCTTGGCGCCGGCAATCAGGATGCGGCGTCGTTCGCGCGCCGTGACCAGCGGAGGCGGAGTGGCGCCCGATTCATCCAGATTGTGGGCGTTGCTTAAGTCGTTGCTGCGGCCCGACGAGGCAGCAGAAGGCGACAATTGGCGTTCCGAAAGATGGCGATAGCCATTTTCCACCATCACAATGGCTGCATCCACCAGCACGCCAATGGCAAGCGCCAGGCCCCCGAGCGACATGATGTTGGAGCTTACGTGGAGGTAATACATAGGCACGAAGGAGCCAATCACGGCCAGAGGGATCGTGACGATGGGGATCAGAGCTGAACGGAAATGGAAGAGAAAGATGATAATGACCAGGCTGACCACAATGATCTCTTCCAGCAGGTCGCGCTTCAGAGTGGCGATCGAGGCTTGAATCAGGCCGGAGCGATCGTATCCAGCCTTGATTTCGATGCCTGGCGGCAGCGAAGACCTGATCTCCGCCAGCTTCCGCTTGATATTGTTGATGACATTCAGGGCGTTCATCCCATACCGCATCACTACGATGCCGCCCACCGTCTCTCCCTGGCCATTCCATTCTGCTACCCCACGGCGAATGTCCGGCCCATAGGAGACCGTGCCGAGATCACTGACCAGCACAGGAATCCCGTTGCTCGTGGTGGATACGGGAATATCATCAAGGTCTTGCAGCGAGTTGAAGTAACCGAGGCCACGGACCATGTATTCGGCTCCGCCGAGTTCGAGCAACCGGCTGCCCACTTCGTTAGTGCTCTCGCGCACGCGATCAATCACCCGGGAAAGCTGGATGTTATAGGCGCGGAGCTTGTCTGGATCAAGATTCACCTGGAATTGCTTTACGAATCCTCCGATGGTGGCGACTTCCGCGACGCCTGGCACGGTTTCGAGTTGATAGCGCAGATACCAATCCTGAAGGGTGCGCAAATCCGCCAGGCTGTATTGGTGATTGTGATCAACAAGCACGTATTCGTAGACCCATCCCGCTCCGGTCGCGTCCGGCCCGATCACCGGATGGACGTTTGGCGGCAGTTGACCCTGAATCTGTTGGAGGTATTCCGACACCCTCGACCGCGCCCAGTAGAGATCGGTTCCATCCTGGAAGATGACGAAGACGTAGGAATCTCCAAACATCGTCTGGGCGCGGACAGCCTTTACGCGAGGCGCGGCGAGCATCGTGGTAACGATAGGGTATGTGATCTGGTCTTCAATGATGTTGGGTGGTTCTCCTGGCCACTGGGTGAAGATGATGACTTCCACATCAGAGATATCTGGCAACGCGTCGAGCGGAATCCGGCGCAGCGAATAGATTCCGGCCAATACAAGCAAGAGCGTCCCTGTAAATACGAGGAAGCGATTGCGGGCGCACCAGTCAATCCAACGATGGATCATTTACATCCCTCCCCCGGCGCTTACAGTGAGTTGCTTGGCTGCGATGGTCTGCCCGCCCTTTTGGGCCGTAATGGTAACCTGCCAGGTTCCGCCGCTCGCCAGATTCCCAGTTCCTTCGTAGAAGCCTCCGCCTTCGTCATTGAGCGTCGCCACTGTGCGCATCGCAGACATGCCCATGGCGGGCATAGCTGGCATGAAAAATGTGACGGTCACTTGCGCTCCGGCGACAGGTTCGCCATTTGAGCCTGTTAGTTTCACACGTAAGGCGTTGCTTCCCTTGTGCGGAGGAGAGGGGTTGGTGGTGAACTCAATGGTCGCCTTCGCAGCGGGAGCGTTCATTGCGGCGGCCGCGCCGGCGCCCGGCGGCGGAGGCATGAACGAGCCAAGCGCAGCCTGAATTTGGCTTTCGGAATCGATCAGAAAGTTGGCTGAAGTCACAATGCGTTCACCGGCCCTGAGACCTTTGAGAACGATAAATTCGTCGCCCGCTTGCGGCCCTAGCTCGACATTTCGAGGCTCAAGATAGCCCCCACCGTGATCTACAAAGACGATGTTCTGCGTTCCGGTCTGAAAGACGCCCGAAGTCGGAATCACCATGTGCCGGCCCAATGGAATCGTGAGTTTCACGTTCACGAACATCCCTGGCGTCAGCTTCAGGCCGGGATTAGGAAACGCCAGGCGCACCTTAACCGTGCGAGTATCCATATCCACCTGTGGCCAGATGTAATCCACACGGCCATCGAAATTGCGGCCGGGATATGAATCGACGGTAACTGCGGCGGGATCGCCGAGGCGAATCTGCCCGATCTCGTTCTGGAAAACGTTCGCGTAAACCCACACCGTGGAAAGATCGGCCATTGAGTAAAGCCGAGTTTCCGGCTGCGCGTACATGTGAGGCAAAGCGTTGCGTTCGGTGATGAAACCCGAAACCGGTGAGTCAATTTCAAGTTCGTTGCGCACCTGGTTGGTGGTTTCTAGGCGCGCAATCTCGCGCGCTGGGATTTGCCACTGCTTGAGACGCTCCACGGCTGCATTAAGAAGCGAGACGGCGCCGGAAGCCACTCCGGGCACGGTGCTTGTGGCGAGCAGGTTCTTGTTCTGCTTTGCAATCAGGTATTCCTGTTCGGTCGTGACCAGATCGGGGCTGTAAATGGTGAAGAGCGGCTGCCCTTTATGGACGTACTGATAGGTGTAGTTTGCGAAAACTTTCTGAATCCAGCCGGCAAAACGAAGCTGAATAGAGGAGAGGAGTTGTTCATCCACATCAACGTTGCCGACCGTGCGAATCTCGTTGTATACCGGCTTGATTTCAACGATGCCGGTCTTCACGCCGATGCTTTGCAGGCGCTGGGGCGAAAGCTGAACCGGAGCGAGCGGTGTTTCCACCGGGGCAGCCGGAGCAGATTGCTCTTGCCCGTTTCCGACGCCAGAAGCCGAGGATGGAGCGCTCATGGGCTGGGATTCAGCAGCTTTCGAGCGCCGGCCGTAGCTTCTCCATCCCACGAAACCCAATCCAGCGGCAAGCAGGATAGCTACGATTAACGTAACCAGAAATGCGCTTCGATAATTTCCCATAGCTTAACTCCTGGCTGTTTAAGCGCTGCTTTTTGCATTCTCAGGAACGGTCGCCATAATGCTCCGCAGCCAGTGCGGCAGCAAAGGCATACCGCAATCAATGCAGAGTAATTCCTGTCATTTCCTCCAGCCGCGCCAGCGCCGTTTCGTGATCGGCCAGCGTCCGCCAATACTCAAGGTCGAGATTCAGCACGTTCTGAAATGAATCGAGCAGAGTCTGAAAGTCTTCCCGCCCGTTTTGATAAGCCGCCAGTCCGGCATTGAATGTAGCCGCAGCCTGAGGAATCAGGCCCTGACGGTAAATCGTGAGCACATGCGCGTCGGTTTCAGCGGCCAGGTATTGGTCGCGGACTTCAAAATAGGATTGTTGCACTTGCGCCTCGTACGACCGGCGCGCGCGATTGAGCTCCTCAACTTCTTCTGCAAGGTGCGGTTTTTGCTTCCGACGCCAGTGGATTGGAAGCTGAACGCCGAACGTCAACATGTAGTAATCACGAAATTGTTCGGCAGTGTGCTGCCACATGTACTGCACATTGAAATCTGGATAGAAATCCTTATGCGCGAGCGCCACTTGCAGGCCCTGCTGGCGCACCACTTGCTGCTCCGCCGCCACTGCCGGATTGCCAGCCCGAATCCGAGCCAACAGTTGGTCCGCAGTGTAAGGAAGCGGAGTTTCGGTGAGCGTTTCAACAGCGAGATCGGGCGAATCAGCCGGACGATTCAGGAGTTGCTTGAGGCGAGCCTCAAGCGTGCCCATTTCCTGGTGATGGCGCGCAACTTCGGGCAGCAGCTTGGTCTCTTCCAATTGCGCCTTCAGCACGTCCTGCTGGTCGCCTTGACCCACCTGATAGCGCGCTTCCGCAATTTTCTCGATTTCGGCCAATAATTCCTGGTCGTGGTGGAGAACGCCCAGAGTTTGCTGGATGTAGCTGAGTTGAAAGTACGTAGCTTTCAATTGTTCGATCACTTCACGGCGGACGAGATCGAACTGGTCTTGTATCGCCTCCGCGTCACGCTTTGCGATTTCACCACGCAGGCGCAGCTTGCCGGGGTAGGGGATCTCCTGAGAAATGCCGAAACCGACATAGGCGAAATTGCTGTTGCTGAAACCCGCGAACGGCCGCGGGCTGCCGACGCTGAATTGCTGAACCGTGAATTGGGGGTCTGGCAGAGTCGAAACCTGGGATGGAACCTGTGCGGCGGCTTGCCAGGCCCGGCTCGCAGCAATGATGCGCGGGTTGCTGCGTTCAGCTTCGGCGATGAGTTGCACCAAAGGAATAGCATGGGCGGGAGTGCGAGCAGGCTTGGTCACATGGCTGCTTTGAAGATTGCTGAATTCGCCTTCTCGATTAGAATCCAGACCTGGCAGGGACATCTGAGAAGCAGGCTTTGGGTTTAATCCCGTACCGACTCCAGGTTCCCCCAAAGCGGAAACCCGGGCCAAAGGCTGGTTCTGTGCTAAGGCGACGGCGACCGAGGCGCATACCGTAAGGATAAATAGAATTCCGTCAACTCTTACCTTGCGCGTTGGTTTTCGCATCATTCAAATGTTCCTTTCGCAAGTATCCCGATTCCTCACATCGCGCTTAACGGCTTCCCATCGTTGACGCATCCGGCGCTTGCGCCGAGACACAGCAGGATGCCTTCTCTGATTTCGTTGAAATCTGCAAACCGCGGCCATAGACGCAGTCCCAGAGCCGGTCGAAAAGGGTTTGGGAAATGGGCTGCTTCAGATCGAAATCGAAAGTCTCAAGGTATCCGCCCACGGTAAGGTGGTAAGCATCGGGACGCGCGAGAGTCTGGATATCGGCCCAGCGCCAACTCCGGCTATCCTTGCCGGTCAAAGTGACGTAATCAATTCCTTCTTTGCGGAAGCGAAGAAGCCCGTTGCTGCCGCCCGAAAGCGTGGCGTGGCGCGCCGGAATAACGGCGAAGCTGGGGAGATGAGGATCGGGCACTTCGTTTCGAGAGGGCTTGCCGACTTCTTCCGCTAAAAAGCTGGCTGCGCTGGGCGGGACGGCCTGCGTCAAGGTGAAGCGAAATGCCTTCTCCCCCGGCAAGCGCCAGTTACGATTCTCATAGCTCTTCACTGTGAATTCATGTTGAGTGATGTCAAAACTTTGAACTTCGATAAAAGACCAATTCAGCGGCGCGCCTTTCAGAGGGCGGAAGTGGATCCCACGTTGATCGAAAGTCAGAGTTCCGGGAGTTGAACCGATTCGATGTCGCAGGCGAGCGGGTGTGTTCCAGGAAATGTTGGGTGCAGGAATTGGTTCTGTAGCGACTCTTGCGGCCAGAGCCACAATCGAGAATGTGGCCATCAGGAGCATGGAAGATTGAAAGCATTTGGAGAAAGACATATCCGTAACCCTCGCAGGGATGAATAATCGGGTAAATCAATCCACGAGCTAGGTGGACGGGCGCATCCGCAACAGACGACACGGCAAGCGTTGCTTCACTCGGCAGAGTAGAACTGCATTGCAAGGTCGAAACTTCCCGTTTTTTTAGCAAACATTTGGAGCTGTCATTCTGAGTTCTTCGCTTGTCATCCTGAGCGTAGCGAAGGATCACGGTATGACGCTCAGAATAAACTCCGCGAAGAATCCCCGTATTTTTGCTTTACAAATGCCGGGATTCTTCGCTCGCCATGCTCGCTCAGAATGACAGTTCTTTGGGCGACGGCCATGAGGCTGTCCTGCGCTACCTTAAACCTGGGCGACTCAAGAATTTGAAGGCACAGTAGCGTAGCGACGCCGAAGACGGCAGACGGATGGGCCGTTTCAGAGGCTAAATCAGGAAGGTTGAATGAAGGAGGAAAAGTGGAACGGGCGGAGGAGCGTGAGCCTCCGCTACAGAAAATTGAACGATATCAGGATGTTGCAGATAACCAGGCGCAATAGAGACATGAGGCGCCTGCGCAACGACGGCGAGATGAGCCGCGACATTGATGCGCGGCGAAGGAATAAACGACCGTAGCGCCGGACCAGTCGCTTTGTGCTGACAACAGTTGTCTCGGTGGTCTCGGTTGCGCTGCTGGTGGCACTTGAAATTCATCGACCGGCAACAGTCATATGTCTGCTGCGGCGTCATGGGCATGGTCGCACACGTAAAGGAGGGAGCCAGCAGAGCCAGAATCGTTGAGATAACCGCCAGGCGCGCGATCAGGCGCATTCTTCCACCTCAGTGACTTGCAGCTTAGCACCTGCCCGACCCAGAGATCAAGTTTTCCTGCTGCGGGGTCAAGAAAAAAGACAATCCGGCAGGATGAATTCCTGTGTTCAGCGAGCGCCTTCAGGCATGCCATCGCAGCCTGATCATCAGGATGGCGAGACCGAGCAACACCATAATGGAGAAACGCGCCGCAAGAGTCCGCGTGAGCATTCTTTCACGAATCTGGTGATGAACCAGGGGCAAATCAACGAGGTAATACGAACACCTCCAGGTTAACTCCGTTTTGCCGAGGGCTTCTTTTGCGAGCGGTAGAGGATGACCCGAACCTTTTCAAGCGTGATCAGGCCTCCGTCCACCATCACATCCAGCTTGGGCAGAATCCGCTCGATGCGTTCGGAATCCTCGATCACCTCGATCACAATAGGGAGGTCCTGGGAGAGGCGAAGGATCTTCTCGGTGTGATAACGGCTGGTGGACCCATAGCCGCCCACGCCGCGCAGCACCGTGGCGCCGGAAAAGTTTTCCTTGCGAAAAAGTTCCACGATAGCCTGATAGAGCGGTTTCCCCTCCCATTTATCGCTCTCACCAATGTGAATGCGCATCAGAGTGCGCTCACCCTCAAATTTTTCATGTTCCATAGGCGCTCCGATTAGAGGCCGTCAGCCATCCGCAAACACCATGCGAAGTTTGGCATCTGCTGAAAGCTGACCGCTGATGGCTTATTTCACGAAAGAGCGTCTCCCAGGTGAATGCCTCCCAGCATCAGGATGATCCCGGCAATCACGCTCACTCCCACATAGATGGCTGCTTTCGTCCACTCGCCATCCTGGAGCATATGCCCCGTTTCCCATCCGAAAGTCGAGAAAGTGGTATACGCTCCGAAAAATCCTGTGGTGATGCCCACGCGCCAATCGGGAGGAATGGAAACATGGTTCAGCGCGTATTGCCCCACGAGTCCCAACAGAAAGCATCCCGCCAGATTCACAGCCAGAGTCCCGTAGGGGAAGTTGGCTCCGGTCTGATCCTGAACCGCGCCCTGCATCCAGTAGCGGGCTAACGTTCCCGCCACGCCGAACACGCATAGTAGAAATATTCGCAATGCACCTTGCCTTTCCCCACAACCGCAGAGCGCAACTGATTCCTGTGCGCTGGTGTTGTGATCAGGAGTCATCAGCCCGGCGCGCGGGCAATTCAGGCGAACCCCATCGCCTTGAGATTGAATGGAAAAAACCAAGCCAGACGATTTGTGGCAGCCTGGCCCTCTTTGATTCTCGGAAGCGTGACGGGTTGCTGAAAAGCTCCCGTAACCCAATCCTTCCGGGAAGCCAAAAGCAGTAATCAGTGTCGAGTAATTAGCGATGACCAAAAAATCAAGCCGAGGTTCTGGTCGCTTTTTCTTGTTTCTCGTCGCTTTTCACTCATCACTGCCGTCGAGATTCCTCGCGGCCTCTACCCGGAACTCCACCGACAGGGTAGACACCTTCGCCACGGCTTCATTATGGCGATCCGTCATCGCGCGCGCAAGCTTTCCAGCGAGCGTTGTGTCGCGTTCTTTTTCCTTTTCCAGCGCCGCAGCCTCACCTATAATCGAGTTGATCACTCGGAAGTTGAACGCATATCGAACGGGAGAAGGAGGCCGGTTGAGCGTTCGTGTTTGCGTGTTGGGCAGCGGCAGCCGAGGCAACGCGGCCTGGGTGGCCACGGAAAAGACGCGGCTGTTAATCGACGCGGGATTAAGCCGGCGCGAGATCTTCTCCCGGCTGGCCGCCATTGGCGAGCGGCCTGAAACCTGCACGGCCATCGTCATCTCCCATGAACATACCGACCATGTCTCCGGCCTTCCCCGGGTGGCGCTCGAATTGAAATGCCCGCTCTACATGACCCCTGCCACGCGGGCGGCGCTGCCTGCAAAACTTGAAATCAGGAACTGTGAGTTCTTTACTGCGGGCGAAAAGTTTGTGGTGAGTGATATTGAAATTTCTCCATTTTCCATTCCTCACGATGCGGCAGACCCCGTGGCGTTTACCCTGGAAGCGGAAGGCATTAAGATCGGCCTCGTCACCGACCTGGGGTACATCCCGGAGCTGGTCAAGCAGCGGGTTCGCGGCTGCAACGCTCTGATTTTTGAATCCAATCATGATCTGGAAATGCTCAAGATAGGACCCTACCCCTGGCAGGTAAAGCAGCGCGTGATGAGCCGCCAGGGACATCTCTCAAACCTGACGACAGCGGAGTTCCTGAGCGGGGAATACGATGGCGACGCGCAGGTGCTGGTGCTCGCTCACTTGAGCGAGACGAATAATCATCCGGAAATTGCGCGGCTCAGCGCCCTGGAAGCTCTTGCGCGGCGACCGCGAGAAACACAGACGGAAGTCCATCTCGCCTGCCAATCTGTCCCAACCAGGATTTTCCGCTGGTGAAATTTATGATTATGATCAAGCCGTAGGTTCAGTCTAAATCTTTACACACCGTATTCATCCCGTTATACTTCGTTCGATCAAGAATATATCGCACAGAGAAATCGATTTGGCGACTCTCAACCTCATAAAAGCACCAAAGCTCTCGAAAAGGCTAGCCACCTTGTTAGAGGGAGACTTCGACTTTAATTCAGTGGATAGCCTTTATGCTTCGCATGCGATCCATCCTTTTGCGGCTAAGTTTCCGCCTCAGATACCCCACTTGTTTATTGAGGAACTTACGCAGAGTGGGGACTCAATTCTAGATCCTATGGCGGGTTCAGGCACTACCATCGTTGAAGCTGCCTTGTTAAAGCGTGAAGCGTTCGGATTCGATATTGATCCTCTTGCAATACGCCTTTGCCGCGTTAAGACAACTTTTCTCGATCCCAAACACTTGGAAAAGTTGGGAATTCAAATCATTCAAGAGGCGAAAGCAATTAAGGGGTTGAGAGATATCCTGCTGACCGATTTGCAGGAGCGTTTTGATCAAGAAACCCGAAAGTTTTTGGACTATTGGTTCCTGCCTGAAACCCAGTTTGAGCTTCTCGCTCTCATCAAGGCAATCGAGAAAACGACTGAGCCTCCAGAGAGCGAATTTTTTGAGTTAGTGTTTTCTTCTTGTATCATTGCGAAGAGTGGTGGAGTATCTCTCGCCAGAGATCTTGCTCATTCCAGGCCTCATCGCGATCGCGGGAAGCAACCCAAGGATGCAATTGTTGAGTTTGGCATCAAATTGGGTAAATCTCTCCGGAAGTTTGAGAGCTTGCCGCAGCGAGCGAAACGAGTATTTGTTGATAGACGAAGGGCTGACGATCTCCCTCTCCCATCGAATTCCATAGACTTAATTGTAACTTCACCACCTTATGCGAATGCCATCGATTACATGCGCGCTCACAAGTTTAGCTTAGTGTGGTTTCGGTATCCTTTGCGCACCCTGAGTGAATTGCGCGCTCAATATATCGGGAGTGAACGGTGCAATCCATCGTATGAAACAGACGGGTTGCCGCAGAGAAGCAGAGCCATCGTTCATTTGCTTCAAGAAAAAGACTCATCAAAGGCTAAAGTTGTCCGCAAATACTTGGTCGAGATGCAGGCCGTGATTTCAGAGATGCGGCGTGTACTAAAGCCAGGGAAGGCTGCGGTGATTGTGATCGGTCCTTCACTCATGCGGGGGATGGAGGTTAAAACTCATGAATACCTCGCAGAGATAGGAGAGTCCGTGGGGTTTCAAGTCGCTGGAATACAGAAGCGAAAGATCGATCGAGACCGAAGAATGCTCCCCGCTAGCTTTGGTGGGAACGGGCGCTCAACTATTGAACAGCGAATGCATCAAGAATTTATCTTGGGTCTCATAAAATCGGATATCCGGTAACTTTGCGACAAGCCTCCCTCTATGTCGGCGGACCTTTTTAAAAATCTTCGTCATAAGTATCACAGGAAAATACTTGCTGAGATACTGGGCAAGCGCCCTAACTCTGATGCTTATTCGAATGCGGATTCACACAGCGAAGTCAGCAAGGCTATTGCAGCACGGATGGCTAGAAGGTTAGCCCGCAATGTAGGCGTAGTCCCGTGTACGAATCCTCCGGATGGCCAAAGTGCTGGGAAGATTTTTGTCGATTTCACCAAAGACTTTCTCGATGACGCTTTCCGCCGCCTTTGTCACCTACGCCCCGGTTCCTGGATATTCTCCACGAGTCAAGCAAGCGTCGGCATTGGAAAGTATTATCAGTATGAACATCTTTCGGAGTTGACAAAGGTTATTGAGCAGCATCCTGAATTAAAATCTGCCCTGGGCGGGGATTATCTGGTAATCCCGGATATCGTTATTGCCCGTGAGCCCGTAGCGGATCGAGAAATTAATACGCGGGAAGAATTGTTAGTGGAAGGCGCGACAGATGTGGCCTGTTATGCGCCATTACGTAGTGCAGTGAATGATAAAAACATTCTTCATGCCAGCATTTCCTGTAAGTGGACGATTCGAAGTGATCGAGCTCAAAATACCAGGACAGAAGCTCTGAATCTGATCCGAAATCGTAAAGGCAAAGCGCCTATCGTTGTAGCTGTAACTCTGGAACCAATGCCCACAAGGATAGCCTCGATAGCCATGGGAACCGGCGATCTTGACTGTACTTATCACGGGGCATTACCGGAATTATTCGAAGCTGTGAGAGAGGTGAAAAGTGAAAGCCAATATGAGGTTCTCAATACCCTCGTAAACGGCCGACGACTTCGGGATATTAGTGACCTTCCTTTTGATCTAGCGACATAGGTGTAAAAGCACTTCCATCTGATGTGAGTTCTCTAGGCTATTAATCAAATCTTATTATGGGTGTTCTGGGACATTGTACGGAGGCGCTTCTATCTGAAAAATGCCCGCAGGCTTTCGGTGTAAGGCTCGCGGGCGATGCCGCGCTCGGTAATGATGGCGGTAACGTAGCGATGCGGCGTCACATCAAAGGCGGGATGACGCGCTTCAACGTTCAGTGGGGCAATCGACACTCCCGAAAGCTTGGTCACTTCCTCCGGAGAGCGTTCTTCGATGGGGATGAGATCGCCGGAAGCCAGATGAAGGTCGATGGTTGAGAGCGGCGCCGCCACATAAAATGGGATTTCGTTCTCTCGGGCGAGAACTGCCAGGCTATAAGTGCCGATCTTATTGGCGACGTCGCCGTTTGCGGCGATGCGGTCGGCGCCCACTATCACCGCCTTCAGCGTTCCCTGCTTCATAAAATGGCCAGCCATATTGTCGGTGATGAGCGTTACCGGGATGCCATCGCGCGCTAATTCCCAGGCCGTCAGGCGCGCGCCTTGCAGGAACGGGCGAGTCTCATCGGCGAAAACGCGAATCTTTTTGCCCTGCTGAACGGCGGAACGAATCACGCCCAGGGCCGTACCAAATCCGCCGGTGGCGAGCGCTCCGGCATTGCAGTGGGTGAGAACGGTCGTGGAGTCTTCAAGTAGCGCGGCTCCATGCCGCCCCATGGCTTCGTTGGCGGCGATGTCTTCGGCCAGCATCCGCTGGGCCTCTTCAACAAGCTGAGACTTGGCCTTGTGAATCTTTTCCTCATCGCTGGCATTCTCAGCCAGAATCCTGTCAAAGACCTTTCGCATGCGTTCCACGGCCCAAAAGAGATTCACTGCCGTAGGCCGGGTTTGGGAAATCACTTGAGCGATCGTCTCGAATTCGGCGCGAAGCTCTGCCGCGGTATGCGCCGGTGAGTCTTTGACGCCGAGCGCGATTCCCATGGCCGCCGCCACGCCGATTGCAGGCGCGCCGCGGATCACCATGCGCCGAATCGCCTCCGCCACTTCGCGATAATTGCGGCAGGTCAGATAAACCTCTTCGCCGGGCAGCCGCGTCTGATCGATCATTCGCACGCCTTCCGGCGTCCACTCAATGGTTTTAAACATGCTTCTCTCTGAACGTGAATCGTTGCCGCCGCTCACATCGGCTCTGGCAGAGCAATGCATTATAGCAGCCTCGCGCGGCGGACCAGGCATGCCGGCTTGAAAGAAGCGCCGCGCAATTCAATAACCCCCGCTTTTCCAGACAGTTCCCGGGCTGAACTCGCAACAACCTTAATCGACAGCAAAGCATCCAGTATAAAGATTATGTTGGCAGGTTGCTTAGGACTCAAGATCCCATGGAACTTTTAGCAAGATTGCGGGAGTGCGCGCGGTCAAACCCCCAGCATCTCGTCTTTTTCGAGGGCGAAGAGGATCGCGTGCTCATAGCGGCCGGAGCCATTGTCCGAGACCGTCTGGCCGAGTTGACATTGCTGGGAAGGCCGCAAGTGATTCGGCGGCGCCTGCACTATTGGAACGTCCCGCCTCACTCGGTTGAGTGCATGGACCCTCTCCATTCTCCGCGGCTTGCGTCTTATGCCGAACTGCTCCACGAGCGCTGCAAGGGCAAGGGACTGACGCAAGCTAAGGCGTTCGAAATGGCTCAAAAGCCGCACTTTTTTGCTGGACTCATGGTGACTGCCGGGGATGCCGATGCATTCATCGGCGGCGCAGTCACGACCACGGCGGAAACCAC
>Ga0070737_10002876_pt1 | contig 19646 bp, 20 predicted proteins | sample Coa_R1_10_FD_66438 | JGI IMG/M metagenome (GOLD analysis project Ga0070737, IMG submission 66438) | Surface soil microbial communities from Centralia Pennsylvania, which are recovering from an underground coalmine fire - Coalmine... | ecosystem: Environmental > Terrestrial > Soil > Unclassified...
CCCAAGCCGCTGATTTCCTGCACGATTTGCCGGCCGAGCGCGACGCGCGCCGCAGCCGTGAGGGCGCCGGATTCCTGACTCTGCGAAGCGTGCTCCGCCAATGATTCGACGATCCCACGCACGTTGCGGATCGGCACCCGTTCGGCCAGCAGGTTCTGCAGCACCTTGACCACCACGCCCAGCGGAAGCCGTTTCGGCACCAGGTCTTCGACCAGCTTCGGCGCTTCCGCCGACAGGCGATCCAGCAGTTGCTGCACTTCCTGATGTCCCAGCAGTTCGTGCGCATGCAGTTGCAGGATGTGCGAGAGATGCGTCGCGATCACCGTGGCGGCATCCACGACCGTGTAGTCCAGCGTTTGCGCGTGTTCGCGCAGTCCGGGCTCGATCCAGACCGCCTCCAGGCCGAACGCCGGGTCGCGCGACGGAATGCCGTCGAGCCGGCCGTGCACGCGCCCCGGGTTGATCGCGAGCAGGCGTTCGGAATGGATTTCCGCTTCACCCACCGGTACGCCCAGCAGGCTGATGCGGTAGTTGCCCGGACCGAGATCGAGGTTGTCGCGGATGTGAACCGGCGGCACCAGGAAACCGAGATCCTGAGACAGCTTGCGGCGCACGGACTTGATGCGGCCCAGGAGTTCGCCGCCCTGATTGCGGTCGACCAGTGGAATCAGCCGATAACCGACTTCGAGGCCGATAGTGTCGACTGCGGTGACGTCATCCCATGACAGTTCCACGCGCTCGGATGCGGGCGCGGGCCCGGCATTGGCCGTGGCGTCGGCGCTTTCCTTCGCCGCCTTCTCGGCGTCGCGGCGTCGCCGGTCGAGCATCCATGCGGCACCTCCGCAGAGGCCGGCCAAGAGCAGGAACGCGACGTTCGGCATCCCGGGAATCACGCCCATCACGCCCAGCACCACCGCGGTCACCGCCAGCGCACGGGGCTGACCGAATACCTGCTTCAAAACCTGCTTGCCCATGTCCTGGGTGCCCGACACGCGGGTCACGATCACCGCGGTTGCGATCGACAGCAGCAGCGCCGGGATCTGCGCGACCAGACCGTCGCCGATGGTCAGCAGGGTGTACGTGTGCGCGGCCTGGCTGACGGACAGCCCGTGCTGGAGCACGCCCACGGTGAAGCCGCCCACGATGTTGATGAGCAGGATCAGGATGCCGGCGGTCGCATCGCCGCGCACGAATTTCGAGGCACCGTCCATCGAGCCGTAGAAGTCCGCTTCGGCGCGCACTTCCGCGCGCCGCTCGCGGGCTTGCTCCTGGGTGAGGAGCCCGGCGTTCAAGTCGGCGTCGATGGCCATTTGCTTGCCGGGCATGGAATCCAGGGTGAAGCGCGCGGTCACTTCCGATACGCGGGTGGCGCCCTTGGTAATGACCACGAAGTTGATGATGGTGAGGATCGAGAACACCACCAGGCCGACGGTGAAATTGCCACCGATCACGAATTCGCCGAACGCCTCGATCACCTTGCCGGCGGCGCCGGGACCGGCGTGGCCGTGCAACAGCACCACGCGGGTCGAGGCGATGTTGAGGGCCAACCGCAGCAGGGTCGCACCCAGTACCACGGTCGGGAACGCGGCGAATTCCAGCGGGCGCATCACGTAGATCACCGCCAGCACGATCACCAGCGACAGCGCGATGTTGAAGCTGAACAACACGTCCAGCATGAAGGGCGGCAACGGCACCATCACCATCGCCAGCAGCACCAGCATCACGGCCGGCGCGCCGACGCCGCGTCGGCCGATCCGTCCGAATCGTTGCACCAGTACCGAAGCGGCAGCGCTCATGCCCAAGACTCCTTGTCGGACATCTGGTAGGGCCCGAGCAGTTGCGGGTCGATCTCCGGATTCGGAGGCGGCGGCACGTCGCCGGCCTGCGCGGCGGCGTCGCGTACCCGGTAGACGTACGCGAGGAGCTGTGCGACCGCGACGTATAACGCCGCCGGGATTTCCTGGCCGATCCGGGTGGTGTGGTACAGCGCGCGCGCGAGCCGCGGCGAGGTGACCAGCGGCACCTCGTGCTTGCTGGCGACGCCGCGGATGCGTTGCGCCACCAGATCGAGACCCTTGGCGATTACCCGCGGCGCGCGCATGCCGTCCGAATAACTCAGCGCCACCGCGAAGTGGGTGGGATTCAATACCACCACGTCCGCCTTCGGCACCGCTTCCATCATGCGCCGCTGCGCCATCTGCTGCTGCAGGCGGCGCACCCGGCCGCGGGTTTCCGGACTGCCCTCGGTTTCCTTGTGTTCGTCGCGCTGCTCCTGGCGGGTCATGCGCATGCGCCGCGCGTAGTCGAAGCGCTGCCATGACACGTCAACGATGCCGATCACGGTCAGCGCACCCGCGAACAGCAGACAGGCATGGCTGACCACGTCCAGCGCGCTGTCGATTCCGTTGAACACGTTGCCGCGCCCGGTGCCGACCAGTTGCCCGCGTGCATTCCACAGCACCATGGTCAGCACGCCACCGATCAGGATGACCTTCAGCAGCGACTTGGCGAGTTCGACCAGGCCGCGGAGCGAGATGATCCGTTTAAAACCCCCCAACGGATTCAGGCGCTCCGGTTTGGGCAACAAGGCTTCGGTGCTGAAGTTGAAGCCGCCGGACAGAACCGGAGCCACCAGGGTGGCCAGCAGGGCCGCCCCCATCAGCGGACCCAGCACCTTCAGTGCGTCGAGTCCGGCGGTCCGGATCGCAGTCCCCAGCGCCGCGCTGTTCATCGCCTGTCCGCGGTCATAGGACAGGCCGATCTGCATGAGGCTGCGGAACTGCGTGCCCAGCCACGGGCGCATCGCGAGTACGATGCCGAGGCCCGAGATGGCGATCAATGCCGCCGAAAGATCACGCGAGCGCGGAACGTCACCTTTTTCGCGCGCATCGCGCAGATGCTTTTCGGTAGCTCGTTCGGTGCGTTCCTGGTTGTTGTCGTTCTCGGCCATGGCTCATATCCCCGCGAGTGCACGGACCACGACGAAGGCCGCGCGCTGCAGCGCATCGAACGCGCCGGGCAGCGTGCGCAGGCTCAACCAGACCACGACGAAGCCAAGGCAGATCGTGATGGGGAAGCCGATCGAGAACAGGTTCATCGAAGGCGCGGCGCGGCTGATCGCACCAAAGCCGAAGTTCACCACCAGCAACGACGCCAGCGCCGGCAGCGCCACCAGCACCGCGCCGGTGAACAGGTGCGACGCAAACTCGAGCAGGTTCCACAGTTGGTTGCCGCCCGGCATCGCCGCCTGCCAGGAGGCGTGGTGCATGCCCGTCGCGAGCAGCGCGATCAACTCGAGATGGCCGTTCAGCGCGAGGAAGATCAGGGTCGCCAGCAGCACGTAGAACTGTCCAAGTGCCGGCGCGCCGTGGCCTTGCTGCGGGTCGACGACCTGCGCGAACCCGAGACCCATGGTCGATGCGACGAGGTCACCGGCGAACGACAAGGCTTCGAACGCCAGCTTCAGCGCAAACCCGATCGCTGCGCCCACGACCAATTGCTGCATCACCGTGACGAGTGCCGCGATGCTCAGCGGATCGACCGCACCCGGTGATGGCGCCAGAGGGACCAGCACCAGCGCCAGCAGCAGTGCCAACCCGATCTTCACCCGCGGCGGAATGCTGTTCGCGCCGAGCACCGGCGCGGTCAGCAGCAGACCGCTCACCCGTGCCAGCGGCCACATCAGCCCAGCCACCAGCGATTGCAGTTGGCTCAGGTCGAAGTTCACCGCACCATTCCGGGCAGATTGACGATGAGATCGTGTGTGAACTGCACCAGCGTGCGCAGCATCCACGGGCCCGCAATCGCCAGCACCAGGGCCATCGCGAGCAGCTTGGGAATGAACGAGAGCGTCATCTCGTTGATCTGGGTGGCTGCCTGGAAAATGCCGATCACCAGGCCGACGGCCAGCGCCGTCAGCAAGAGCGGCGCACCCACGAGCATCGCCACGTACAGCGCGTGCTGGCCGAAGTGGATCACTGACTCCGGAGTCATGGGCCCACTCCGTGAGTCCGCTGCCGCGCGCCATCCAGCGTTTTTGCTGGATGTCCAAAAGGCAATTCGTCCGCCAAGGACACAAAGGGCGCAAAGTGAGAAATTCTTTCTTCGCGTTCTTTGCTGACGGTTTTTGCTTTTGCAGAGGTGCCGTGATCAAAAGCACAAAGGACTATCGCGTTCATGCGATGAAGCTCCGCGCCAGCGTCCCGAGCAACAAGGTCCAGCCATCGACCAGCACGAACAGCATGATCTTGAATGGCAGCGAGATGAGCGTCGGCGTGACCATCATCATGCCCATCGACATCAGCACGCTCGCGACCACCAGGTCGATGATCAGGAACGGCACGAACAGCAGGAAGCCCATCTGGAAGGCGGTCTTCAGTTCGCTGGTGAGGAATGCCGGCACCGCGATGCTGAATGGCACGTCGGCCTTGGAGGCGTATGGCGCGTGGTGGGCGAGGTGCGTGAACAGTTGCAGATCGGCGTCGCGGGTCTGGTCAAGCATGAAATTCTTGATGGGCGCCGCGGCCCTCGGCAGCGCCTGTTCGGCGCTGAGCTGTCCATCCATGTAGGGTTTCAGGCCCTGTTGATAGGCCTGGTTCAAGACCGGCGCCATCACGAACAAGGTCAGGAACAGGGCAAGCCCCAGCAGCACCTGATTGGGCGGCGTGGATTGCGTGCCGAGCGCCTGGCGCAGGAACCCCAGCACGATGATGATGCGCGTGAACGACGTCATCATCAGCAGGATGGCCGGCAGGACGGTCAGCGCGGTCATCAGTGCCAGCAACTGGATCGACACGCTCCAGGTCTGGCCGCCGTCCTTGGCGGTGTGTACCGTCAAGGCCGGCAAGCCACCGGATAACCCCGGCGTTGCGGCGGCATGCGCCAGCGCGGGCGACAAAGCGAGCAGCAGGAGCGGCAGCGCAAGCAGGAGCGCGCGTTTCATCGCCGCTTCCTCCACTGTGCCAGCACATCGCGGAAATTGAGGAGGCTGTCCTGGGGTGCCGCAGGCGACTTCGGCGCTGCAACGGGTTCATCCAGAACCAGCAGCGTGCGCAGGCCCGATTGCGAGGCGCCGACCAGCAGTTGGCGTTCACCCACTTCCAGCAGCAGCACGCGTTCCTTGGCGCCCAGCGTCAGCGATTCGATGCAGCGGACGCGGTGGCCGCCCGGCCGCACGCGCGACTGCATGCGCCGCGTCAACCAGCCGACCACGAGGATCATCACCACCACCGCGGCCAGGCTCAATACCACCCGCAGCAACTCGGCGGGCCCGCCCAACGACACGTCGGCAGGCGCCGCGGCGGCCACCAGCGGCACGATCGCGTGCAGGGACGCGATCATTTCAGCTTGCGCACGCGTTCGGCCGGACTGATGACGTCGGTCAAGCGGATGCCGAATTTTTCATTGATGACCACCACCTCGCCGTGCGCGACCAGGGTTCCGTTGACGAACACATCCAGCGGTTCGCCGGCGGCTCGATCGAGTTCGACCACCGACCCCTGGTTGAGCTGCAGCAGGTTGCGGATGCTGATGCGGGTGCGGCCGACTTCCATGGCCATGGTTACCGGAACGTCGAGGATCACGTCCAGATTGACCTCGGCGTTGCCGCCGGCCTCGGCCTGCAGCGCATCGAGTTGCATTTTTTCGGCGACTGCGCCTTTGACGCTGGCGTTCATGCTTGTTTTGCCTCTGGTTTGGATGGAGAACGAGGGGTGGGGGCATCGGGGGTGCGCGCGGGCGGTTCCGGGCGGCGCAGCAATTCCTCGAACCCGATCGCCTTGTTGCCGCCGTGCACGCCGAAGCGGCCGCGGAATATCGGTACGTCCTCGGCGAACACCGTGACGCGATCGGGGTGGGGCAGGGTGATCACGTCGCCTGGACGCAGCGCCATGAACTCGCGGATGGACAGGCTCGCCTCGCCCAGCAGCGCGCTGACTTCGACGTCGGCGTCGAGCAGTTCCTCGTGGAGACTTTGCATCCAGCGCTCGTCGCGCTCGCCCTGATCGCTCTGCACGCCGGCGTCCAGCAGTTCGCGGATCGGTTCGACCATCGCGTACGGGATGGTCAGGTGTACCGCGCCGCCGTCGCCATTCGCGTCCACGTGGAATTTCGATACCACCACGGTTTCGGTCGGGCTGACGATGTTGGCAAACTGCGGGTTGATTTCCGAATTGATGAACTGGAAATCCAGCTTCATCACCGGCGTCCACGCCTCCGCCATCGCGGCATAGGCCTCGGCCAGCACGATCTGGATCACCCGGTTTTCGGTGGGCGTGAAATCGCGCCCTTCGATGCGGGCGTGGTAGCGCCCGTCGCCGCCGAAGAAGTTGTCGATCAGGCTGAACACCAGGCTCGGCTCGAACACCATCAGCGCGGTGCCGCGCAACGGACTCACCCTGGTGAGATTGAGATTGCTGGGTACCTGCAGCGAGTGCACGTAGTCGGAAAACTTCAGCATGGTCACGCCTTCCACCGACACTTCGCAGGTCTTGCGCAATACGTTGAACAATCCCGAGCGGAAGTAACGCGCGAAACGATCGTTGACCATTTCCAGCGTCGGCAGGCGGCCGCGCACGATCCGATCCTGCTGGGTGAAGTCGTAGGGTTGCGCGGTGCCCGGCGGCGCGGGATCGGTTTCGGTTTCGACCGCGCCCTTGTCGACGCCTTCCAGCAGTGCGTCGATTTCTTCCTGGCTGAGGATGTCGCCCATGGCAGGTTCGCTCCCTACTGCATCACGAAGCTTGTGAAGTACACGGCTTCGATGCCAGGCCGGCCCAGTGATTGCTCCACCACGGCCTGCACCTTCTGCAAGGCTTCCTTCTGCAGTTCGAGCTTGCCTTTCGGACTGGAGAGCGTGGCGTAATCCTGGTTGCTGAACAGCAGCAACAGCGCGTTACGGATGACCGGCTCGGCGGCTTTCGCGGCGTCGATCGCCTTCGGGTCGTGGGACATCAGGCTGACGCCCACTTGCAGGAACCGGATCGCGCGTGCGTCGGTGAAGTTGACCACGAGGTTGGGATCGAGCGTGTAGTACTCGGCGGTCTTGCTGAGTTCCGGTTTGGACGGACCGCTGTGGTGGTGCACGAACATGAAACCGCCGATGCCGATCAGCACGACGACCACGGCCACGGCGATCAGCAACAGCCGCTTCTTGCGCTTCGGCGGAGGAGCGGCTTCGGCAGGTGCTTCGGCGGCGGGTTTGTCGGTGGACATGGGGGACTCGCGTGCGAATGAGGATGCGGTAGCCTCAAATGCAAACGCCATGCCATCCCGATTTCGAGCGGCAAGTAACTGTTCCGGGAAGGAATTCAGGTGATGCGCCCGGCGACGTGGCGGGTTCTTGACGCTCCCGGCGCTGCCATTGCGAAATCGTGTCGGACTATTGGCGCGGAGCCGAATCGCGGTCATCCACGCGTGGAAAGCAAGTGGCGGCTGACGCCGAGGAATGAGACGAATGGCGCCCGAAACAGGAACACCGGGGACCAGCTCGTTCGGTGCGCAAGATGCGCGCGCTGCAACGGACAGAGTGACGGGGCTACGCACGCTGCCATGGAATTTTGCGCGCGCTATAGCATTTCTGTTTGCGTGAAACAGGTCCCGTCATCCCGGCCATGGACTGGCCGGGATCCAGTGCCATGGAAGGCAAGACACCTGGATTCCGGCCTTCGCCGGAAGACGAGATCGAGGACCTAAGCCGTCGATGTAAACGTATAAATCGAAACTGCTAACGCGGCGGCGCGAACGAAGCCAGCGCATCATGCGGCATCCGCTCTTTCTTTCCCGCGCAGAACGGTCCGCCAGGGTCAGGACTTTCCCGCCGCCGATCGCTTGTGGGGAAACTTCACGCAGGTGTGTTCGCCGCGTGCGCCGCGTTTCCCTACGCGAAATCGTCCACGCGGCCGGGTGCCGGGAGTCGCAACGTGCGCCAGGTTGACCTGGGCTCGGACTCGTCGCTGTCGATGTTGCCGCCGGCAATTCCGCTGCCCGGCTGCTGTGAAAACGCCGGCTGCTGCTGGCCTGGCGCCTGCTGGCCCACGGACGCCTGGCCGAGGTTCAAGCCCTGCTGCGCCAGCATGTCGGTGAGTTGCGGCAGGGTCTGCTGCAACGCGTGCACCGTTTGCGGGTGTTGCACGGCAAAGCTGACGTCGACGCGATCGTGATGGGTGGTGATCTCGACCTGGATGGGGCCGAGCTCACGCGGGTTGAGCTGGATCTCGGCACGCTGGACGTCCTGACCCGCCAGCCATGCGACGTGCTGCGCCGCCTCCTGCACGAATTGCGGTTGCCCCGGTGTGCTTTGCATCGTCAATTGGACGGGCGCCGGCTGGCTCGCCGCTGGAGGTGTGGAGGTGGCGGCAGCAAGTTGGGCCAGGTGCGCGATGAAGGCGTTGGCGTCCGGGGTGGTTCCGGAGTCCTTGCTGTCTGCGTCGCTTTGCGCACCGGCGCTCTGCGCCGCTGCCTGCAGGACCGTCTGAAGGCTTGCGTGCGAAGGCGCCATATAGGTCGACGCGCCGACGGCCGCATTGGTCGCCGTGGTGCTGTCCGGCTGTGCGGTCGGAGCGGGTGCGACGCCGGCAATGTCGTTCACGGACACCGTCGGCGCAGGCAGTTGCACCGGCTGCGCCGGCAGGACCTGAGCGGATGCCGGGCCGCCGGGCGGGCTGGCCTGGGTGGTGGCAACCGCAGCCAAGGCAATGTTCTTCGCATCCATAGAATGCGTGGTGGCGTCGCTTGTTTGGCTGTTGCCGGCCGGCGACGCCTTGTCGTGGCCGGCGGGCGACTGCGGGGCCGGCGTCGGAGCGATCGTCGCAACCCGGGACGGGGAGGACGAAGAGCCGGTGTCGTCGCGGGAATGCCTGTCGCTTTGCTTGCCGGCGGCGGCTTTCGTTCCCTTGTGGGCGGGTGTGCCTGCATTGTCATCGGCCGTGGGCCCGGCGTTGGGCGGCTGCGGCGCCGGCCGCGCCTGTCGCAAGGTGTCATCGAAATGCTGGCCTGCGGGCGCTACCGGATTCGCGACTTCGGGCTTCGGCGCGCCGGGCGATGGTGTGGCGGGAATCGCTAGGTTGTTCATGGCAGATCTGGACATGATTCCATGGAAAGCGATTGCAGGATTCGCTGCAGTTCGCATGCCAGCGGAAGGGATGTCTTTGGCGAGGGGATCATGACGGGCGCCGGGGTGCCTTCCGGTATTGCATGCGGTCGTCGATTGCCGCCTGTTCGGCGCGTTCCAGGCTGGCTTGTTCGCGGCTCCGGTACCGTTGCGTCACCGTGTCGAGAGCGGCGCTGCGGCAGCGTGATGCCAGCCACGCCGTGCGCGCCTGGGCGAATTGCCGGGTACGTTCCGCGACTTCGCATTGCTGCTGCGCGATGGCGGTGTCGATGCGTGCAATGAAGCTCTGGCGATTGAGCAGTTCGGAGACCGACGTGCCGGAATCCCGGCGGCCGTCCGGCAACACCTGGTAGTCGCGGCGGAATTGCTGCAGTTCCTGCAACCGGCGCCTGGCGGCATCCAGGTTGCGCAGGCGTTCGGCCAGGGCGGTGGCGGCCTCGTCGGTGCGCTTGCCGGCGATGTCCGCGACCCGCTGCAGGCGTTGTGAGCGGGGCGTATTCATCCGAATGTCCTGGCATCAACGGAGGGTTTGCCGGAGCTGCCATCGAGCAGCCGCACCAGGGCCTGCACGGCGGAATCGAGGTCCACGGCGTCAGCGGTCTCCTGCTGCAGGAATGCGCTCAATGCGGGCCACAGCGCGATGGCTTCATCCACGCGTGGATCGCTTCCTTTCTGGTATGCACCTATGGTGATGAGGTCGCGCTGCTGGCTGTAGGCGGAATAGACCTGGCGGAAGCGCTGCGCCAGTTTCATTTGCGCGGGCGGAACCACCGCCGGCATCACGCGGCTGATCGACGCTTCGATGTCGATGGCCGGGTAATGCCCGGCTTCGGCGAGATCGCGTGACAGCACGATGTGACCGTCCAGAATGGCGCGCGCGGCGTCGGCGATGGGATCGTGGCGATGATCGTCGCCTTCGGTCAGTACGGTGTAGAACGCGGTGATGGAACCACGCCCTTCGGCGTCGTTGCCGGTGCGCTCGACCAGGGTTGGCAGCAGCGCGAACACCGAAGGCGGATAGCCCTTGGTGGCAGGCGGCTCGCCGATGGCCAGCGCGATTTCACGCTGCGCCTGGGCGTAGCGGGTCAACGAATCCATCAGCAGCAACACGCGCTGGCCGCGGTCGCGGAAGTGCTCGGCGACGGCGGTGGCGACTTGCGCGCCGCGCAGTCGCGACAGCGGCGGCGCATCGGCGGGCTCGGCCACGATCACCGCACGGCGCCGGCCGGCATCGCCAAGGATCTGGTCGACGAACTCCTTCACTTCGCGGCCGCGTTCGCCGATCAACCCCACCACGACGACATCGGCGTTGGTGAAGCGCGTCATCATGCCCAGCAGCGTGGACTTGCCGACGCCAGATCCCGCGAACAGGCCCATGCGCTGGCCGCGGCCCACCGTCAGCAGCGCGTTGATCGCGCGCACGCCCACGTCCAGCGGTTGCGAAATCGGTTGCCGCTGCATCGGGTTGATCGGCGGACGCTTCAGTGAGGTGTGCTGGTCGGCGCACAACGGTCCGCGCCCGTCCAGCGGCGAACCGCTGGCATCGATGACGCGACCCAGCAGGGCATCGCCAGCAGGAATGCCGGAATCGTGGGGACAGGGGCGCACCCGTGCGTTGGGCAGTACGCCATGCAGGATGCCGGTCGGCATCAGGTAAAGGTGTCCGTCGGAAAATCCGACGACCTCGGTTTCGATGCTGTCGCCGTCGGCGCTGTCGATCAGGCAACGTGAACCCACCGGCGCCTCGCAGCCGACCGCTTCCAGCGTCAGGCCGACCACGCGGCGCAACATGCCTTCGACGACGATCGGACGGGTCTTGTCCACCTGGCGTCCGCGGGCGGCCAAGCGTGCCTGCCATCCGGCGGCACGCGGGTTCGCTGGACGCGGGATGGCGCTGCTCATGCCGTGTCGTCCCGTGCGTCGTCCGCCTCGACCGATGCGAAAACGGCAAGGTCTTCGTCGAGCGCCGCCGCCACCATGGCAGCGAGGCGTGTCTCGATGCTGGCATCGATGCGCGAGTTGGCGCTGACAATGCGGCAATCGCCGGGCTTCAGTTGTGGATCCTCGACGATGTGCCAGGCGTGTTCCTCGGCCTCGGGCAGGCCTTCACGCAGCAGCGATGCGGCTTTCGGCGGAACGCGGATGTCGATGTCGGCGGTGCCCGCGGGCAGCGCCGCGATGGCCTTGCGCACGATCCGCAGCAGGTGCTCCGGGTGCAGCCGCAGTTCCGCCTGCAATGCGCCGCGCGCCACCAGCATCGCCAGTTCCGCCAACTGCCGTTCCACCGCCTCGTCCACGTCTGCGAGGGGCCGCGCCAGGGCGTTGCACATTCCACGCAGCAGTTGCAGCTGTCCTTGCAATTCGTCACGTGCGGCCGCGCGGCCTTCGGCCAGGCCTTGATCGTAGCCTTCGCGGCGTGCCTGTTCACCGATCGATTCCAGGTCGGCGAGGGTCGGTGCGGGCATGGGTCCGGAGGATGCGACCCGAACATTCATGGCCGGCATGGTCCAGCGCTGCACGTCCTGCAGCTGCTCGCGCGAGACCACGCGCAGCGCCTCGCTCATACCATTTCCTCGTTGCCGCCCAAGGTGATGGTGCCGGCCTCGGCCAGCTTGCGGGCGGCCGCCAGGATTTCCTTCTGCGCGGCGTCGACCTCGGACAACCGCACGGGGGCCGCGACCTCCAGGTCGTCGCGCAGCATGTCGGCAGCCCGCTGCGACATGTTGGCGAAGAACTTGTCGCGCACCGCCGGCTCGCTGCCCTTCAGGGCGACCACCAGCCGTGGCGTCTGCACTTCACGCAGCAGCGTCTGCATGCTGCGGTCGTCGATCTCGGCCAGATCCTCGAACGTGAACATCAGTTCCTCGATGCGGTCGCCCAATGCCGCGTCGGTGCTGCGGATCGATCCCAGCAACTCGTTTTCCCGCACGGTCTCCATGTTGTTGAGGATGTTGGCGGCTGCCTTCAATCCGCCGATGGACGTCGATCTCAGCTTGGAGCTGTTGCCGGAAAACTGGCGTTCCATGATTTCGTCGAGTTCGCGCAGGGCTTCGGGCTGCACGCCATCGAGGGTCGCAATGCGCATCACCACGTCACTGCGGGTGCGCGCGGGCAGGTAGCCGATCACCTCGGCGGACTGGTCGGCTTCGAGGTGAGCCAGTATCAGCGCAATGATCTGGGGATGTTCCTGCCCGACCAGCTCCGCGATCGCGCGGCTTTCCATCCATTTGAGCGATGCCAGCCCCTTGGTGCTGCGGCCCATCAGGATGCGATCGATCAGGTTGCCGGCCTTGCTTTCTCCCAGCGCGTTGATGAGCACCTTGCGGACGTACTCTTCGGTGCCCACGCCCAACGGCGACTGATCGTCCAATTCCTTCGCGAAATACTCGAGCACCTGGTTGGCCTGTTCGCGAGTGACGGTCTTCAGTGCTGCCATCGCGGTGCCCACCACCTGCACGTCGCGCGCGTCGAGATGCTTCAGCACCATGGCGGCGTCCTCTTCGCCCAGGGACAACAGCAGGACCGCAGCGCGCTGGGCGCCGCTCATGGCTTTCGATTCAGGCGCCATCGGTGGCCACCCAGTCCTTCACGATCTGCGCAACCTGGCGTGGGTTTTCGGAGGCCACCCGCTTGGCCAACCCGACCCGCTGTTCGAAGTTCGTGGCCCGGCCCTGGGCGGGCAGGGCTCTGCCGCCGGTGTCATCGCGATCGGTCACGGTTTCATTGATGGTGACGCGCGCGGGCCCCTGCCCTTGCGGGCCGGGCAGACCTTGCGCAGGTTCCTGATGCGATTTGTCCTGACGCAGCAGGCCGCGCATCATCGGCCGCAGCAGGCCGAAGGCCAGCAGCAACGCCGCGATCACGCCCAGGCTCTGCTTGACCAGATCCATCACACCCGGCGCCTGCCAGAACGGCGCCTTGCCCGTGCTGGCCGTTTCAGATGCGAGGTGGAAGGGTTCGTTGACCACGCTGACCACGTCGCCGCGCTTGGCGTCGTAGCCGACCGCGCTTTGCACGAGTTCGGTCAGGTGTGCCAACTCGGCCTTGCCCAGCGGCACGCTCTCGACTTTGCCGTCCTTTCCCTTCACCTGCTTGTAGTCCACGATCACCGCGACCGAGAGCCGCTGGATGTCACCGGCCGGATTGTTGGTGTAGCTGATGGTGCGATCGACCTCGTAATTGCGCGTAGCCTGGTTGGAACTGTCGATCGGTTGACCCGTGTGGCTCGTTCCGGCGGATGACGAAGCGGATGCCACGTTGGCCGAGCCGGCACTCGGGTTGGCGGCGGTTGGCTGCTGCACGGTGACAGGCGGCTGGTTGCTGAGCGCACCCGGTACGCCACCACCGCCTGCGTCCGCGCCGCTATGCGTGCTGCTGCTGACCTGCTCGCTGCGGAGCGCCTCCTTGCCCTTGCCGTACACTTCACTGGCCAGGCGGGTGTCCTTGAAATCCAGGTCCACATGGACTTCCGCGTGCACGTGGTTGGCGCCGACCAGCGGCGCGAGGATCGATTGCACCCGCTGCGCGTACGCGTTCTCCATGCGCGCGGTCATGCCCATGCGCTGGTTGTCGAGGGCCGCGGCGGCGCTGTTGGTGTCGCCCGCCGTCAGCAATTGGCCCTCCTGATCGACCACCGATACCCGTGAGGGATCGAGATTGGGAACGCTGGCAGCTACCAAATGCACGATGGCGGCCACCTGCGACTGCGACAGCTGGCGGCCGGGATACAGTTCGACCAGCACCGAAGCGCTTGGCTGGTTGTCGTCGCGGATGAAGGCGGAAGGCGCGGGCAGCGCCAATTGCACGTGGGCGCTGCGGATCGACTGCAGGCTGGCGATGCTGCGTTCCAGATTCTGTTCCAGCACTTCGCGGTCGCGGTTGGCTTCCTGCGTGTCGCTCATGCCGAACGCCGAATCGGGCGCACTGATGGCTTCGCTGCTGGCGCTGCCCTGCGGCAGCCCCTGCGCGGCCAGCCGCAGGCGCAGCGCATCGGCCTCGCTGGCCGGCACGAAGATGCTGGTGCCGTCGCTGCCGAGCTTGTAGGGTGTCTGGTTCGCCTGCAGCGTCTGCACGATGTTGGCGGCATCCTTGGGTGCCAGTCCGGTGTACAGCAAGCTCAAGTTCGGCCCCCGCGACCACAACACGATGCCTAGCCCGAGCGCCACCGCCGCGGCGATGCCGACCAGCAACAGCAGTTGGCGTGCCACCGGAGTGCGCGCCAGCTGCAGCAGCGACTGCGCCGGCTGCGTGTTGCTGGAGGCGCGGCGCGCGGGCACTTGCGTGCTGGTGGGGGTGATGCCTGTATCTGCCATGTGGGTCGGATTCCGTTTGGGCTGTTATCGCGGCAGCGCTACATCGGCATGTTCATGATGTCGGTATAGGCGTTGACCAGCTTGTTGCGCACCTGGCTCATGGCCTGGAACGACAACTGCGCCTTCTCGACCGCCAGCATCACCTGCGGCAGGTTGGCGTTGGGATCGCCGCGGTCGAACGCGGCACTCAACTGCTGTGCCTTGTCCTGCAATTGCGCAACGTCGGAGATCGATTGCTTGAGCAGGTTGCCGAAGCTATACGGTGCCTGCGCGTCGGCCGAGGCGGGCGCAGCCGCAGCATTCGGCTGGAGCTGGGCACTGAGGGTCCGCATTTGCGACAGCAGGCTGTCGATGTCGATCTGCGCCATGTACGTGTCTCCGCGAATCGTGGGACTGCCTCAGGAATAGCAAGCCGTATGCCAAACCGTCGAGCGGTCGCGTCGAGCCCGGCCGTACGGGCGTTCTGCGCACGCCCTCGTGTCAGTTTTCGAGTCGGGAACATTCGCCAATAGCAAGCTGTGCCGAGGGTTTGCGGCGCTTGCCGGCCGTTTCGCGAAGATCGCACAGGGCCCGCCCCTTCGTCTGGGCCATGTGGTGCCCGGGATGGCTCGCGTGGTATTTCCGTCGCGGGGGCGTCGGAATATCGTCGCGGAGCGGCGCGAGCGGCGGATCGCCGACATCGATCGCCCGCCGCCGCGACGGATCAGCGCAATCCGCCTTCGGCCATCGAATCTGCGGCCTTTGCCCGGAGGCCTGAGCGGCCTCTCCCGGAAAGAATCGCGGCCGCGTCGATCGCTACGCTGTACATCCCGCGATCCTCGCGTTGCCCACACTGCAACGGCACACGCGCTGCGCGGATCGTGACCACACCCACACCAGAGTCCGCATCGTCGCGGAAGCTCAAGTTCCGCATTCCGATGCCGAAACAATCCCCGAGGCGGCAAGCGACCGGTTCTTCGGAAGCACCGCCGGAACGACCCGAGCCGGTTTTCCGGCACCTAAACCTCAGGAGAACCTCCATGTCCGAAGTAATCAACACCAACATCATGTCGTTGGTGGCACAGAACAATCTCAACACCTCGCAGAGTTCGCTTGCCACCGCCATGCAGCGCCTGTCTTCGGGCCTGCGCATCAACAGCTCGGCCGACGACGCCGCGGGATTTGCGATCGCGAACCGGATGACCACACAGATCAATGGTCTGAACACGGCTGCCCAGAACTCCAGCAACGCCGTATCCCTGGCGCAAACCGCGTCGGCGGCATTGACGCAGATCACCAACAACCTGCAGACGATCCGTCAGCTGGCCGTGGAATCCGCCAACGCCACCAACTCTTCCAGCGACCGACAGGCGCTCGATGCCGAAGTCCAGCAGGATTTGGCCGAAATCACCCGTGTCTCGCAGCAGACCACCTTCAACGGCCAATACATCCTGAACGGCACCGTTGGCAACATGTCGTTCCAAGTGGGCGCCAACGTCGGCCAGACCATCTCCATCGACCTGAGCCAGGGCACCCAGGCCACCCAGATGGGCGCGGTCGCGACGGCGTCGCAAAACGTGAGCAGCGCGTTCAGCACACCTGCGGGGCTGACCTTGGCCTCAGGCGACCTGACCGTGCAGTTGGGCTCGGGCACCGCAGTGAGCGTCGCAGCCGGCAACTACACCAGCGCTTCCAGTCTGGCCACCGCGATCAATACGGCAGCGACCACGGCCGGCTTCTCCGGCACGCTCGCCACGGTGAACGGTAGTGGCGAACTCGTGTTCACCAACAGCAACACCACCAACGCGATCAATTTCGCCGGCAGTGATGCAAGCACCCTGGGCATTCCGTCATCGGTTGCTGCCAACGGCGGCACGGGCACCAGCACCGGCGTCAACGCAGCCGTGACCGCACCTGCCTCGTCCAGTTCGTTGACGTTGGCAGCCGGCGGCTTGACCATCAACGGCACCGCCATCACGGGAACCTTCGCCAGCGCGCAGGCGCTCTCCGACGCCATCAATGCCGCGGGCATCCAGGGCGTGTCCTCGTACCTCGACAACAGCGGCAACCTCGTGCTGCAGACGAATGGCACGGCGACGGACGGCGTCGCAGCGGATGGCGATTCGATCAAGGTTGGTGGTACCTCGGCGGTGGCCACCGCGTTCGGCACGACCGTGTACAAAGACGCCAAGGCGTTGTCCAATGGCGACGGTACCGGGGTGAACGTCCTGACCGTTGCGGGCGCCAACGATGCCATCAACCGCATCGACTCGGCCCTGGCCTCCGTCAGTGCGATCGCCAGCCAGCTGGGCGCCATGCAGAACCGCTTCCAGTCGGCCATCTCCAGCGCGCAGACCGTGTCGCAGAACCTCTCGTCCGCACGCAGCGGCATCCAGGATGCCGACTTCGCGGCCGAGACGGCGGCGATGAGCCAAGCGCAGATCCTGCAGCAGGCAGGTATCTCGATGCTGGCCCAGGCAAACGCGCAACCCCAGTTGGTGCTGAAGCTCCTGCAGTAAGCGGCAACAAGGTACCGCCGGCGGCACACACGCCGCCGGCGGCTCCGCCGGGAACGAAAAACGAGTTCACGTCACGGTTCGATGCGCATCGCGTGGGTGGTACACAACTTGCTACCACCCGTGAACCAGACATTTTTCCCTCACGGTCTCAAGCGGACGTCCCAACATGACCAGCGTAAGCTCCAGCTCCGATCCCCTTGCCAGCCTGCTGAGTTCACTCGGTTCGCTCGGCGCCGGATCTTCCGGCAGCTCGGGCTCGACAAGTTCCGGCTCGGCGACCGGCGGCCTCATCAGCGCACCCGGCATCGGCTCCGGGTTGAACGTCGACAGCATCGTTTCGCAACTGGTGAATGCCGAAATCCAGCCTGCGCAGAACCAGATCAACAGTCAGCAGGCCAGCATCAGCGCACAGACTTCGGCACTGGGCACCCTGAAATCGTTGTTGTCATCGCTGCAAACGAGTTTGTCCACGCTGGCCGACGGCAGCGCCTTCACCCAATACACCGCGACTTCCAGCGACACGAACGCGTTCAGTGCGACGGCCGGTGCCAGCGCTATGCCTGGCAGCTATCAGATACAGGTGCAGCAATTGGCTGCGCCCCAGAAGCTGACGTCCGCCGCCTATGCGAGCGGCGCGGCGGTGGGCACGGGCACGCTCACGCTTTCGGTGGGCAGCCAGTCGATCAACATCAACATCGATTCGACCAACGACACCCTGGCCGGCATCAGCGCCGCCATCAACGGTGCCAGCGGCAATCCCGGGATCACCGCCACCATCGTGCACGCCACCGACGGCGACCATCTGGTGCTGACCTCCACCCAGACCGGCGTCGCCAATGCCTTCAGCATCAGCGAGAGTGGCGGTAACGGCGGCCTCTCGGCGTTGACCTGGGATGCATCCACCGCCAGCGGCAACCTGACGCTGCAGAGCGCGGCAGCCGATGCGAAGGTCAACATCGACGGATTCACCACGACCTCGTCCACCAACGTGATGTCGGGAGCGATCGATGGCATCACCTTGAATCTGTCCGGGCTCACGCCATCGGGCCAGACCGACACCCTGACCGTCGGCAACGATGTCAACAGCATGCAAACCGTCGTCCAGGGCTTCGTGACCGCGTACAACAACTACGTCCAGGGCGCCGCGCAACTCGCCAGCTACGATCCCACCAGCAATACGGCCGGCCCTTTGCTGGGCGATTCCACCCTGTCCAACATTATGTCAGCCTTGGCGATGACACTCTCCGGCTCGGCAGGCAGCAATGCCGCCGGCGGCCCGCGAACGCTCGCCGCCATTGGTATCACCCTGCAGGCAGACGGCACCCTGCAACTCAATTCGAGCACGTTGGACAACATGCTGGGAGCGGATCCGTCGCAGGTGGCCGCGCTGTTCGGCGGCACCTCCGGCTATGCCTCGCAACTCAACAACCTGCTGAATGGCTACCTGCAATCGGGTGGCCTGCTCGACATCCGCAACCAGAGCCTGAATGCCCAGAGCCAGCAACTGGCCCAGCAGCAGACCCAATTGAACCAGCGCCAGCAGGCCATCCAGGCCCAATACATGGCCGAATTCACCCAGCTGGATGTAACGATGGCGAAGATGAACCAGACGAGCAGCTTCCTGACTTCGCAGCTCGCGATGTTGCCCAACGTGAGCCAGTCCAACGGCAACAAGAGCTGATACGCCTGCTCCCGGCACGAATCCCACAATGACCAACTACCAATCCAACCAGGCACTGAGCCAATACGGTCGCGTGCACACCCAGGGCGGCATCGAAGCGGCCAACCCGCACCAGTTGGCCAAGATGCTGTTCGACGGCGCCCTCAGCAGCATCGCCGGCGCCCGCGGACACATGCAACGCCGCGAAGTGGCCGCGAAGGGCGAATCGATCTCACGCAGTCTCGGCATCCTGAGCGGCCTGCGGGTCAGCCTCGACTTCGAACGCGGCGGCGAACTGGCCGAACGTCTGGATGGTTTGTACGAATACATGGGCCATCGGCTGGTCTACGCCAACCTGCACGACGATGTTGCCGCTCTCGACGAGGTGGCGGACCTGCTGCGCCCGATCCGCGATGCCTGGGCGCAAATCCCCGCCGGCTTGCACGATCCGCGGCGTGCGGCGGAAGCAGCCTGATGATCTCTTCACCATGAACTCGCCACTTGCCGAAGTGCTCGATCTGACCCGTGCCATGCTGGCCGCAGCGAGGACCGCAGACTGGACGGGCTTCGGCCGCCTGCAGGAGCGCCGCGCGCAACTGCTGAAACCGGATCTTTACATGCATGCGGATGCGCCAAGCTTGTTGCCGCAACTGAACGAGGCACAAAGAGAACTGTCGGCGGAAATCGCCTCGGCACACGCCGAGGTACGTCGCAACCTGCTCGACTCGCAACGCGGCTATGCGGCGGCCAGCGCGTATCTGGATGCCGCCCAGGACTGAAGCCGTCACGGCGCGCAGCAATCGCGGCGATGATCGCCCCGGCCGGAGCAGATTCCAGCATGCATGCAGACGTTGCAACGCTCCGCCACGCCCTCGCTACAATCCGGCAGCAGGCGCGTCCGACCACGATTCCCCACGAGGACACCCGCGATGACCCTGGATTCCTGGCAGTCCTTCGGTGAGCGTATCGCCTGGGAAGGCGCCTTGCAGGTTTCATGCGAGCCACTGGACGCACCGCTCGAAGTGCCTCGGCGCGCCCGGTTGGAACAACTCGACGCCGGTGTCCTG
>Ga0070737_10002878_pt1 | contig 19646 bp, 20 predicted proteins | sample Coa_R1_10_FD_66438 | JGI IMG/M metagenome (GOLD analysis project Ga0070737, IMG submission 66438) | Surface soil microbial communities from Centralia Pennsylvania, which are recovering from an underground coalmine fire - Coalmine... | ecosystem: Environmental > Terrestrial > Soil > Unclassified...
CTGCTCGCTGTCGACGATCCACGTCGACGGGGTGACCGCGGGCGATCTGTTCGGCCGGGTCGAGGCGATTCCGCGGGAGCACGTCATCGCCGCGGTGGACAAGCACAAAACCTGGAGCAGCTGCGACGAGTACGTGGCCGCACTGGAGGCGTTGCCGCTGGGCCCCAATGTGGCCGCGTTCATCGGGCACTCCGACATGCGCGCCGCCACAATGGGTCTCGACCGCGCCACCCGTAAGTCAGTGCGGCCCACCAAGGCCGAACAAGCCCGGATGGAGCAGATGCTGGCCGAGGCGCTGGCCGCCGGATTTGTCGGAATGTCGTCGCAGCAACTGCTTTTCGACAAGCTGGACGGCGACACCTGTCGGTCGCGGACCTTGCCGTCGACGTATGCCAAGCCGCGAGAGCTGCGCCGGCTGAAGTCGCTGCTGCGCCGCAGCGGCCGGGTTTTTCAGTCCGGACCCGATATCACCAACCCGCTCAATCTCGGGTCGCAGGTGGCCCAGTCGCTGGGCGTGTTCCGCAAACCGCTCAAGACCAGTCTGCTTTCGGCCGCCGACGTCAAGTCCAACCCGTTCGCCATCCATGTCCTGGGCCCGCTTGCCCGGCTGGTGAACCGGTTCGGCGCCGACTTCCGTTGGCAGCATCTGCCGGTGCCGTTCGAGGTGTACGCCGATGGCATCGATCTGGTGGTGTTCGAGGAATTCGGGGCAGGCGCAGCGGCGTTGCATCTGCGCGACGAGCTGGAACGTAACGCGTTGATGCGTGACGAGGATTACCGCCGGTGGTTCCGCAAGGACTACGACAGCAAGTTCGCCATGCGGGTGTGGCAGCGCGACTTCTTCGACGCCGAGATCGTTGACTGCCCGGATCCATCGGTGATCGGGAAGTCGTTCGGCCGAGTCGGCCTTGGCCGCGGCGGGCTGCACCCGGTCGACGCGTTCCTGGACCTGGTGCTCGAACACGGCACCGCGCTGCGCTGGCGGACGACGATCTCCAACCACCGGCCGCACGTGCTCAAGAAGCTGGCCCGTGAACCCGGTGTGCAGATGGGCTTTTCCGACGCCGGAGCGCATCTGCGCAACATGGCGTTCTACAACTCCGGGTTGCGGCTGCTGCGTCACGTCCACGACGCCGAGAAGGCCGGCCGGCCATTCATGACGATCGAGCATGCAGTGCACCGGCTGACCGGCGAGCTGGCCGACTGGTTTCAGCTTGACGCGGGGCATCTTCGCGAGGGCGACCGTGCGGACCTGGTTGTGCTCGATCCCGAGCGGCTGGACGCCTCACTCGAACAGTACGCCGAGGCGAAAATCGAGCAGTTCGACGGGATGTCGCGAATGGTTAACCGTAACGACGACACCGTGAACGCCGTCTTCGTCGGCGGGCAGGCGGTGTTCCTGGACGGCGCCGCCACCGCGGTGCTCGGCAAACAGCGCACCGGCAGCTTCCTGCGCGCCAAGACCACTACTCCGATCACGAAAGGTGAACTGGCCCATGCAAGTTGACGACGTAGTGCTCGGACTGTGGCGAGCGCTGTCGCGGCGGGACTGGGATGCGGTCAAGACGTTCCTGTCGCCGGACTGCGTCTATGTCGACATGCCGGTGGGACCGGCCCTGGCGGCGCGGGGGCCCGAAGACATCGTCAAACGGCTCAAGGTGGGCCTGGAGGCGCTGGCACACTACGAAAACCACGACGGTCTGCTGGTGTCCAACGGCGCCGACGCGATGTACGAGCACTCCGAGACGTGGAAGTGGGCCAGCGGCGAATCGGCGTTGCTGAAGTTCGTCAGCGTGCACCGGGTCGAAGACGGCAAAGTAACGCTGTGGAAAGACTATTGGGACATGGGCAGCATGACCGCGCAGGCCCCGCCGACGTGGTTGGAGGACCTGGCGGGCACCGACACGTCGTGGATATTCGACGCGACGGGCCTGATCTAAGGGCGATCGCATTGAAATCGCGTACACGGTCGTGGATCTGGAGAAATCAGAGCCCTGCGCGCGATCTCAACGCAACTGGCCCGACTCGACGAGCTCCTTGAGGCGCTTGAGGGTCTGCGCCGCGTTACGGCCCACCTGGCGCACGGCGACCCGATCGGCGATGTAGCCGAGGATTCCGCCCGGCGCCTGGTAGGACAGCCGGAAGACCACATTCGTCCGGCCCTCCCCCGCGTCGCGCAACCGGAACCGGCCACGCAGGCTTACCCCGGTGATACCCACCCACGCCAGGTCGCGAGCCTCGTCGAATTCGACCACCTCGACCAGGCCGCCGACCGGCACCGAGCCGATCTTCCAGTGCACGGTATAGCGGGCGCCAACGCCGGGCGGCTGGTCGTTGGCGGTCTCCCATCGCTCCAGGCTGGTCATGAACGACGGATAGCAGTCGGGGTCGCTGACTACCTTCCACACCGCGTCCCGGTCGGCGTCGATCACGCAGCGGCGTTCGACACGCATCAGCCGATCACCGGGAATCGACGCTCGGCGGCAAGGCGATCCACGCCGGCTTGCAGACTGGCCACCACCTTGTCGTGCACGGCTTGGTCCTGAAAACCCGAGCCGTCGACAGCGATGGGCTCTTGCACCTCGATCGCGATCTTCGCGGGCAACGGAATGTGCCCGGCCAGGTCGCTGATGTTGAGTCCCCACGGCAACGCGAGCGAGATCGGAATGCTCTTGAGTCGCAGCAGCTTATCCGCCATCAGCAGCTTGGCCAGCCACTGCCCGCGAGTGAGGAACAACGCGGTCTCCTGGCCGCCGACGCTGGCCACCGGCACGATCGGCACACCGGTCTCACGGGCCAGCCGCACGTATCCCATCCGCCCGCCGAAGTCGACGGTGTGGCGTTCCCACGTCGGCCGGAACACTTCGTAGTCACCACCCGGGTAGACCAACAACGCGGCGCCGGATTCCAGGGCCAGGCGGGCGTTTTCGGGGTTGGCCGCAACCGTGCCGAACTTGCGTAGCCAGCCCAGCGGCGGCGCCGAGACGACCAGGTTATGGGCCAACTGGTAGAAGGGCCGCTCCACGCCGAAGTAGGAGCAGAACGCCAACGTGAACACGAACGTGTCGGGCGGCACGTTGCCGCCACTGTGGTTGCCGACCAGCAGCACCGGGCCCTCGGCCGGGATCCGGTCCAGGCCCCGCACGTCGGCCCGGAAGTACAGCGATGCCAGCAGCCAGGTTCCGGGCAGCTGGTCGCGGATGTAGTCGGGATCGCGCTGGTCGAGGTCGGCCTTGGGCACCCGCGACGCCACTTGCTGCCGGAGCCACTCCAGCGCGTCTGAAAGGCCGGCCATATCCGCTTTATACCCTTGGCGCGGCGTCTTTATGCCTCAAGGTGATAAATGCGTGCCGCATTGCGGTACGCGATCAGGTCGACCACTCGCACGGCATCGGCCTCGCTCCAGTCGCCGTCGGCGACGAAGGCGCCGAGTATCTGACGAATACCGTTGCGCCACAACGCTGCACCGAGAAAGTGGAGCTCCGGCGGGCCGAACCCGTCCGACGAGTAGACAATCTTGCGGAACGGCGCCAACTCCAGCAGCCGGGCGATGAACGCCGGGGCGCGGGCGCCCAGGTAGTTGATGGAGAGGCCGCCGTCGAGGTAGACGTTGTTGAACGCCTGCGCCAAATAGCCGGCTTCGCGCTCGTAGGGATAGCAGTGCAGCAGCACTATCGGGGTGTTCCCAGATTGCCGCAGGAAATCCAGCAGATACAGCGGGTTGGTTCGGTGCAGATCGCAGTCCCGGTCGCCGAAGCCGACGTGGAATTGCAGCGGCTTGCCCAGCCGCAGGGCCTGGTGCAGTCCGAAACGCAGCAGGACCCGGTCACTCAGGCGGGTGCCGCCGCCGTCGCGCCAGCGGGCCGCGGCGTCGCTGACGTCCGCGGCCGACGGCTCGGTCAGGTCACCGGCGAATCCGCCGCGGTAGGCCAGGATCGACTTGGTGCCGACGGCGGTGGCGGTGCGCCGGCGCAGGATCTCCTCGAACGCCGAGGCGTAATCGCCGGGGGCCTGCGCGGCCTGCTCGGCCACCTGCTCGAGGCGCACCACCTCATGAGCGCACCCGGCCGACACGTCGGCGAGTTGATGGACGTCGGCGACGCCTTCGGCGTACCCGGTGTCCACCAGCCAGTCGGTCACGCCGGCCGCCCGCAGGAAAACGCGGGCCAGCTCGGGCTCGCTGAACTGGCAACGCCGCGCCCAATACTCGTCGGCGCCGGCGTGTTTCGCCAAGCCGAGAAGAGGCGCACAGTGTGCGCGCACCGCAAAGCCGAGTTGCGAATCGAATCCGGAGTCGAAAGCGGCCAGCGGTTCGGTGTTGGCCTCGTTGAGGCCGTTCTCAAACCGAGCCCGCTCCCCTGCCGCCACCCAACAGCCGTGGACATGCTGATCGATCAGCGGCACGTCGGCGATATGCCGCGCCAGCTCAGACACTCCAGGCCATCCGGAACTTGTCCGCTAGGTCCTCGGTGTCCAGTTCCCCGTAGCGTTCGTGCTCGAAGCGACGCACCGCCACCACCAGGTCGACGGCCGCATCGCCGAGAATCGCCCGCATGCGAGCTGAGTTATCAAGCGCTGCAAGGGCTTCCGGCTGCGCATGCGGCAGCTGAACGATGCCGTAATGGGTGCGCTCGGCATCGGACAGCGTCGCGGGGTCCACGGTGGTTTCGGCCGGCAGCGTGGCTTTCCGCTTGATGCCGTCCAGCGCCAGCCCTAGGATCGCCGCCGACGCGAAATACGGGTTGGCAGACGGGTCGATTATTTTCACTTCGACGTTCCCGCCGTACGGGTTGGCCGGGCCGCCGCGAACGAAACGTAGTGCGGCTTCGCGGTTCTCGTCGCCCCAGCATGCGTAGGCCCCGGCCCAGTTGCCGGGCCGGGTCCGCAGTCCGGAGACGATCGACCCGCACAGGATTCCCTGCGCCTCGGGCAGTCCGTCGAGCAAGCCGGCCAACGCACTTTCGCCCGTCGTCGTCATCCCACGCGCGCCGGATCCGTCGGAGAACAACGGCCCGTCCGCGGTTGTCAACGAAAAGTGCTGGTGTGCACCGGATCCCACACTGTCGGCGAACGGGGCGGGTGACAAGCTGACCCGCAGCCCGTAGCGCCGCGCCACCCGGCCGATGATGATCCTGGTCAAAACCAGCTGGTCGGCGGCCGCCACCGGAGGTTGCGGCGTCAACGAGATCTCGAACTGGTTGACGCCGTACTCGGGATGGAACTGCTCAATTCCGACGCCGGCCGCGGTGGCGGTGGCGGTCAACTCACGAACAAACGCCTCGTGCTCGAGGATGCCTGCCAGCCCGTACTGCGCCCACAGCGTCGACGGCTGCCGGCTGCCGTCCGGATTGACCAGGATGAACTCGATTTCGTGGCCGATGACCGCTTTGATGCCCTCCTCGACCAGTGCCGCCTCGACGCGGTACAGCGTTCCGCGGCTACACGCGGCGACGGGCGTGCCGTCCTGCTCGAAGAATCCGGCCGGCGCCCACGCCAAGCCGTCGCCGATGATGCGCAGCGCCGACGGATCGATCCGGACGCGTTGATCGCCGACGACGCCGATGTGTTCGGTGAACGCGATGCCGGTCTGGTCGATGGTGAAGGCATGCCAGACGAGGCTGGCCCCCATGCCCGGGAAGGCGAATGTGTTGGTGCGGCGGATCGGCACCGTCTTGGCCAGGATGAGGCCGGCCGGGTTGACGACGGTGCCGATGACCGCGTCCACCCCTTCGGCTTCCAGCTGCGCGATCGCGGCGGCGGCAAGCGGGGTGGTGGTCACGTGCGGTCGATCAGGCTCGGCTGGGCAGGGTCAGCGTGCAGCTCTGCCCGATGTCGAGGGTGCGCAGCACCCGTCCCATTCCGACCCACAGCGCACACGACAACGCCAGATCCGCGAGCAGCTCGTCGGAGAAGTGCTCGCTGCAGCGCTGCCAGAAGTCTTCGTCTTCGCGCAGCACCGTGTGCTCGGTGGCGAACCGGTGCGCGAATTCGGCGGCCAGCCGCTCCTGTTCGCTGTATCCCGGCCAGGTGCGCCACTCGTGCGCGTGCGCGTAAAGCTCTTCGTCTACCCCGGCCGCCGGCCCGTCGCCGTCGCGGGTGTTGAGGCAGACCCCGCATTCGTTGTCGTGCGCGATCACTATCCGGGCGAGTTCGCGGGTGCGCATCGGCAGACGGTTGCGGTTGTAGACGGCGTCGCTGAATGCGCCGATGGCGCTGCCGAGTTCGGGTGATTTGCCGATCCAGCCGGTCAGGTCGTCGTCAGGGAATGTTCCGATTCGGCTCATGACGGGATGGTACGCCACCGGTGAGTTGCCGTCGGCCCTCATGCCAATCACGTTGGGCGACAACCCGGTGGGCGATCCGGTCGAGGGCGGCTTCGACTTGGCCGCGGTCCGGCCGGCCCTCGAAGCCGGGAACCCGGGCAAGTTTGTCGACGATCCAGTCCCGGATCAATTTCGACACGAACTCGACCTGCTGGACACCGGCCGGCGTCAGCCACAGCCGATCGATGTCACGCGCCGCATAGCCGGCCCGGACCACGCCGTCGAAGACCGGCTCGAGAACTTCGTAGGGCACCCCGAGGTCGTCGCCGATGTCGGTCAGCCGCGCCACGCCGAATATCCGGGCATACCGGTGGATTCGCAACACGGCCCACAGCCCGGCCACATCGAGTCGGCAATCGGGCCGCATGGCAATGCTGCGCAAGCGCATACCGGGAGTGCCCGCCAGCATGCGCCCGATCGCGGACTCCAGCAGCTCCTCCGGCGTCTGGGCGGTCGGCATCGCGAACCCGTCGCCCATGTCGGCGGCCCGGTTGCCGATATCGCGCAGCGGCACCTCCCGCAGGAACAGCGCCAACACAAAGCCGACCGCGGCGACCGGCGCCGCCCACAGGAACACTTTGGACAGTGAATCGGCATAGGCCGCCACGATCGGGGCCGCGACGTCATGGGGCAGGCGGTGCAGGAGCTCGGGAGAACTCGCCGCGGCCGCGGGTGTTCGGCTGGCCGCCAGTGCGGGGCCCAGCCGGCTGTGCAGGAAGTTCATGAACAGCGACCCGAAGATCGCCGCGCCGAACGAGCTGCCGATCGTGCGGAAGAAGGTCACGCCCGACGTGGCGACACCGAGGTCGTCGAAGCTCGACGTGTTCTGCACGATCAGGACCAGCACCTGCATGCACAGCCCGATCCCGGCGCCGAGGATGACCAGATACAGCGACTGCAGCAGCGTCGACGTCGACGGCCCCATGCGGGAGAGCAGCACGAACGCGAGCGCCATCACCGCGGTTCCGGCGATCGGGAAGAACTTGTACCGGCCGGTCCGGCCGACCAGCACCCCGCTGCTCATCGAGGTGGTCAGCATGCCGACCACCATCGGCAGCGTCCGAAGACCCGACGTCGTCGCCGACACGCCATCCACGAACTGCATGTAGGTCGGCAAGAACGTCAGCGCGCCCAGCATCGCGAATCCGACCACGAACGACAGCACGCAGCACACGGTGAACACCGGGCTGGCGAACAGCCGCAGCGGCAGAATCGGTGCGGCCGAATGGCTTTCCACCCAGACGAAGGCACCCAGCGCGACGGCGGAGCCGGCGAACAGCCCGATGATCGTCGCCGATCCCCATGGATAGGTGGTGCCGCCCCAGCTGGTGGCCAGAGTCAGGCCCGCGGCGCCGAGTCCGACGAAAACGATTCCGGCATAGTCGATCACGGGCCGGGCGCGGCCGGCCAGCGCCGGGATGGTGGCTGCGGCCACGAAGAACACCACCACCGACACCGGCACGTTGATCCAGAACGCCCACCGCCACGTCAGGTCGTCGGTGAAGTAGCCGCCCAGCAGCGGACCGACCACCGTGGTGACACCGAACACCGCGCCCAGGGCGCCCTGATAGCGACCGCGTTCGCGCAACGGGATCACTTCACCGATGAGGGCGGTCGCGGTCACCGTGAGCCCGCCGCCGCCGATGCCCTGCAGCGCCCGGGCCAGCACCAGCATGATCATCGAGTGCGACAGCCCGCACAGGATCGAGCCGACGACGAAGAACACCACCGCGGCCTGGAACACCGTCTTGCGGCCGAACAGGTCCCCGAGCTTGCCGACGAGCGCGGTGACGATCGTGGACGCCAGCAGATAGCTGGTGACCACCCAGGACTGGTGCCCGGCCCCGCCGAGGTCGGCGACGATTGTCGGCAGCGCGGTCGCCACGATCGTCTGGTCCAGCGCGGCGAGCAGCATCCCCAGCACGATCGCCAGGAAGATGAGGTTGCGCCGCCGCGGGCTGACCAGCGTGCCGCCCAGCACCGCGTCCGCACCGGCAGGTGCCGATGCAGTCGGTGCCGTCATACCAGCCTTTCTTACCTCATGTCGTAGGCGGTCGGGCGACGCACTGCGCGCTGTAGAGCGCCTCGCCGAGCTTATCCATGAGCTCGAGTTGCGTTTGGAGGTAGTCGATGTGGTTTTCTTCGTCGGCCACGATCTTTTCGAAAATAATGGCGCTGGTGGTGTCCTGCTTCTCCCGGCACAAGACGATCGCCGGTTTGAGGCGGTTTACTACCTCCAATTCAAGGGCCAGGTCGCTCTCGAATTGTTCGCGCAGCGTCTGGCCGACCCGCAGCGAACCGATGCGCTGATAGTTGGGCAGGCCGTCGAGCAGCAGAATGCGGTCGGTCACCATTTCGGCGTGTCGCATCTCGTCGAACGACTCCGCGCGGGTGTGCGACGCCAGCTCGGTAAAGCCCCAATTCTCTTGCATTTTGGAGTGCAAAAAGTATTGGTTGATCGCGGTGAGTTCGCTGGTCAATTGCTCGTTGAGCAGGCGCAAAACATCGGGGTCACCTTGCATTGTCACTCCTCATACAGCTTGCCGTCGTTACCGACGGCTAACGCTACAACAGGTCAAAACCCTTGTCACCCAAGGTAATACTCACTCAGGTCAGCTTTCCCTAAGTAAAGCAAGGCTATGTTGAACGTGGCAGAGTGCGTTGCTGATTTATTCGGGTAATTTCCCCGGCGGCCGCTCAGGATAAGTTCCTCGGCGGGAGTCCAGTCGCCAGCCGCTCGCCGACTCGCCGCTTCCGCGACTTAGGTTAGACTTCGCTAACCGACTTAGGTTAGACTCTACTAACATGAGGCCTGTTCACCTCGGAGTCCACGGCGCTGCCGCGCTGGGGGTGTGCTGATGTACGTCTGCCTTTGCGTTGGCGCCACCAACCACACCGTGTCCGAGTGTGTGGCTCGCGGTGCGTCGACGTCGAAGGAAGTGGCCGCGGCCTGCGGCGCCGGCGCCGACTGCGGACGCTGCAGGCACAACCTGCGGGCGATCATCGCGGCGGCCCGACAGCTCGAAACCAGCGCCTCTTAGCTCCCGCGCCGGCCGGTGAAGTCGGCCAGCGCCGCGGCGTTGGCCTGCGAACCCATCAGCTCGGCGAAGTGAGCGTTCTCCCGGGCGCTCGCGGCGGCGATCTCCGGGCGGAGCGGTTCGACCATGGTGTGCTTGACCGCCATCAGGCTCGAAATGGGCCGCGAGGCAAGGATTTCGGCGTGCCGACGTGCCTCGGCGAGCAGCTCGGTAGGCTCGCAGACCTTCCAGACCAGGCCCATCCGCAGGGCTTCGTCGGCGTCCACCCACTCGGAGGACATCAGCAGCCAGGCCGCGTTCTGCCGGCCGACCAGCTGCGGCAACAGGTACGACGACGCCGCCTCCGGCGCGACGCCCAGGCTGGTGAACGGGCACCTCAGCCGCGCGGTCGACGACATGAAGGCCAGGTCGGCGTAGCCGAGGATGGTGGCGCCGATTCCTATCCCGACACCGTTGACGGCGCAGATCAGCGGCTTGGGAAACCGGGTCAGCGCGTCGATCAGCGCAGTGAAGTTGGACTCTCCGCCCAGGCTGGGGTCGCTGATTCGCGCCTGCATTTCTTTGAGGTCGTTGCCGGCACTGAACGCGCGTCCGGCCCCGGTCAACAGGACGACCGCGACGTCGGGGGCATCGGCGGCGGCCACCAGCGCTTCGGCGGTGGCGGCGTAGAGCGCCTCGTTGAACGCGTTGAGCGCTTCCGGGCGGTTCAGCGTCAGGGTGCGCACCTTGTTGGCGTCGTCGATCTGCAATATCACGGCTACCTCCTAAGCCTCTTCATGAACCTGGCATTTGCGGCTCCCGATCGCCAAACAGAAGCCAGGGTTGTGATGTCGCGGCGATGGCAGCCATACCTTCTGCTTCGCGGTCAAACCGGTCACGCAAACGGTGTTTTCAGGACGTAGCGGCTGGTCGGGACGGTGTCGATGTTTTCGTTGGCGCCGAACGCCGACGTGCTGGCCACCATCCTGCTCACCCGGTCCTGCAGGTCGTCGTCGTCGGCGGCCCCGAAGAAGGCCTTCAGGTCGGTGATCGCCTCGGCCGGGAACAGCTCCTCGACGATCCCCGCGATGGGCGGCGCGTCGGGGGTGAGCGCCCGCACCACCCAGTTCTGGGTGTAGCCGAAGGTCGCCTGGGTCTCGATCGCCACCGGGGTGTGGTCGCGCTGCCAGCGGGCCAGCCAACTGTCCTGGTCCAGGCCGGCGGGCCGCCGCAGCAGCGCGATGTTAGCCAAACCCGTTGTGCGGCTGCCGAGTTCGAGCGGCGCCGACAGTGGAACGGACTCAGTGACCAGATACGCGGCGAGCCGGTCGCACTCGGCGCCCAACAGGGTGAGCGCGGCGGTGATCTGATCGCCGTAGCACTGCTGCGTCCACAGGCTCACCACCGCGACCACCGGCGGGTCGAGCGTGGTGAGCGTCATCAGCGAGTCGCGCACCTCGCCGTCGCGGACGTTGACCGCCAGGCCCGGTACTCCCAGCGCCAGAATGGCGTCCGCGACCGGGCCGCGCTGGCGGGCGCACCAGTCGTCGTCGCAGTCGGCGGCCCGCAGCAGGGCGATGACCTTCTCCACTACTTCCCCCGGGCCCACCGGGGCTGGATAAACACCCCCTGCGCTTCGACGGTGACGCCCTCGTCGTCGGCGAGGTGGCCCGCCGCGAACGTCTTCACGCCGTCGACGCGGGTGGTGATTGCTTCGGCATGCAGGCGGCCCAGCCGGGTGGCCCGCACATAACGCAGCGTGATCGTGCCGGTGAACCGCGGATTGACGCCGTCGCTGGCCGCCTCGCCCAGCACGTGGTCGAGCACCAGGGCAGCGACTCCGCCGTGCACGTGGCCGGGCGGGCCTTCGTACGCGGCGCCGAGATGGAAGTCGCACCAGACTTTGCCCGACGGGTCGTGCTGGATCTCCAACGGCGGCGCGATGGGGTTGCGCGCCCCGATCACGACGTTGCCCCACGCCATCCGCTCACCGGTGGACAGGTAGCGCACCCCGTATGTGCCGTCGAGCTGTTTGCTTTGCAGACGTGCTGTGGCCGAGTCGATTTCGGCCTTGGCCGCCGCCACGGCTTCGGCGTCCACTTCGGTGCGGACGGTGGCGTCGATCAGCTCGCGCACCGACTGGGCGAGCGGCTCGTAGATTGCCCGCAGCCGCTCGACGTCGGCGGCGCTGAGGTTCTCCAGGGTGAAGTCCAGCATGATCAACTAGAACATGTTCTCATTGCGGGCCGGCGATCGGGTCAGCCGCTACCGGACCGGGCGTACCTGCTGGTCGGCGCTGACCAACTCGCCGATGATCGCGGCCAGCTGCCGGTACGGCGCCTCACGGCCGCTCGACGAGCGGAACACCAGCCCGATCCGTCGTCCCGGGCGCGGCGCCGCGAACTTCGCCAGCCCGAGCCGGCTGCGGGCCGCCTCGACGGAGACCGCGCTTTGCGGGATCAGCGTCACCCCCAGTCCGCCGGTTACGCATTGCACCGCGGTGGCCAGCGAGGCGGCCCGGGTGTTGGCCAGCTCGGCGCGCACACCGGCCTTGCGGCAGACGTCGAGCGCCTGGTCGCGCAGGCAGTGGCCCTCGTCGAGCAGCAGCAGCGGCAGCTGCGCCAGGGCCGTCGGCGGCACGCGCTGCTTGCCCGACAGCGGGTGCCCGGGCGGCAGGGCCAGCACGAAGTCCTCGTCGTAGATCGGGATCTCGGTCACCCCGGCGGTCTCGGAGGGCAGCGCGATCAGTGCGGCATCCACCGACCCTTCCCGCAATGCCGACAGGAGCCGTTCGGTCTGATCCTCGATCACCCGCAGGGTCAGCCCGGGCAGCCGCTCGGCCAATCCCGACAGCACCGTCGGCAGCACATAGGGCGCTACCGTCGGGATGAGCCCCAGCCGCAGGGTGCCCTGCAGCGGGTCGGACGCACCCGCCGCCGCCGCGGCGAACTCCTCGACCGCCTCGATCGCCGTCTGCGCGTACGGCAGCAGCTGCCGGCCCTCCGCTGTCAAGAAGACACGCCGGGTCGAGCGCTCGATGAGTTGCACGCCCAGCCCCGTCTCCAGCGCCGAGAGGGCTTGCGACAACGTCGACTGGCTGACGCCGAGAGTCGTTGCGGCACTGCTGAAATGCTGCTTCTCGGCTACCGCGACGAACGCCCGCAGGCCGGCGACCGTCGGGTGATAACTCTTATCGGTCATGCCTATTAGTATAGTGGGAAATATCACCTTTAATTCTAGGTTGACTTTGGGCACGATGGTTCTGAGACACAAGTCCCACTTAGACCCGATCGTGACCAAAGGAGTGACATGGCACTGCTGACCATCGGTGACCAGTTCCCGGCTTACCAACTGACCGCCCTGATCGGCGGTGACCTGTCGAAGGTCGACGCCAAACAGCCGGGCGACTACTTCACCACCATCACCAGCGATGACTACGAAGGCAAGTGGCGGGTGATCTTCTTCTGGCCGAAGGACTTCACGTTCGTGTGCCCGACGGAGATCGCCGCGTTCGGCAAGCTGAACGACGAGTTCGAGGACCGCGACACCAAGGTGCTCGGGGTCTCGGTGGACAGCGAATTCGTGCACTTCCAATGGCGCGCCCAGCACGAGGACCTCAAGAAGCTGCCGTTCCCGATGCTGTCGGACATCAAGCGCGAGCTCGTCACGGCCACCGGTGCGCTCAACTCCGACGGCGTCGCCGACCGGGTGACGTTCATTGTCGACCCGAACAACGAGATCCAGTTCGTCTCGGTGACCGCCGGATCGGTGGGCCGCAACGTCGACGAGGTGCTGCGGGTGCTCGACGCGCTGCAGTCCGACGAGCTGTGCGCCTGCAACTGGCGCAAGGGCGACCCGACCATCGACGCCGCCGAAGAGCTCAGGAAGTCGGCCTGATGAGTCGCGCCGGCGACGATGCCGAGCGAGCGATGAGGAGGAGGGGCGCATGAGTATCGACAACCTCAAAGAGGCGCTGCCCGAGTACGCCAAGGATCTCAAGCTCAACCTGGGGTCGATCACCCGCAGCACGGCGCTGAGCGAGGAGCAGCTCTGGGGCACGCTACTGGCCAGCGCCGCCGCCACGCGAAACGACCGGGTGCTCAGTGAGATTGGGGCCGAAGCCGCGGACTGTCTGTCGGCCGAGGCCTACCAGGCGGCGCTGGGTGCCGCGTCGATCATGGGCATGAACAACGTGTTCTACCGTGGTCGCGGCTTCCTGGACGGCCGGTATGACGACCTAAGGCCCGGGTTGCGGATGAACATCATCGGCAATCCCGGTGTCGACAAGGCCAATTTCGAGCTGTGGTCGTTCGCGGTGTCGTCGATCAACGGGTGTTCGCACTGCGTCGTCGCCCACGAGCACACGCTGCGGGAAGCCGGCGTCGACCGGGAGGCGATCTTCGAAGCGCTCAAGGCGGCCGCGATCGTGGCGGGCGTGGCGCAGGCGATCACCACGGCGCAGACACTGGCGGCCGCCGGGTAACGTTCCGGCAGTGGCCGCAATTGGCTGGGTCGAGCATGTGATCTGGTGGCAGATCTATCCGCTGGGTTTCGTCGGCGCCTACCCTGCGGCTGTGCCACCGGAGGCGGGCGAGCACCGGCTGCGGCGCATCGTCGATTGGTTCGACCACGCAATTGCGTTGGGGGCGTCGGGAATCGCGCTGGGACCGATCTTCGCCTCACGCAGCCACGGCTACGACACCACCGACCACTACCGCATCGATCCGCGCCTCGGCGACGACGCCGACTTCGATAACCTTGTCGCCGAGGCGCATCGACGCGGCCTGCGCGTCCTGCTCGACGGCGTGTTCAACCACGTCGGCCCCGACTTCCCCCGCGACCGCGAGACGTGGTTTCGGGACTACAGCTTCGAGGGCCACGGCGACCTGACCACGCTGAACCACGACAACCCCGAGGTCGCCGAGTATGTGGCCGATGTGATGACGCACTGGCTGGGACGCGGCGCCGACGGTTGGCGGCTCGATGCGGCTTACGCTGTGCCGCCGAAGTTTTGGGCTGCCGTGCTGCCGCGGGTGCGTGAGGTGCGTCCCGACGCCTGGTTCGTCGGCGAGCTCATCCACGGCGACTACGCCGCGGCGGTGGACGAGACGGGCTTCGACTCAGTCACCCAGTACGAGCTGTGGAAGGCGATCTGGAGCAGCCTCAACGACGGCAACTTCTACGAGCTCGATTGGGCGTTGCAGCGCCACAACACCTTTCTGCGACGCTTTGCGCCGCTGACCTTCATCGGCAATCATGACGTCACCCGCATCGCCAGCAAGCTGGAGAATTCCGCGCACCTGGCACATGCGCTGGTGCTGCAGATGACCGTGGGCGGCGTCCCCAGCGTGTACGCCGGCGACGAGTTCGGCTACCGCGGCGTCAAGGAGGAGAGATTCGGCGGCGACGACGCCGTACGCCCCGAATTCGGCTCTCCCCCAGCGCCTGTGGACGAGCATGGTGCGCAGGTGTGGGCACTGCACCAATACCTGATCGGGCTGCGCCGGCGCCACCCCTGGCTTTTCGCGGCGTCGACGACCACGCTGCGGCTGGACAACCGGCACTACGTCTATCGGACCGATCGCGATGACGAGGCGTGGATCGTCGCGCTCAACATCGACGAGTCGCCGCTGGAGATGGAACTGGAACCAGCACAGGTGATCGCCGGTTCGGGAGCGCCGCCGCAGGACGTCGTCCAAAGGCTGGTGGTCGAACCGCACGGCTGGCGAATCCTGCGGCCTACCTGAGCCGCGCGAGCGTCAGCGCATCCTCTTCGCCGTCGTAGTACTTGTCGAGCAACTCCACGAAGTCCCGGTTGTCGTCGGTGGCATGGGCGAACAACGTCATCGACGAGCGCACCTTGAGGTCGTCGGGTGACCCGAAGATCTCGCCGATCGAGCGGCCCGCTATCTGGTTGACCAACTGCGTACACTCGCGCAATCGCGGACCCAGCACGTCGTGGTTCAAGTAGGCGCGAGCCTCCTTGAGCGAGGAAATCGCATACCGTTCGGCCATCGGGCTGCGGCCCAGTCCGGCAATCTGCGGGAAGATGAACCAGATCCAATGGCTGCGTTTGCGTCCGGCGCGCAACTCCTCGACTACGGTGTGGTACACGCCGGCCTGTGCGTCGACGAAACGCTGCAGATCGAAGGGGTCGGTTGCAGAGTCCATGCCATCACAGTCGCACAGACGAGTTCCCAAGGTCCGCGACCTCGCGCCGCTGATCCGGTTCCGTCGGCCGCGGCTCGACCGGACCCAGGCCCGCCTCGATGCCGCGTTGACCATCGACGACCTGCGGCGCCTCGCGAGGCGCCGCACTCCACGGGCAGCGTTCGACTACACCGATGGCGCCGCCGAGGACGAGATCTCGCTGAGTCGTGCCCGACAAGCCTTCCGCGACATCGAGTTTCATCCCTCGATCCTGCGCGACGTCACTGACGTCCGAACCGGATGGGACGTGCTCGGCGGCCCGGTCGGGTGGCCGTTCGCCATTGCGCCGACCGGTTTTACCCGGCTGATGCACACCTCGGGCGAAATCGCCGGCGCCCGCGCAGCCGCAGCCGCCGGCATCCCGTTCTCGCTGTCCACCTTGGGCACCGCCTCGATCGAAGGCATTGTTGCCGCTGTTCCGCAGGGCCGCAAGTGGTTTCAGCTCTACATGTGGCGTGACCGCGACCGGTCGATGTCGCTGGTGCGCCGCGCCGCCGAGGCCGGATTCGACACCTTGCTGGTCACCGTCGACGTGCCGGTGGCCGGCGCGCGGCTGCGCGACACCCGCAACGGCATGTCGATCCCGCCGGCGTTGACGCTGCGCACCGTGCTCGACGCGCTGCCCCGCCCACGCTGGTGGTTCGACCTGCTGACCACCGAGCCGTTGGCGTTCGCATCGCTGGACCGCTGGTCGGGCACCGTCGGCGAATACCTGGACACCATGTTCGATCCCAGTGTCACCTTCGCGGATCTGGCGTGGATCAAGACCCAGTGGCCGGGCAAGCTCGTGGTCAAAGGAATCCAGACGCTCGACGACGCCCGCGCCGTCGTCGACCTCGGCGCCGACGGCGTGGTGCTGTCCAATCATGGTGGCCGACAGCTCGATCGGGCGCCGGTGCCTTTCCACCTGCTGCCCGTCGTCAGTCGGGAGCTGGGCCGCGACACCGAAATCCTGCTGGACACCGGCATCATGTCGGGTGCGGATATCGTCGCGGCCGTCGCACTGGGCGCGCGCTGCACGCTGATCGGGCGGGCCTACCTGTACGGCCTGATTGCCGGCGGCGAGGCCGGTGTCCGGCGCGCCATCGCGATCCTGACCGGGCAGTTGACCCGCACGATGCGCCTGCTCGGGGTCGCCTGTCTTGAGGAGCTCTCCCCCAAGCACGTGACCCAGCTGCGGCGGCTGATGCCGTTTTCGCCAGCGTGACCGCGCCGGCCGATTACCCTTTCGTTTACGCAGGTCGAAAGGAGTTCCCATGAGCTATCGCCGTGTTTTGTGGGTGCTCGGCGCTTTGGCGGTGGCGCTCGTCGCCCCCGTCTCGGCTCATGCCCAACCGCCGACGCAGTGCCTGAGCAACACTCCCAAAGGCAAGCAGGTCTACATTCCCTGCGACCTGATGAATGCCCGCGTCAACTACCCGCCAGGGCAGCGCTGTGTCGGACCACTCGATGACTATCCGGACGATGTGCGCGAGTGGTGCGGCTAACGGAGGGTGAGTCCTGCAGCCCGGCCAGCCGGCGCCACGAGTCGATTGCGTGGCCGGTGACCTCGACGATGCGACGCGCCATGCTGTTGCGCGCTGCCAGTGCGTGGGCGCGCACGGCGTAGGCGGTCACCTCCTCGACCGTCACCCGAAGGCGGGTGTCCACGAGCGCCGTCGACTCGTAGGCGGCCCGTACGGCATAGAGCCCGGCGGAGTCGAGCGTCGGGGTTAGCGCACGGGCGGCGCGCTCGGCAGCCTCCCAGGCGGCTGCGGGCGGCATATCTGCCGACGCGGCGGCGCGGTGCAGTTCGGCGATGTCGAGGATTGCCTTGACCGCAGTGATTTTCGCGTAGCCAACCACACCCCAGGTGGGATTGGTCAGCAGCTCGGCCAGCCACGCGTGAACGACGGCGTCGGGGACGTCGGCGGTTCCCACGGTCCGCCAGGCAAGGTCGAGGGCGAGCACGCTGTTTTCCGGCGACAAATAGCCGTCGGGGCCGGCCAGCACGTCGTTGCTCGACTGGACGAGCAGGCTCAGCGGACGGGCCGAGCACGCCGGAAAGTCGGTGATCTGCTCGTCGCCGTTGATGTAGGAAATCACGTTCATCGCGCAGCCTTTGCCCGAACCTGGCCGGTGTGATCCCTTGGCCAACCTCAGCGGGTGGGTGATGCGGTAGAGGTCCATACGGGTCAGCTCCCTTCACCTGCCGTCACTGAGTACGGCGCTTGGTTACGCACCTAAGACGTTTGAAACGGCCGCCGGGTTCACGCCCGTCCCACTGTGTAACCGCTTTAGACAGTTACACCTTGCACGGTTGCGTGAAACCTGTCAAGGTGGTTACTCGTGAAGTTCGTCTACCTGGGCAAGCGCCACTGCCTGGACTTCGCGGGCACCGTGAAGCGTCGCGATTCGGCACCCGAAGAACTGCTGACGCACCCGAAGCTGCTGTCGGACTGGGCAATTCAGGCCGGGCTGCTGGACGCTGCCATCGACATCACCGACAAAGATCTCGCGACCGCCCTGGCGCTGCGCGAAGCCATCTACCGGACCGTGATCGCCCGGATCGAGGGACGTCGGCCCACGCTCGCCGACGTCAACCTGCTCAACGAGTGCGCGTGCCGCCCCCAGCTCACGCCACGATTGCTCCGAACCGGGTCCGTTCGCCGCGACGGCACTGCATCCCAACTGCTCGCCACTCTGGCCGCGGACCTGCTCGAGCTGGTCGCGGGCGCCGATATCGACAACGTCAAACGCTGCGCCCATCCGGGCTGCACGCGTCTGTACCTCGATTCGTCGCGGGCCAAGACCAGGCAGTGGTGCGGGATGAGCACCTGCGGTAACCGCGCCAAGGTGCAAGCCTTCCGCGCCCGTCAGCGCAGCCGGGAACAAATGCCGTCCGACCAAGGTTGAGCGCTGCAGGCTTAACTTTGGAGGATTGATGGCTGAAGCCAGATCAGTGCCCGTTTTGTTTGTCAGCGACCCCATCGTGCTGCCCGGCATGGTGGTGCCGATCGCGCTCGACGACGCCGCTCGGGCGGCCGTCGACGCCGCCCGTGCCAGCGAGTCGGGCAAGCTGCTGATCGCTCCCAGGCTGGACGACCGCTACCCCTCCCACGGGGTATTGGCGACGATTCTGCAGGTCGGCCGCATTGCCGGCGGCGGGACCGCGGCGGTGGTGCGCGGCGAGCGGCGGGCGCACATCGGGGCCGGTGCGGCTGGCCCGGGCACGGCGCTGTGGGTGGAGGTGACCGAGGTCGTCGAGGCCGAGCCCGACGACGAGACCCGCGCGCTGGCCGCCGAATACAAGAAGTTGCTGCTGGCGATGCTGCAGCGCCGCGAGGCGTGGCAGATCGTCGACGTGGTCAACCGCATCACCGACCCGTCGGCGCTGGCCGACACGTCCGGCTATGCGTCGTATCTGACCGACGTGCAGAAGCGCCAGCTCCTGGAAACCGAGGACGTGGCCCAGCGGCTGCGCGTGCTGATCGACTGGACCAGCGACCACCTCGCCGAGGTCGAGGTGAACGACAAGATCGCCGAGGACGTGCGGACCGGCATGGAGAAGCAGCAGAAGGAGTTCCTGCTGCGTCAGCAACTGGCCGCGATCCGCAAGGAGCTCGGCGAAGACGAACCCGAGGGCTCCGACGATTACCGGGCCCGCATCGAGGCAGCCGACCTGCCGGAGAAGGTGCGCGAAGCCGCGCTGCGGGAGGTCGGCAAGCTGGAACGCGCCAGCGAACAAAGTCCCGAGGGCGGCTGGATCCGCACCTGGCTGGACACCGTGCTCGACCTGCCCTGGAACGTGAAGACCGAGGACTCCACCGACTTGACGGCCGCGCGGGAGATCCTGGACGCCGACCACCACGGCCTGGACGACGTCAAGGACCGCATCGTCGAGTACCTGGCGGTGCGGGCGCGTCGCGCCCAGCGCGGGCTGCAGATCGTCGGCGGGCGCGGCTCCGGCGCGGTGATGGTGCTGGCCGGCCCGCCCGGTGTCGGCAAGACGTCGCTGGGCGAGAGCGTCGCCAGGGCACTGGGCCGTCGATTTGTGCGCGTTGCCCTGGGCGGCGTGCGCGACGAGGCCGAGATCCGCGGCCACCGGCGCACCTAC
>Ga0070737_10002879_pt1 | contig 19638 bp, 10 predicted proteins | sample Coa_R1_10_FD_66438 | JGI IMG/M metagenome (GOLD analysis project Ga0070737, IMG submission 66438) | Surface soil microbial communities from Centralia Pennsylvania, which are recovering from an underground coalmine fire - Coalmine... | ecosystem: Environmental > Terrestrial > Soil > Unclassified...
TGACCGCGAGTGGCACGGTTCTGCTGATTGCACTGGTGGCGATCCGCGAGACCGGCATTCTACTGGCGGCGGGCTTTGCAGTGGCGGCGTTGCTCATGGTTCGCGACCGGCGACTGCGATGGACCCAGGGGCTGGCAATGATCGGGGCGGCGGCGTCGCCAGCGATCGCCGGGGTGGGCGCCTTTCTTCTCTACGACCTGGCCACGGCGCGCACCGCTCCCAGCGCCGTGTTCGGCACGCATCTAAGCGGCTTCCTTGACGCTGCGACGCCTGTTCTTCCACGCGTTGCCGAAGGGCTGCGCCTTCGCATCAGCGAGGTCGGCCGGCTGATTGTGCCCGGAATGTTCAAGGCATACGCCGGTCACGGCCAATGGTTGCACATCGACATTCTGATCTACCTGGCCGTGTTCATCCTCATCGTGCTCGGATGGTGGCGCCTGATGCGCCGCCAGCGCGACGTGTTAGCCGCCACGGCGCCGTTTTACTTCGTCCTGTACGCGCTGTGGGCGTTCGACGCCGATACCCGCTATCTGCTCCCGCTCCTGCCGCTACTCGTGGCCTGCCTGTGGTTCGCGATCGAGCCGCTCGCGCGCCGGCCGCTGAGCGCACTGGCAATCCTGCTGGCGGCGCATCTTGCCGTCGCGCTGGGCTATTGGACCGCCGTGGAAATTCCCCGTGGCCGGTCGTGCAACCGGCAATGGGCGTGGGCCGCGGTCCTGGCGCGCGGGCTTAACGACGCAACCGGCATAGTGGTGGCGACGCATCAAGTGCCGCAGTGCGCGCGGCTGATGCTGTCGTTTCTGATCGACCGCCCGGTGCCGGAGCGGACGAGTGCGGGCGAGTTTGCCGATGCGCGCCGGCTCTTGGACCGATGGGACGATCCCAATCCGCCGGGATTTGAAGTCCGCCGCCGCGCCGGACCCTACAAATTGTTGGTATGGAAGGGCAGCCCCGACTGAGACAAACTGCGGGTTCAGAGCCAGCGCGCAGAGGTTGACCTTGATGAAGATAGTGATACTCGACGGCTATTCGTTGAACCCGGGCGACCTGAGCTGGGAGGGGCTGCGGGCGTTGGGCGAGTTGGAAGTTTTCGATCGGACGCCGGAGGATTTGCTCCTGGAACGCGCCGCGCCGGCCGAAATAATCCTGATCAACAAGATTCATCTGCCCGCAGAAATCCTCAAACAGCTCCCAAAGCTGCGCTACATCGGCGTTCTGGCCACCGGCTACGACGTGGTCGACACCGCCGCGGCGCGCGAACTGAACATTGCCGTCACCAATATTCCGATCTATGGGACCAACTCGGTGGCGCAATTCACCTTTGCCCTAATCCTCGAACTGTGCCATCCGCCGGCCATTCACGCCGCCGCCACCCGCGCCGGGGAGTGGTCGCGATGCCCAGATTTCAGCTTCTGGAAAACGCCGCTCAGGGAGCTGGCCGGCAAGACCATGGGGATCATCGGGCTGGGGCGGATTGGCCGGCGCGTGGGTGAAATCGCCGTGGCGATGGGTCTGCGGGTGATCGCCGCCGACGCAGTGCAAAGCCCGGTGCCCGACTGGCCGGGCTTTCGCTGGTGCGAAGTGGACGAACTGCTCGCCGCGTCCGATATCGTCAGTTTGCACTGTCCGCTACTCCCGAGCACCAAAGGAATCATCAATGCCGCATCGCTCGCCAAAATGAAGCCCGGCGCGATTCTCATCAATACCTCGCGTGGAGCGCTGGTCGTCGAGCAGGATCTGGCCGACGCGCTCAGCGCGGGCCGCCTGGCGGGCGCCGCGGTTGACGTGCTGTCCGTCGAGCCGCCCCCGCCCGACCATCCTCTGCTCCACGCCCGCAACTGTATCGTGACCCCCCACATCGCCTGGGCCACCAAAGAAGCCCGCACCCGCCTGCTCGACACGGCAATCGCCAATCTGCGCGCCTTTCTGGAGGGCCATCCGGTCAACGTCGTCAATTAGGGACAAGCCCGGAACCGGATCTTGCGGTGATTTGAAGCGTAGTAGGCAGGCGTCCTCGCCTCGCATCGATGCGCGAGCGTTTGTTGCTCACGTCACCGATGAAAGGTCTTGCAGATAGATATGGCCTGGCCGCAGATGTGGCGACATCAGCGGCCGTAGACCAGTGATTCGTATACCTCCTCGATCTGTGCCACCGAGCTGTCCACGCCGAGTTCTTCAGCGTGCGCGCGAAACCAGGTATAGGTGCGGTGCACCAGTTCGGGACCGGTGGCGTGCGCGCGGATTATCGCTTCGGCCAGCGCGGCGGGTTGCGCCGATGGCGCGACAAAGCCGTTGATACCGTCGGCGACGAGGCTGGTTGCGGCATTGTCCGCGCCTTCGACCACGACCGACGGCGTGCCGCGGGCGGCGGCTTCGACCACCACCAGGCCGTAGCCCTCGCGCCGGGAGGGGAGCAGCAGACACAACGCCCTACCCATCGCGCAGTCGATTTCCTTCCACGACTTAAATCCCGGACATTCGATCGCATCCTCAAGCCCCAGGCGCGCGATCTCTTTCAGCACCCGCGGCCGCTCGGGACCGTCGCCGAAAATCAATCCGCGCAGACCCGGGATCTGGCGGCGGGCGATTGCGATCGCGTCAGGGATTACGCTGACCTGCTTTTCCGGGATATGCCGGCCCGCGAACACAACCAGCGGTTCGCGCTTCATCTCGGCGGGCGGCGGCAGGATCGGGCCGTCGTAGATGCCCTTGAGAACCACCGGCGTGCCGCGGTAGCCGTGCTGGCGCAAAACCTCGGCGGCCAGAGTGGACAGCGTGAATGCGGGACCGGTGAGCGAAATGCACAACTTCTGCACCGCGGCGCCGGCCGCTCCGCCGGCTCGCCCAAGGTAGTCGCGCCAATAGTCAGGCGGCCACACCTCGACCCAATCGGTCACGACCTTCGGTCCACCGGCCGCCTGCGCCATCGCGGCCGAAATCAACGGAAAGTAGGGAAAACTGCACGTATGGACGACATCGTAGCGGCGCCGATTGCGCAGCAGATGGCGCAGCACGGCGATTCCGAAGCGCAGCGGCGGTGCGATGCGCCGCCGACCCGACGCGGTGTAAAGCTGCCGTCCCCCGTCAAGGCCGATCACTTCCACACCCGGCGGTGCGTCGGGGGTTTCGTGCACGTTCCACTGCGTGCGGGTCAGGTAGGTCACGCGATGGCGCGCCGCCAGGCGCTGCGCCACCGCGCGATACCATCGTTCGCATCCGCCGATGGTGTGCGGATACAGGCAGTCGTAGACGATCGCGACCCGCAGCGGCGCGGTGCGGGCTGTGGCGCTAGCGCTCATCGGAGGGCGGCCGCACCAGCCACAGCAGGCTCAAAAAGAAGGAGGAAAAAATCGTCTGCGCACCGATTATCATCAATGTCGAGGCCTGCGTGGCGGGCCGGATTGCGTTGAGCGCACCCATCCCGCTTTGCAGCCATCGCACCAGGATGCGCAGGTCCAACACAAAGCCGGCTGCAAACAGTAGCGCGCCCACCGCGATTCCCCGCTCCAGGTTGAAATGGCGCTGCATGCTCTCGATCAGCGGATCGGCGGCGTACAACCCCGCGCCGTGCGTATAAGCCTTGGCGAACAGGCCCGTCATCACGACCTGAAACCCCAGGATGCTCAGCAGGCTGCCCACCAGCATATAGTGGTAGTCGAAGGTAAGCACGCCGATTCGCACCGGCCCCCAGCCCAGCGCAATCAGCGGAACCAGGCCCAGCAGCATCAGCACGGCCCCCGGAATCAGGAACAGCCAGGTCGGCGAATGCAGCAGCATGAAGCGCAGATGGCGCCAGCCGTCGCGCAGCGGCCGCAGATGCGGTCCGTGCGCAGCGCGGCCGTCGCGCCGCAGCGTGACCGGAATATCGACGATCCGCATGTTGGCCAGCGACGCCTTGATCACCATCTCGGAGGCGAATTCCATCCCGGGCGCGCTCGCCTTCATCCGCCGATAGGCCTGGCGCGTCAGGGCGCGCATCCCGCAATGGGCGTCGGAAACCCGCCCTTTGAAGAACAGATTGAGGATGCCCGACAGCAGTGGATTGCCGATGCGGCGGTTGAGCCAGGGCATCGCGCCGGCTTCGATCCGTCCCAGCACCCGCGACCCCATCACCAGGTCGGCGCCGGCGCGTAGCTCATCGACGAATCGGCCCAGCTCCGACAGATCGTAGGAGTCGTCGGCGTCGGCCATCACGAGCAGCTCCCCGCGCGCCTCCTCGGCGCCGCGCCGCAGCGCGTTGCCGTAGCCGCGCCGCGGCTCGAGTACGACCCGCGCGCCCGCCGCTCGCGCGATTTCCGGCGAACCGTCCTCCGAGCCGTTGTCGACCACCACCACTTCGCCGCGCAGTCCAAGGCGGTGCATCGTCTCGAGCGCCGCCGTCACGCACGTCCCCACCGTTTCGGCTTCATTGAGGCAGGGGAGCACGACGGACACCTCAAGGTCGGCGTCCGCCTTGGCGGCGGTCTCGATTGCTGCTTCGCCTTTGCCCGAAGTTGCGTTCATCGGCCGGTCACCGTGAATCTTGTAACCTGGATTGACCGAGCAAGGAATCTAGCAAAAAGCGGCCACCTTGTGTCATATTCTGGTCGCGTTGGCGGCGGCGGATTTCGTTCGACTCGCGGGCAGAGATGTGTGTTTAGGGCTGGTCCGGGTTCGACGGCGAAACCGCTGCCAGGTCATCTTGTTTGTGAACAAATCCAGACGCAACGATTTCGCGGCGCTGCTGGTCTATGTCGGCATCTCGGTCGGCTTCTTCGGCCGCCACTTGCTGCGCCATTCGGCAACCGCTTACGTCGGTGAAGGTACGGACCCCTCGCAGATGATGTGGCTGTTGGTGTGGTGGCCGTACGCGCTGATTCATCGCATCAATCCATTTCTCACCAGGGCGGTATGGGCGCCATCCGGCGCCAATCTTGCCTGGATGACCTGCATTCCGGCGCCCAGCCTGTTGGCTTTTCCTGCAACCTATGCTTTCGGGCCGGTGGTGTCCTACAATCTGCTTTCGCTGCTCGGACCGGCGCTTTCGGCATTTGCCGCCTACTGCTTGTGCCGCGCCGCAGGCGGCGCGTTCGTCGCTTCCTTGATCGGTGGTTATTTTTACGGCTTCTCCAGCTATGAGGTTGGGCAGGTGTTGGGCGGACACCTGAGCCTCAGTCTGGTTTTTCTGCCCCCGATTCTGGCGGCTTTGTTCATTCGCTTCGCTGCTGGGGTAGTTTCGCGCCGCCGCTTCGCCGCCTGGTTCACTACTCTGCTGGCGCTCCAGTTCCTCATATCCAACGAAGTACTCGCGACAGCGACGCTGTTTGGATTGCTCGCCGTCGCGCTCGCCTGGTGCCTCGGCGACTCCTCGATCCGCTGGCAACTGCGTCGCGCCGCACCCGTGCTGCTCATCTGTTATATCCTCGCCGCGATTGCGCTGAGTCCTTACCTTTATTACATGTTCGCCTATCAAATGCCGAGCAAGCCTCTTTATCCACCTGACGCGTACTCCGCGGATCTGGCCGGATTCATAGTTCCGAATATCCTTAATTATTTCAGGTATTCATTCGGCGGTCTTGACGCCCGCCATTTCCTGATAGACCCATGGGAAAATGGCGCGTTTGTAGGTATACCAATTCTGATTCTGATTGCGTGGTACGTCGTTGAGGACTGGGGTACGTTTGCGGCAAAGCTTCTCGCCGCCTTCCTGTTTTTCGTTTGTCTGGCCGCGCTCGGGCCCGTGCTGCACGTTGCGGGACAGCCAAGCCTCGCCCTTCCATGGAGCGCCGCGTTGCATCTGCCGCTGCTCAAGCATGCGCTGCCTGGACGCTTCATGCTGTATTTCTTCCTCGGCGGGGCGGTGGCGATCGCCATGTGGATTTCGCGAACGCAAACCGCCGCGAAGGCCCGGTTTGCTCTTGTGATCCTTTGTGCCGTGTCGCTCTGGCCGTCGGCAACGATTACCAAAACAGCCATCCCCCCGTTCTTCACGTCGGGGACATACAGGTATTTTCTGCGCCCCGGCGAGAACGTGTTGATTGTCCCTTTCGGTCAAACCGGCGATAGCATGCTGTGGCAGGCTGAAACCCTGATGTATTTCAGGATGGCCGGCGGGTGGCTGGGGCCGATGCCTGCGGAGTATGAGCATTGGCCGATTGTCCAAGCACTCCTCTCATCGGTCCTCATGCCCGAACCGGATTTGCAACTGAAAGCCTTTCTCTTGCACTACGGAATACACACTGTCGTGCTGGACGACGCCGTCAAAGGACCATGGAGAAGGCTCTTTTCTTCATTGGATACAGCCCCGGTCAGACTTGGGCAGGTTACCGTATACAGGACCGCAGCGGGTCGGTTGAGCGCGACCCCACCGCTGAATCCGCTGCAGGCCGAGGGACGCGCCAACCTGGAACGCTTTGGCGAGATGCTCGCGGCGACTACCGAATACTTGCGCCGGGGACTCGATCCCGCAAAGCTCAATTGCGCGCGCGCGCAGCAACTGGGACTCATTCCGGATCGCGGCGAATCGCGCGTCACGTCCAACCAGCTCGGCTGGTGCTACTCGATGTGGTTCGGTGTTTTGCGGGCCGAGGATTTTGGCCTCGGTCTGATCGGCGATTACCCGGGCTTGAGACCAGTGGTGGCGCGCTACAAGGCTTTTGCGAAAGATATCTTCTATCCCTATCCGCGCAAGATGGATGGTAATCCGGAGCCGGACCAGGTGGGCGCCCTGATAATGACGTTCGATCGCGAGCGCCTGGTACAGGCAGCGGCCGCCGCGGCTTCAGCTCAGGTTGCCGCAGGTCGTGATTGGCTGCCGCCCTGGCTGCAGCCAAACCGCCAGCAACCCGTCAAGGGGTGGTTGTCGCCAAAAGCCGGCGCTGCGGACAGAGCATTGCCGATAATCACGGCGGTTAACGGTGTGTCGGTCTCGCCGGCTGCGGGGGCCGACGTCGATCGCGGGACCGTCGGTCCTGTCTTGGCGGCGCGGCGGGCGCGATGGGGACCTTGGTGGAAGCAGGTGCAAGCCGACAACCTTGTAATGATCGAAGGACATAACTTCGACGATAGGTTCGGCATCGCAGTTGATATTTACTGTAGATGTCCCGGGGGCGAGGTTGGCCCCTTCTTTTTCGAGCCGCGCTATAATCCGTTCGATGAAACCCGGATTTTCCTCGGCGTCTCCCTTTATGGATCCAAAGCGCCGCTGGCCGGTGCAGGCTCGATAGTAGTGAGCAACAGAGGTAGTGATGGTCAATACTCGGCCAAGAGCAACAGAGTTCCGGTGTGGATCGGACCGCCGGCCGGGCGAGACCGGAGAGCGTCGCGATAGATAAGGGTTCTTGCGGTGTCATCAAAGAGCCCCGTACTGAAGACCCGCGTCGTTGGCATCGCGATTTTTCTTACCGCGCTTGCGGTTTTTTACGCTTCGCCCAACCTGCAGGTGTACGATAGCAACTTCTCGATGCTGCTGAGCGAGGTCATACTCCGCGGGCATAGCGTCGATCTCAGCCGCGTTCCGCTCAAAGTCCTTAATTTCGATTCTCGAAATCTTAGAGACGGCTATCCTTACCAAACGATCGTCGAAAAGGGCAGACGCTTGTACTATATGCCGTGGGGCGGCTCGATTCTGGCCCTGCCCGCAGTTGCCGTGTTCAATGCAGTTGGCGTATCGGCTCTGACTCCCGCCTGGCATTTCGACGCGGCGGGCGAGTGTACGATTCAGAAGATTCTTGCGGCCGTGCTGATGGCGATCTTTTGTTGGCTGGTCTTTCAAACCGCCGTGGTGGCGGAACTGCCGGTGTGGTGGGCTGGTGCGATCGCTCTGGGCACCGCGTTTGGAACCCAAGTGTGGTCTACCGCGTCGCGGGCCTTGTGGGGGCAGACCTGGCTGCTGCTGTTACTGGGCATAGCGCTCTGGCTTCTGTTGCGATGGAGAACGCAACGGGGAAGGTTTCACCCGATTGCCTTTGCCACGCTGGTATCCTGGATGTATTTCGTGCGTCCCATGGCGAGCGTGCCGATCATGGCAATCAGCGCCTACCTGCTTTTTACCTACCCGCGCCAATTCCCCGCCTACCTGCTTTGCGGCCTGCTGTGGCTGGGCGGCTTTATTGCAACTTCGATGTATTTCTTCGGGGCGCCGCTGCCGCCCTATTACCACGAAACTTGGTGGCTGAGCACGGTCGGCGCGCGCCATCGCCTGATGGCGGTGCTGTTCAGTCCGTCGCGCGGCTTGTTTATCTACGTCCCAATCCTTGGTTTTGTCCTGTTTCTCACCTTCCGCTACTGGCGGCAACTGCGCGCGGAGAAATTGGTGCTGATGTCGCTGGCGGTCATCGCCGCCGACCTCGCCATACTCTCCACCTTGACGATGTGGTGGGGAGGCTGGAGCTACGGGCCGCGTGAACTGACCGAGACCGTGCCGTTCTTTGTGCTGTTGGCGATCTTTGGCTGCAGAGCATTTTTGGCAGATGCTTCGCTCAGCCTGCATGGCTGCTCGGCCATCATCTCGTTCGGTATCGTTCTTTTAATCCTCAGTGTGCTGATAAACGCGCCAGGCGCCCTTTCATACGCCGCGGTCGGATCGTGGAATGTCCAGGAGGATCAGCAGCACCGGGAACTGCTTTGGGACTGGAGTCATGCTCCGTTTCTGGCGCCACTGAGTGCTGCGGTGACCGACGCCGCGTCGGATGATGCCGACATTCCTGCCGCGGTGGGTGCGATGGCGCGAAAGAACGATGAGCAGGCGGCGGCAAACATCGTGACTGAGGCAGGTCCCGTCGTCGAGAGCGTCAACGGCGTCAACGTGATACGCAACTACGCCGGTCCCGGGACCGACTGGGCGCCGGTGCTGATAATGGCCAGGCGTTCCAACCCGCTGGCAGCGTGGTGGAACAGCGATCTGGACGAAACCGTGATCATTCGCGGACATGGATTTGATGCAAGGCATGGCGTGGCGGTTGGAGTGTTTTGTCCGTGTCGGGGCTCGGGTCAGATCGGCCCGTTCTTTTTCAACCCCGACAACCCGAACTTCAGTCCGACGAGAATCATTTTGCAGATTCCGCGTCCCGTTGGTCAGCCGGTTCCCGTCGGCTCGGGGTTCATTGAAGTTCGCAACCGCGGCAAGGACGGCACCTATTCCCAGATTGCCAATCGTGTATGGATTTCCCTCGGAGCACCGCTGCGAGTGCGCCACGTCTACCAGTCGGGCGCGTCGATCCTGGTCGAGGGATCGGGTTTCGAGTCTTCGACTCGAATCAATTTATATAATTCAAGCTCTCCTTTTTCCCAGGCGCAACTCCCGCCCAATCTGGGCGGCGTGGACGGCGCGGGGCGGCCCAGAATTCTGCTGAACATCGAGAGTCACTCCAGGTTCACCTTCAGGGTGCCGGACAATGCGGGTCCCGGCGAATGGTACGTGGAAGCGCTCAACCCGCCTTACCTGCCGTTTTCAAGTTCTTACGGCGATCCCGGCGGCGCCTTTGTCATTCGATGATTCGAACCACCCACGCATATCGATCGCGGGAATTGTGAGCAGCGGCGCGAACATTGTCCGTGGGCGTTCAAGGCTCGAAAAGCTCGCGGTCGGGCTGCTCTACGGTGCACTGTCGGTTGCAATCTTCGGCGGTCAGGTGGTCTGCAACCCGGCTAACTATTACGTCGGCGGCGGTCACGATCCGTCGCAGATGATGTGGTTTCTGGTCTGGTGGCCTTATGCAATCCTTCACCACCTCAACCCTTTTGTGACGAAAATGGTATGGCCGCCGGCCGGGGTGAACCTGGCCTGGATGACGCCTATCCCCGCGCTCAGTCTCCTGGGCTTCCCCATAACCTACACTTTGGGCCCTGTCGTCTCGTATAATGTCCTTTCTCTGCTCGCCCCGGCGCTCTCAGCGTGGACTGCTTACCTGCTTTGCGTTCAGGTTACCGGGCGCTCGTGGCCATCCGCGGCCGGCGGATATCTCTATGGCTTTTCAAGTTATGAAATTGGCCAGGTTCTGGGCGGTCATCTCGGTCACAGCATGGCGATGCTGCCGCCTCTTGCCGTACTGTTGTTTCTTCACCTGGTTCGACGTGAGCTGACGCGCCGCCGTTTCATAGTTTATTTCACGGCATGTCTGGTTGCTCAATTTCTGATCTCGACCGCGCTTTTTGCAACCATGACTTTATTCGGCGCCGGCGCTCTGATGCTCGCATGGTGTTTATCCGATTCGGTTTTGAGGGTGGCTCTGCGTCGAACGTTGCCTTGCCTTGTGAGTGGCTACATCCTGGCCGCCGTAGCGCTGAGTCCGTATCTGTACTATGTTGTGGCCTTCGGCATGCCGCACAAACCGATCTGGCCGCTGGATTATTACTCGGCCGACCTGGTCGGATTAGTTCTTCCCAATAGGCTCTGCCGACTCAGATTCCGCATTTTCGGATTGGACGCCGGCTTCTTATTCGATCCCTGGGAGACGGGAGCTTATCTCGGTTTGCCGACGGTTGTGCTGTGCTCCTGGTATTATCTTGAGAATCGCGGAACGTTCATCTGCAAGCTACTGACTATTTCTTTGGCCGCGGTTTTATTGGCCGCGTTGGGACCGCGCCTGCACGTCGCGGGAAGGGCGAGCGTGATTTTGCCATGGGCGGCCGCGGCCCGTCTGCCGTTCATCAAGCACGAACTGCCGGGACGCTTCATGCTTTTCGCATTCCTGATCATCGCGGTTATGGTATCGATATGGCTGTCCCGGCTGAGGCCGGCTGGTCCAGCCCGAGTGGCAGTGCTGTTGCTCTCGGTTCTGTTTCTATGGCCGGCGGTCGATAACACCAGGGTCGATCTGCCGGCCTTCTTCAGCACCGGGGTCTATCGGCGCGTGCTCGGGCGAAACGAAAACGTCCTGGCCGTTCCATTCGGATGGAATGGCGACAGCATGCTCTGGCAGGCCCATTCCCTGATGTACTTCAGGATGGCGGGAGGATACCTGGGTGCGACGCCGTCCGAATTTGAACGCTGGCCAATCGTGGATGCGTTGTACTGGTCGATTCTTATACCAGACACCGAGGCTCAGCTAAGAGATTTTGTCGACCATTATCGTATCGAGAGACTAATCATCGAGGAGTCTGACAAAGAGCCCTGGCGGAAAGTATTTTCACAGTTTGACTCTACTCCGGAGAGAATCGGCGGAGTTATCATCTACAAGGTGGGAAGGGGGCGGGCGCGCAGCCATCCAGACACGGATGTCGTGCAGGCGCAAGGCCGGGCCTATGCGGGTCGCTTCACTGAGATGATTATGGCCGCCCACGAATACCTGATGCGCGGTTTGGATCCGGCACGGCTCAGTTGCGCAGAAGTTCAGCATCTGGGCTTGCTGCCCGACCGGGGCGAATTGACCGATACGACGACCAAAGCTGGTTGGTGTCACCGTATGTGGCTCGGGCCGTTGGAAGGCGACCCGGTTGGAGTCGGCCTGATCGGTTACGAACAGGGCGTCAAATCGGTAATCGGACTATACGGCAGGTTCGCGAATAAAATATTCTATCCGTATCCTCAGAAAGCTAGTGAACAGGCGCCGGTGGATCCTAATAAGCCTGGCACATTGATTATGACGTTTAGTCTCAGTCAACTCCAACGCGCAAGCCTCACGGCAATGTCTTACCAGTCCGGAGCGCGGTCCGATGCCGGCGAAGGGCGGGCCGGGGCCGCCGCGCTCGCGGCGGCCGGCAGCGCGGCGCCCACGCCGGAGGTGAAGGAATCCGCCTGGTCGGCAAGCGATGGGGCAAAAGATGAGGCGCCGAATCGCGCGGGCCCCGTAATCGTGGCGTTAAACGGCACACCCATACCGACCGGCAGCACCGTGACGTCGGTCAACGACGGCGGTGTGCCGGTAATTCCGGTGCGACGGAGCATCTGGCAGCCTTGGTGGTCGAGAGCGCAAGCCAACGACGTGGTTGTGATCGAGGGTTCGAATTTCGATACCCGGTATGGGATAGCGGTGAACATATATGGCGCCTGCCGGGGCGAGGGTACTGGAACTTTTGCGTTCGACCCTGGCGACCATCTTTTCAGCGGCACTCGCATTTACTTGAAGGTCCCAATATGCCCTCCGCAGGCGGCGCCGGGCGGAGTTGGATCGGTCGTGGTTGCCAACAAGGGACGCGACGGCCGGTATCTGTCGAAAAGCAACCGAGTGCCAGTCCGCTTACGCCGCTCCGATTGACTGACGATCAGAGCATCCGCAAAGACGGCTTGCGTGCCGCGCAGGGTCAGTGTCCCCGATCCAAAACCAGGGCCGTTTTGGGCCGGTGCGAGTCCGGCAGGCATGATAGGCTTAGATGGCTTGGGTGGTTAGCGGACGCCTTGCAAATGCGGGGTCTCGGAGAGATACTGCGCCCATGCCGTTAGCCGCATCCGGTCGCGCCTGGCTCAAACCGAGCGGAAAGGCCGCGCTGCCTGCTGGCGCGCCGGCCTCGGCCAGCGACTCAGCATCGGGCCAGCAAGGTTCGTCAGGCGAAGCGCAGCAGCTTGCCCAGCGCGAGGCGGACTTCTGTCTTGGCTACGGCCTGTATTGGCTGGAGAATGGCGAGGGGGCCAGCTTCTGCTGGTCGCGCCGTTTCTTCGGCTTTTATCTCGATCTGGATCAGATCCGGGAATTCGAACTGGAGTTCGAATCGGCCCAGGAAACCACGTTGACTTTCTATTCCGACAGGACGGAAGTGGCCGCCGTCAACTTGGGTCCGGGGCGGCAGTCGGCCACGTTCAGGGTTCCCGCCGAAAGCCGCAAGTATCGGATCTGGCATGCGGGTTTCAGGGTTGGGGATACGTGGCAGCCGGCATCCGATCCGAGAAGACTGGGCATCAAATGGTACGGGATGCGAGTGCGCACCGGCAGCGAAATTATTCACTACAGCGCGAGTGTGTATTCGCAAAATGGCGCCAAGACGGATTGGCTTCGCCTGGACGATTATTTTCGGCTGCATGGGAACACGGCGCACGACCTGCGGCGCAATGCGCGGCTCAACGTCAAGGAACGAAGGGCGGAAACCCAGGAAGTCGTATCCACGCCGCTGCGTCTTTACATGGAGCTTGCGTGGCTATGCAATATACGATGTCCGAGCTGCTTCCAGGCGTATGTGCCGAACAATCTGCGCAAGGAGGCGACTCATTTCATGTCGCCTCATGTGTTTCGCGAAGCCGCCGAGAAGCTGTTTCCGGGAGCCGCGATGGTATGGTACAGCGGCAACGGCGAGACGCTGCTTCATCCCAACATCGATACCATTTTGCGCACCGCACTGGATTTCAAGTTCGTTCCGGCGCTGCTGACTAACGGCACGCTGTTCACCGAACATAACATGAGACTGCTGGTCGAGGGCGGGTTTTTCCTGAGCATCTCGATTGACAGCCCCTATGAAAAGGATTTCGAGCGGCTGCGCGCCGGCGCCCGGTTTAGCAAGCTCGTGGGCGCGCTTGAGTATTTCCGCACCCTGCAACGGCAAATCAAAAACAAGCGTTTTCATATTCGGATCCAGTGTGTGGCGCAGCAATCAAATCTGGATCAGGTCGTGGATTTAGTCAAATGGGGGGCGAGCTACGGCGCACGGGAAATACAGTTCCTGCCCATTCACAATTTCGGTCATCATTCCGAGTATATAGAGCAGGCGATGCTGTATCATACGCCCGAGCGGGTAAACAGCCGGATGCTGGAGGCGGTGCGGACGGGGACGAAGCTTGGCGTAAGGGTACGGCCCGTTCCTCCCCTGAATCCGGGGCCTGCCCTGACGCGCGAATTCCAGGCGGCCGCCGATGAAAACATCTACGCCACGCGGCGCCTCGACGATCTTTACGATCTGGCGCTCAATATGCCCGAACATCCCGCTAACAATCCCGACGGGCGATGCAGCTTGGCGTGGTCGGAGTGTTTTATTTGCGCGGACGGAAAAGTCGCGCCCTGCTGCATCGACCTGACTCAGACCACGGTCGGCAACCTTTACGACGACGATTTCTGGACCATCTGGAACGGTCCCGCCATGAAGATGTGGCGTCAGACGGTCAACCACGGGCCGCGTGGCATCTGCAGTTTCGGAACCTGTGTGTTTCGCCGTTCCGCGCCGGTGGACAAGAGCCAGATATCCAGAAAACTAACGCATCGTATGCGGCATTGGGTTCGATCATTCAGACATTAATAGCTGTGCCGCAGTGTCCGTCAGGGGTCGGATTTTACCAGCGCGGCGGGAGACGTCTCGGCGGCCGGTGCGGCATCGGGCATCCGCGAGTCGGCCGATTCATCCGCGGCGTGCCGGTCAGGCGCCGAGCTGCCGGCGGCTTGCGCGCCAAGGCGACTGTAAAGGTCGCGGACCATCTTCGCGATGGTATCCCACGTGTAGCGCGCCGAGACTTTTTGATAGCCGGCCTCCCCGAGTCTGGTGGCCAATTGGGGATTGGCCAGAAGCTGGGCGATGCGCTCCGCGATTTCCTGGGGCGACGAGCACAGATATCCGTTGTCACCGTCATCGATCAGATCGGCGACCGGGCCGCATGAAACATTGCCGATGACCGGCTTGCGGCGCGCCCAGGCTTCGAGAAACACCATTCCGAAGCTCTCATTCTCCGATGGCAGCAGGAAAATATCGCAGGCATCGTAAGCGTCGAGCAGATCCCGCCGATCGACTTCTCCCAACCAACAGGCATGAGCGGAGGAAATCGGCTGTCCGTCGACGTCGCGGCCGATCATCACCAGCCTGACCCGCTCATCGGCGATGAGTTCGACCGCGGCCAGCGCCATGTCGTAGCGTTTGAACAGTTCCTTTCTGCCGACGAACAGCACGATCTTGCGCCCTTCCAAACCGTACTTGCGGCGAAAGCGCGCGCCGTCGATTTCCGGCGCGGTCAGCTCTTCAAGGTCTATTCCGGCGCCCAGCTCGATGGGCGTGGAGCCGGGCGCCAGGGCCGCAAGCACTGCCGCGCTGTAGCGGGTTTGCGCCAGCAGCGCGCCGGCGCGGGCGAAGCAGCGGTAGAATACGGCGAAGTGATGGTAAATATCCTGAGGATGGAACAGGGGGAGGACCACCACCGGCCGGCGCAACAGACGTGCAATCGCCACCACCGCAGGCATCAGCGCATAGGGCGTGAAACCGACCAGCACCGCCTCGTACCGGCGCAGGTTCAATGCCAGATGAGCCAGCAGGCGGATGGACCACGGTCCGCGGCCAGCTAGCATCATGAGATCGTAGATGCGGGGACGCTCGCGCGCCCTGCGCTCATAGTAATCAATCAGGTTGCGCGATCCAGTGAGCATTTTTCCCAGACGCCGCTCTTCCCGGTCCCATCGCCTGAGCATCAGGCGCGAGAGCAGATGAGCGAGGCGGGGACCTGGATAAAAACCAACTGAAAAACGCCGGATGCGGATTCCATCAATGGAGCTGACTTCGGGCGGATGCTCATCGGGCCAGGCACTGGTGAAGGCCGCGGTCGGATGCGCGTTTTTGGTCCGTGTCGTCAATACATCGACTTCAACGCCATGCTCCACCAGTTTCCTGGAAAGCATATATTCATAGCGTTCAGAACCACTGACCAAATCGGGAGTAAACTGAGGGAATATATGAAGGACTTTCACGCTGCCTATTCAAAATGAATGGAAGATACCGCGATGCCGAGCTTTCTTCCCAAAGCGTCGACGAATGGATGCTCGCAGACCAACAGTAATTCATAGTCGCCGGCCGGCAAATGGGCAGTGAAGGTGAGCCGGGTCCAGCGCGCCGGCAAGCGGAGCGTTTCCTCGACGCGGGGATCCAGGCTGCCCAGTGGCCTTATGCGCAAGCTGGCTTCGCCGTCTTTTGGTCTCGAAGCCACGATCGTACAGGTCAGCGCGGGGTTTCGCAGCCTGAACAACGCCGAGGCATGCGACGCGGTCCACCGGAAAGTCGCGGTTCCGTCGTTTTCCGCATAGTACCAACCAAAGTTTAGATGATGTTTGTCGCTGTTCCCGTCCATCACAACTGAGTTGGCTGCGCGGGCCAGATCCGGACGGTTAATCTGGTTGTTCGGGCATGGCAATGGATAGTGGCCCCAGCTCGGTGCCAGCAGGTGGCTGAACGGGCGGCGGCGCGCGGCAAACCTGGCTCGCAGCCCCAAAGCCGACGGCGCATGCGCCAGGTTCCATCGCCACGCCCTGGCGATGATTGAAAGCCTGTCCCGCTGAAGCTTGCGGCACAGTGAAATCTCACGAACGAACCAAACCGGCAGACGCCGGAGCGGAAAGTACTTCAAGACGGTGCGGATGCGATTTTTTTCGCAAAGGAAGGCCTTGTTCCCAAGAATCCTGTCGCTATATCCGAATTCGTGATCGATCCAGGCGTCGGGGGAGAGCGCGACCTCATATCCGGACTTCCATGCACGGATGCCAAGTTCGCTGTCGTCGTAATAGTTAAACAGCTTTTCATCCAGCGGTCCGATGCTTTCAAGCACCGCTCTTCGCACCACCATGCCGCATCCCATCGCGTACAGGACGCGGTTGGGCAAGTGGGCAAATTCATAAGGTGTGTCGAAACAGTAGTCACCCCCGTAGCCCTGGAGATTGAGAGTTCCGCCGGCGCCGTTCAAGATAGCTCTGCGGCCGGCGAAAAATACTACTGAGGCGACCACGCCAATGGCGGGGTCAGAGTCTAGCGTCTTGACCGCTGCGGACAGCCATCCGGGATCAGCGTAGCCGTCGTTGTCGATGAACGCCATGATCGCACCGCGCGCATGGGTCACGCCCAGATTGCGTCCGCCCGCCACGCCGCGATTGGCGGCGCTGCGCACGACCGAAAGACGTCCGCAGCCCAGATAGCGCTCCAGGATCGCCAGGCTGCCGTCGGCCGAGTTGTTATCAACCACCACTATTTCAAAGTCGTCATAGGTTTGCGCCAGCAGGTGATCGAGGCATTTGGCGATGACTCGTTCGCCGTTGTGGTTGAGCACAATTACGCTGACGCGCGGCGCGGACAAAGCGGGCGGGGCGGCGCGCCGCAGGCCAGCGGTTGGCGGAACGGGGTCGGCGCTGCTCATTTGCGCGCAACCACAAAGTATTCCTGATCGCCATAGATCAGCTTGTTGAGGTAGTCGGTCGCGCGATTGAAATCATCCAGGGCGCCGTTGACGCCGCCTTGCAGCGGCGGGATGCGCAGTACGTCGGCTGGCGGGGACGCCAGATGGCAGGAGATTTCGGCAAAGCCCTCGGACTCGAGCAGAAACTGCAGAGTTTGCGGATGCACCAGGCGCACGTGGCTCGGATCCATCCAAAACCATTTGTAGTGCACAAAGAGCGATTCGGGATTGAGCGTTTCCAAAACCGCGACTCCCCCCGGCATCAGCTTGCGCCAGCTCAGAGATATCAGCGCGCTCAGCCGCGAGGCGGGCAAATGTTCGATCACTTGCGCGGAAAAGATGCCGCCCAGCGATGCGTCGGGCTGAGCGGCCAGATATTCGAGCGCATCGCACTGTTCCACATCCAGCCCCTTGTCCCGGCACAACAGGATCATGTCGAGATCCAGGTCCAGCCCCTTGGCGGCGATTCCCGCCTCACGCATCAGTTCCAGGAACTCGCCCTTGCCGCACCCGATGTCGAGCACCGGCGCTTTGCCGGTAAAATATCTGAGGTAGCCGCGCTGCTTGTCTTTAACCATTGTGCTGTCGCGCAGCCGCTCCTCAAAACCTGCATAGTCGATTGCCGAAAAACCCGCCGGCGCGGCGGCGCTTTCAAGCGCCGGCGGCGCGGCCGCGCCGGTAGATGGTTCGCCGCCCAGCCTGCGCAGGCGCCGTTCCACCCGCCGGACGCGCTCATGAAGCGGCTTGAACTGCTCCTCCCAATACGCCGCTCGCGCCTGCGCCGCTGCGACTGCCGCGCCCAGTTCGGCGCATCGCGCTTCGAGAGACTCAAGCCGCCGTGCCTGCTCGCCGGCCGTCCGCTTCTCATCACCCAGCTGTTCCTCGTACTCTTGCAGCCGCTCGATGCGCTGCGACAGGGCCTCCCATTGCCCGCGCAAGCGCTCAAGCGCCGCCATCCGCCGCGACAAATCGCCAAGCGCTGCCGCATGCGTTTGGATATCCGCGGCATAGGTGTCGGCGAATCGGCGCGCCAAGGTCCGTGTGTGCGCTTTGACATCCTCGGCGCTGCGGGAAATGACCTGCTCAGTGACAGCGCGCATCTCCACAACCTGCCGGCACAGCCGGTCCACATCGTTGGTAACCGCGGTCATCAGTCGTGCGTTGGCGGCGTTGTACTCGGATTGCCGGCGGACTATCGGCTTCAGCAGGGCCCTGAGCGCCTTTGCCGCGGTCAGCATCGTCCATCCCAGCACCCGACGGCGAGGGTCCAGCGACACCTCGGTAAGGTTGTAGGCCTGATGCAATTCGGCCAGATCGCGCTCTAGTTGCGGATGACCCGCGGGCAGGCCGACGGCAGCGGTGGCGCCCGATTGGCTGTGGCGGAGGTCACGGACCTTCAGGCGGATTTGTTCCATCATGCGGTCCAAGTCGAAGTCGCGCGATTTATCCATCAGCGCCCTCCTGATGCCGGGGCGTGATTCTAGCCTAACCGGGCGCACCTGACACGCGGCAAACGGGGACCGAATGTGGCGTGGATTGCGTCAATGCACGGCAAACGCGCCGCCAGGCGAGTTGCCTGAGCTGGTGAAGGGGATAAAGGGTGGGTTGAGCGCCTGAACATATGCCGGTCCGGCGACGACTCCGGCGGGAACGTTGAATTGCAAGCGGTGATCGCTGAGCAGGTTGAGCGGGATCTTCGGACTGCCGTCGGACCGCAGACCACCCAGGTTGACCACGGTCCCGGACTGGAGGTTGAAGAGGTTGAGCACCGTGAGACCGGAGAAGCCCTGTCCTTCGACCGTGACGGTCGGGCCGCTCTGAGTGACGCTGCTGATTGCGATCTGCTCACCGATCGGCACCGAAACGGCGGCGCTGGCGAAAAAATTCCCCAAATTGGTTATGCGGAAAGCTCCCGGACCGATAGCCGGGGCGTTGGGGCCCGAGGGCAGCGTGAAGGTCACACTGTTCGGGGTCAGGTTGCTGCCGAAAATGACGAAGGGACCGATTTTCCCGCCGGCGCAGTCGCAGAACAAATCCACTCCGATGCCATTAACGGTATCAAAACCGCTGCCGGTCAGGGTTACGGTCGCGCCGGGAACCACCACCGTCTCGACGTTCGCCAGCGCGATCCCGGGGTCGGTGCTGGTGGGAGACAGACCGATTCCGTTGATCGCTGTGAGGCTGGGCAGCCCGGATGCAGGCTCGCCCTGCAGTAATGCGAGGGCCGTGTTTGACTGGATATGAGCCTGGTCGGTGTTGACGACTACTACGCTCGCCACCCCTTCACCCTGAGTGACCGAGAGTGGAAGAAACACGGCCAGGCTGTCGGGCAGGTCGGAGTTGGGAATGAGCGGACCGAAGTTTTCCGCCCCATTGGAGGTGGCGACGAAGAAGTTCGCCACCGATCCCGGGGTGAAGCCGCTGCCGCCAATCACGAAATTGTCGCCGATATAAATGACCGGGGGCAGCGAGCTTATCGTGGGTCCGCTTTGGGCATCGGCCCAGCCGGTCCACAGTGCGATCGCCAAGAGCGGTGCGATTGCGCCGCGTGCGCGCCTGGCCACGGCATTCCCCCCTTTTTGCGAGCCTCGGCCGGG